>Ga0315908_10003622_pt1 | contig 11209 bp, 10 predicted proteins | sample LakEriMetagenome_12_FD_203520 | JGI IMG/M metagenome (GOLD analysis project Ga0315908, IMG submission 203520) | Freshwater fungal communities from buoy surface, Lake Erie, Ohio, United States - Buoy 4 MA124 | ecosystem: Environmental > Aquatic > Freshwater > Lake > Lake biofilm | place: USA...
CTTTGGTGAAATGGACATGGCCATGTCCCAATTCTTGAACGCCAATTAAAAATAATACAGACTCAAGATCAGCAGGGCGCTTATTAAATTGCGTTTCAAGAAAATCAAGAATTAATTCCCATGCTTCTTTAACTAAGGCTGGCTCAAATTCCATGAAATTGATGATTATTGAAGATGTATTTTGAACTTGGCTGATTCTAAAACTGCTTGATCACCCTTGGAATTATTGCCTATTAAAATAAGCTCACCATTAATTTCTTTTTCTGTAACTAACGTTATATTGACCCTTCCTACGCCATTTTGAACCCCTTCCTTATTCGGTAAGGTAGATTCGAAAAAATTGTTTTTATCTGAATAATTATCAAGATTCTTAATTAAATTTCCAATGTTTTCGATTTCCCCATCTCCTGGAATAAAATAGGTTCCTGGACCCTTAAGTTTAAATATTTTCAAATAAACAGATTCTAAATTATCCTTATTGGTCGCAGTAATAGTAAGCGTATTATCTCCCATTTCTGGCTTCAATGTAGCTACAACTTCATTGGTCTGTATGCGGTGATAATCCTCTTGACCAAAAATTATTTTTCCCGAGAAAAAGCTTTGCTCAGTGGGTTTTACGCTGAATGTATTATCATAGGATATTAAAACCACGAAAATACCTAATCCAGTATATAAAAAGTTGATTGGATTTTTAATGAACGATAACGCAAATCTGCTTATTGGATTTCCAATGAGCAAGCGTAAAAATTTAGTCTTACCTGAATTTGAATCTTTCATTTAAGCTTTTTCATTCACTATTTAACCTGTAAAAATCGATGATCGATATTTTTTACGGAACAAAAGTACTATAACTAATTATAAAGGGCAATGATTAGACCGATTTTAAAGAATTTATTTATTAAACGGGAGAATTAAAAGGAAATTAATAATTAGCTATGTAATTTTGAAAACTGTTAATCAAATAATTAGTTTGTAAAGATAGAGGTCATGGATACATTAAGTAAATCACTAAATAGTGATTTAATTGGCAATTCTAATGGATTGCCGAATGGTTTATCAGTAAGAAGAACATTAAAAAAAATGAAGGCATTTTCAATTCCTGTTTTGTTTAAAAGTAATTTGATTGGAAAAATCAAAGAGGCAAGGAGATTTGGGGATAAAATGAAAAAGAATTTTGAGCCCTCTCACTTTGATTTTGGTCCTGTAGAAATTTTAATTTCCCGACATTTTGGTTTTTGTTATGGGGTGGAAAATGCAGTGGAAACGGCCTACCGTATTGTCGAAGAAAATCCTGATAAACGTATATTTTTACTTTCCGAGATGATTCATAATCCGGCAGTTAATGCGGATTTATTAGATCGAGGAGTAGAATTCATTCAAGATACTTTGGGTAATCAGCTAGTAGCCTGGGATCAATTGACCTCAGATGATGTGGTTATTGTTCCTGCATTTGGTACTACGCTTGAAATTCAAGAAATACTGTCCAATATTGGTATTGACATTTATTCATATGACACCACTTGCCCATTTGTAGAAAAGGTTTGGAATCGCGCTAACTCGATTGGTCAAAAAAATTATTCGGTCATAGTACACGGAAAGCCGAGTCATGAAGAGACTAAAGCCACTTTTTCGCATTCTAAATCAATCACCCCTACGCTGATCATAAAAGATATTAATCAAGCTAGACAATTAGCTGATTACATTAAGCTTGAAAAAGATTCAGCTGAATTTTACAAGGAATTTGAAGGTCAATATTCAGAAGGATTTGATCCGTCAAAGGATTTAGTTCGAATTGGAGTCGTGAATCAAACGACCATGTTGGCCACAGATACTCAAGAAATCGTTGATTTTTTAAGAGAAGTAATTGTTGATTTTTATCAATTAACCACGGATCAAATCACCTCTCATTTTGCAGATACTCGCGATACGCTTTGTTATGCAACGAACGACAATCAAAGTGCAACCTATGGCTTATTAGCTGAGGATGCGGATTTTGCCATTGTGGCTGGTGGTTATAATTCCTCAAATACAGCTCATTTGGTCGATTTATGTGCAGATAAGCTCCCAACGTATTTTATTAAATCTGCAGATAAGATTATTTCAGAAAAACAGATTTTCCATTTTGATAATGTTCGAAAAGAGGAAGTTTTGACGGATGCATTTATCCCTCAAAAAGATAAAGTTCGTGTGCTTTTAACTTGTGGAGCCTCCTGCCCAGACGCGGTAGTCGAAGATATATTAAGGAAAACGGTTTCTTTGTTTCCTTCAGCTAAATCCGTGGATCTTGTCGTGGATCAGTGGGTTCTTGAAAAAAATCAATAGCTATTCAATATTTTTTGTACCGCCGGCACATAACCCTCGCCGAATAAGTTGACATGCACCATCAAAGGGTATAAATTATAAAGAGGGATTCGTTCATGAAATCCTTTTTCGATCGGATGCGCTTCATGGTAAGCCTCATAAAAAGTCTTATCAAAACCTCCAAACATGGTTGTAAAAGCCAGTTCAGCTTCTCTAAGCCCATAATAGCAGGAGGGGTCCACTAATACAACTTGTCCAAGTGTGTTTACCATCACATTTCCAGACCACAAATCTCCGTGCATTAATGATGAAGGTTCGTTTGGGATTAGATCTGGCAACTTTTCAAACAATTGGTTGAACTTGTTTTCCATTTCAAGGTCAATTTTCCTATTGTAAACCGCGATTTCAATTTGATTTTTCAATCTGTTTTCAATGAAAAAATTCACCCCATTGACATTCCAATCATTTTTTTGTTCTGCCGCCCCTAGGTAATTTGTGTATTCAAGGCCATGGCCTAAAGCGGAAGAATTTTGATGCATTAGGGCTAATTTATGTCCGAAATCTTCCCAATAAGTTGTGTTTATTTCCCCGGTAGGGATGCACTCCATCATTAAATATTCCTTCTCTTCGACGGTCCCCACGCCGATAACCTGCGGTACTTGTATCGTACTTGTTTGATTTAATAATTGGAGATTTTTAGCTTCCGCCTCAAATAAACCATGGTGGTCCCCTTGATTCCATTTGATGAAAAATTCACCGGATTTCAATTTTACCCTAACCGCTAAATTAAAATTCCCCCCATAAAAAAACTGAAATTCTTCAATGGCAACATCCTCCCGCACGTGTATTTTGAGGATTCTTTCTATAAATTGATATTGCTCTTGTGATTGCTGGGACATACATGAATAATTACCCAATATTACCAAAAAGCGTTCTTGGAAGCAATTTTATTTTTTCAAAAGGTGAAGAACTTAGGAGTAAAAATCGTATTTTCAACTTTTTAATGGCATTTGGCACCCCAAGAAAACCCGGTCGTTTCCCAACTAAAATCCTATCATCGCCTCTTTTATAGAAATGAGGTTATAAAAGGGCTTTTATTCAGTCTTTTGTCCATTGCCTGTCAGGGGTCGATCTTTATTTTAATCGAATATTTTGCTTGGCTATCATCCCCGCTTCGAGGAATATTATACTACCTCTTTTTAAGTGCATCGGTTGTTTTACTAGTGAGCAATTGTTTAACGCCTATAATTAAATGGACTAAGAAAATAAGTCCTACTGATTTGGAGTTTATGGCTAAAAAACTTGGAAAGTTTTTTGACAAGCCCCATCAAGATGAATTGATTAATATATTGCAACTGCAAAGTGACGGCATGCATAAAGTGAATTCTCCTTTGCTTGAGGCAGCGATCACACAAAAAGTGCGTCAATTATCTAGCTATACATTTGTTGATTTTATTGATCATACAAGTCACCGAAAAACCCTTTACGGGCTCATTCTTTTACTCGCGCTTTTGATATTTTTCGATTACCTTAATCCTCAATATGTTCGTAAACCGACCTTAAGGATTGTCAACTATACTTTTCAATATCCCAAAGTTTTGCCATTTCAGTTTTTGATTTTAAACAAAAGCCTGGAGGTAGTCGCAGGGGAGCCATTCACGATTCAAGTCCAATTAATTGGCAAAAATTTGCCTTCTGACGTTTATTTCGTCAGCCAAGGAAGCCGCATGAAGATGGATAAAGAGCTTGAATCAAATGTATTTAGCTTGGTCCTACCGCCCATCGCGAATCCTCAAATGTTTCAATTTGAAGCAGTAGATAATTTTTCTGAGCCACAAACCATTCAGATTATTCACCGACCCGGTATAGAGAAGACCACTATAACCATTGAATTTCCCGCTTATATCCATAGACCCACAGAAAAATTAAGCCAATTACTTCCTTTGCAAATTCCGGAAGGCGCTAAGGTGTATTGGGATATTTCAACAAATGATGTTAAAAAGGCCAGTATTTTATTGGGCCAAAAACCTCCTAAAATTGATTTCAAGAAAAATATTTTGTTTGCAAATTATGAATTTTCAACACAGTTTTTTGAAAACTCAAGCTATCAAATTCACTTATCTAATGAACACTTTGATAGCCAAAAAACATCTGTTTTTCGCATTGATGTCATAAAGGACCAGTATCCAAAGGTCGAATCCCAAGTCATTGAAGATACTTTATATTATCGATTTTTGATTTTTAAGGGAGTGGCCAATGACGATTATGGACTTAATCAAGTGGCTTTGAAATATCAAATCAGAGGGGATAAACAAGCAAATTGGGAATCACAATTTGTTCGAAATCTAACTATACAAACGGGCAAAAGAGAGGTTGATTTTGGATTTTTAGTTGGCCTAGATTCTCTAAAATTACGCCCAGGAGCACAATTGCGTTATTATTTTGAAGTGACTGATCATGACGGAATACATGGACCTAAAAAAACAAAAACCCAGCAACAAATTTGGGAATTCCCTGAATCAAAACAATTAGCCAAAAAATCAGATGACCGATTTGTGGAATTGGAAAAGAATATATCATCAAGCATTCAGAAGGCTCAAGAAATAAAGAAGGAATTGACCGACGCGATGAATCGGCTTAAATTAGGAAAAGACCTAAATAATAAAATGCTTGAAGAGGTTTTAGCGAAGGAAAAAGAATTGAAAAAGGCCTTAGATGTTTTGAAGGACCAACAAGAAAAGTGGATGGGTCAGCAATTTAGTTTTCAAAAGCCGACTGATCTTTGGATTCAAAAAATGGAAAATTTGCAAAAGCTTATTGACCAAATACAAACGTCCGATTTAAATAAAGGGACGGATGATTTGTTCAAAAACTTGCAAAAAGAATTGCCAAGTAATTGGCAGAAAAATTTAGAACAAAAACAATCGCTCAATAAAAATAGAGAAAAAGAATTACAAAGATTGGAGCAGTTTTATAAAGACTTGAGAATCGATAAAATGATGGAGGAATCTATTCAGGATTTAAATGAACTCAGTCTAAAACAAAGTAAGTTGGCCGAGGACCCTTCCAACAATCAAGCGGAACAATACAAAATTCATCAAGAATTTAAAGAGCAGGAGAAGGCGATTGACAACCTTGAGAAAGAAATGAATTTGGATTCCAAAGAATTTGATTCATTGGAAGAAGAGATCGAAAAGTCGATGGATAATGCAGAAGAATCATTAGAGAACAAATCCACCAATAAAGCTAAATCAGCTCAGAAGAAATCAGCCGAAGGGCTTAAAAAATTAGCCAAAAAATTGGAGGATAAACGGATGAGCGAGGAGAGCAGTGCGCTCGATTTGGAGGTAAACCAATTAAGACTTTTGTTGGATAATTTGTTACAAATTTCTTTTGAACAAGAACGTGTCATGTTGGATTTTCGTCGTTTACGGGAAGGCAGTCCAGCCTTAAAATCTGCCTCCCAGAGACAAAATAAGATCGCTGAAACAGCTTTTATTTTGGAAGACAGTTTGATTAGTTTGGGCAAAAAAGTAATGCCACTTTCTCAATTGATCACAAGAGAAACGACTGAAATGCACAACCGATTGAATGAGGCGGCCAATATGATGAAGGAACGCAAATGGCCTTTAGTTCAGGCTAGGCAACAACAATCAATGGCATCAATCAATAAACTGGCTGTGATGCTATCCGATTTATTGCAGCAAATGCAAAACCAACAAATGCAGATGAAACCTGGTAAAAAAGGGAAGGGGAAACAAAAGCCTCAGGGTTCATGGGCGGCACGCCAACAAAAATTAAATCAGAAAGCCAGGGAAAGTAAAGGCGATAAACAGGGCCCCATGAGTGAAGATATGATTAAAATAGCTCAAGAACAGGCAAGACTCCGACAAGAATTAGAAGAAAAATTACAAGATATTCAAGGCCGACCCGGATCAGATAATTTAGAGAAAAGCTTAAAAGACCTCATTAAAAACATGGAAAAAAATGAGATAGATTTTGTTAATAAACGCCTTAATCAAGAATTGCAAAATAGACAAGATCTCATGTTGCCTATTTTATTGGAATCAGAAAAGGCGTTAAAAGAGCAGGGCGAAGACCCCAAAAAAGAATCAAAAAACGCGCTCGAAAAATTTAGAGAAAGTCCGCCACCTAATTTATTGCCGTACCTGAAGAAATTAGAAGAAAATAGATCTTTGTATCAACGAAAGCCAGTGGATTTAACGCCAAGCTATCAAGAAAAAGTGCTCCGCTATTTAAATCAATTTAAGTAGTTATTTTCTTTTTGTAAATAGGAACTGTACTGCATGGCTCGCCAAAAAATAAACTTTTTACGATAGGCTGTAATAACGTTGTTAGCTTTACATAGGCATCCATTGGCACCGCTTCTTTCGAACAACCCTTAACAACCACCCGGCCATCCCGGTAGGTATCCAAATTTAATGCCAATAAGGATTTTGCAAATAATTCTTTTTCTAAATCTGCTAAATTTCCATAGACTATGGTGGAGGCAAAGGGGCTCATTTGTGTACTTACTAACATGTATGCCCAAGTGGGGATGATGGCATCACTTGAACAAGAAATGGCCACATGTTTTCCTTGATATTGATTCCAGGAGTGATCACCTAGAAAAGCTCTAAAATCTTTCTCTTTTAGCACCAAATCCATAAATAATAAAGGCCTGATATCGAAAAATATACGTTCACCAGGAATTCGAATGGTTTCTAAATCCAATTGAATCAATCCGCTTTGAGCTACTTTATTTTCAATCGCATTCTCCATTAGATGTATTTTTTTTGTGGCTTTTGTCCCATATATTCCTTCAAATAATCGGGCTCAATGGTAACTATATTTTCAAATTTTTTGTTTAAATAAGCCTCATAGGCTAATTGACCCATGTGAATCGCCTCAGGAGATGGGTTTTCTAAATTAAATGTAAATGAGGGATTGGGAAATGAATCCATGAATTTTTGTGCACCGTGCCCGAAGATTAACGCGTTTTTTTCTTGGTACGCAGCGAATGACATCTCATCTAAGATTAATGGATTTGCAGGCTCAAGCTCTTGTAGATCGTTCGTGTAGACGGCTGCATAAACTTCCATTCTTCTAGCATCCATGACGGGAATTAATATCTGATGCTCTGTTGAATCAACATGCCTAGCCGCCAATATTTTTAACGTAGGCACAGCGATCAGTGGTTTATCAAGTCCAAAGCAAAGCCCCTTTGCCGACGCTAAGCCAATTCGTAAGCCAGTGTAGGATCCTGGGCCGATTGAAATAGCTATCCCAACTAGCGAGCTAAGTTTAGTAGCTGCTTTTTTCACGACTTCTTCTATCAGCAAAGTTAGCTTTTTCGCATGTGCACTTTCTTCCTCACTTTGCGACGCGGCGATTAAGCTGCCTTGGTCATGCAGTGCCACGGAACATTTTTGAGAAGAAGTTTCGATGCTTAAAATGAGACTCATTTATTTTTTTTGGCTAAAATTTCTTGAAATTTTTGAGGTTGATTGAATAAATTCAAACTTTCTAAAATAACAGGATCTTTTGAAAAAGACCATTGGTTTACCCCTTTTTGTAAATAATAATGTAGGATTATTTCTTGCTCAATCAACGAAATAATTTCTTGCTTATGGGCTAAAAGTTCTTTGGCCGTAGACGAGCTCCACTCAGATTTCAAGGCCGACATACTGGTTTCTAAGCTGGCATAAGCTTGGTCTTTTTTAGCCAGGTCTATAGCAATTCTCACTTGCTTTTCCACCGGACTTTCGTAATTAAATTTTTGGTTTTTAAGCCAATTTTGAAAGTCATTCATATCGTTTTCTGAAAAAACGAAGGTTTCGGCGCTGGCAATTTTAGGGTGATTTTTTTGATAATGACAGGCATATAAAAAAATCATATATTGTTTCATGAGGGCTTGCGTAAAACTAGATGACATGAGGTCTTTGCCTATCAGGATATCTGGGAGAATACCTCCTCCGTCGACAACTGTCCTTCCATTTTGCGTTTTAAAAGTTTTAATGGACGAGTCTTTGTAAGCAATGGCTTGGCCTTCTGAATTTTTATGTTGGTAGTCAATCGCCTGAATGCAACGTCCACTTGGGATGTAATATTTAGCAGTCGTGATTTTCATTTTTGTCCGATAGGGAAGATCTCTGGTCACTTGGACTAGCCCCTTTCCGTAACTTTTTTTGCCAATTAACACAGCACGGTCGTAATCTTGCATAACGCCAGCGACAATCTCAGCTGCGGAGGCCGAATGGCCATTGATTAAAATAATGAGCGGAATATCTGAATCAAAACTAGTATTCAATGCCGTATATGTTTTATTCCATTCCTCTACTTTTCCTCTAGTTTCAACAATCTTGGTTTCTTTGGCTAAAAATAAATTACAAATGTCAACGGCTTGAGTCAACAATCCACCAGGGTTTTCACGTAGATCTAAAATTAATTTTTGCATCCCCGCTTGTTTCAATGTTGACAATGCGGACTTTAGTTCTTTGGTAGCCGAAGCATTAAATTCCTCTAACGAAATATACCCCACTCCCGGCCTAATGATGCCAGAATAAATAACATTATTAATTTGAACGGTCTCTCGCTTTAAATGAATAGTCTTAGGCGCGCTTTCATCGTTTTTCAAAATGGAAATATCTAAGGAAGTGCCAGCCTGTCCTTTTAATAGTTTAGAAGGTTCAGCCTCAGGAGTATCCGATATTTTAATGCCATTGACAGAAATCAATTGGTCCCCAATGCCCAATCCGGCTTTTGACGCAGGACTATTTTCATCCACATAGGCAACTCGGTACTCGTCATTAATCTCAGCTAAAACGATTCCAATTCCTTGATATTTTCCTGTGGTCATGGTCATGAAATCCTCCAATTCATCTTCAGGATAATATACGGTATACGGATCAAAACTTTTCAAGAGCGCATCTATAGAGGTTTTGACAGCCAGATTTGGATTTACGTCATCCACATAAAATTTATTTAATTCCTTGAATACAGATGCGTATAAATCTAGATTTTTGGCAATGTCAAATAGACGCTCGCCAGGTCTACTAAAGGAAAATCCAATCAAGCCAACGAATGCGATCAATCCGACGAAAGCTCTTCTGAGATATTTTTGCCTAAACTTCATTTTTTAGATTTTCATTTTTTGTAAATGCAGTAAAAATTTGATGCATTTTTTTTTGAATTAATTCAAACGATTCTATATCAGTGCCAATATAAATAAATCCCATTATATCAGGTAATTTATTATAGGCTAATCCTTGAAATAGAGGTTTTGTTAATCGATATGCCTCCCTAGTTCTTCGCTTGATTACATTGCGGTCAACAGCCTTTTTGAATTTTCTTTTGGGAACCGAAATTAAAATTTGTGGAGATTCGGACTTTAAATCACTGGTACGATACAAAACTCGAAAAGGATAGAAAAATCGTTGTGACACAATTTGACTATCCTTTTGAAATAAAGAATCGATTATTTTTTTTTGCGTTAACCGCTCAGATTTTGGGAAAGTGAATTTCACGGCAAGAATACTTTTTTAAGCAACAGCGAGCCAGAAATCAGCCTTTCTTAAAATTATGGCTTATTTTCCTCTCTTTTCGTCAGAAACTGAAAGCTTGTGACGTCCTTTTGCGCGACGCGCAGTTAAAACACGACGACCATTTGCTGTCGACATGCGCTCACGGAAACCATGCTTATTCTTCCTTTTTTTAACCGAGGGTTGGAAAGTTCTTTTCATTTCTATTAATTATTAAATCCCCAACAGTTTCGAATTGGGTTTGCAAAGGTACGAAAATTTATATTTTATTCAAGTGTTCATTGAAAAAAAAATCTGAGACAATATGGAAGGGGAAAACAATGCGATGATTTTCTATCTTTGTTCTTTAATATTTAATTTTGAAAGTATCCATCATTACGGTCTCATATCAATCGGCTGCCACCCTTAGGCAGACTATAGAGAGCGTATTGGCTCAAGATTACACGAACAAAGAATATTGGGTCATTGACGGTGGATCTACTGATGGGTCTTTAGAAATTTTAAAATCTTTTGGTTCATCCATCCATTTTATATCTGAAAAAGATGCGGGAATTTATGATGCGATGAATAAGGGCTTGAAATTAATTGATGGCGACGTCATAGGGATGATAGGTGCGGATGATTTTTATCCTACGAACGATGTCATAAGTTCCGTAGTAGCTGCTTTTGATTCCAATCAAGTGGATGTAGTCTACGGTGATAAGCAATATGTAAACCCTGAAAATCCAGAAAAGATTGTTCGATATTGGACGGCAGGGGCATATCAAGAAAACCAGTGGCTTTACGGGTGGATGCCACCCCATTTATCGTTTTATATTAAAAAATCTTCAGCAGATAAAAATGGTCCTTACAGAACGGATTTTACCTGTTCAGCGGATTACGAATGGATGCTTAGAGCGTTATATAAGAATAAAATGTCGGCTTTTTATTTACCTAAAGTTTTAATGACCATGCGAAATGGGGGTACCAGTACAGCCTCATGGAAGCATCGCCTTGTTGCAAATACGGAAGATCGAAAAGCTTGGTCCGTGAATCATTTACATCCATATTTTTTTACCTTAGCTTTGAAACCATTGCGTAAGATTTTCCAATTATTTAAATCTAAGAAATGAGAGTAGTATTACTGACCCAGGATGATCCATTTTTTTTGCCAAAGGCAATTAAAAAATTGCATGCGGGCTTGCCTGATGATATCGAATGGGTGGGTACAGTGCTTTTTGAGGTTTCCCCTTTTGGCAAAAGAGAATCTTTTTTTGCCAAAATGAAAAAGACCTTGGATGTATTTGGCCTAGAATTTTTTATCTATTTTTCTCTCAAATTCATCAAATCAAAATTAACGCCTGGGCATTCGGTTAAAGCCGTTTTAA
>Ga0315908_10003623_pt1 | contig 11207 bp, 9 predicted proteins | sample LakEriMetagenome_12_FD_203520 | JGI IMG/M metagenome (GOLD analysis project Ga0315908, IMG submission 203520) | Freshwater fungal communities from buoy surface, Lake Erie, Ohio, United States - Buoy 4 MA124 | ecosystem: Environmental > Aquatic > Freshwater > Lake > Lake biofilm | place: USA...
AACGGTGGTTTCGAATAGTAATTACAAGCACATGTATTGGAATATGAATCAGCAGTTGGCTCATCACACTGTGGGAGGCTGCAATGTTCGATGCGGCGATATGATGGCGAGCGGAACCATTTCAGGCCCAACCGAAGGTTCGTTCGGTTCCATGTTGGAAATCGCTTGGAAGGGCACAAAGCCTGTGGCTATGGCTGATGGTTCTACTCGCAATTTTATTCAAGATGGTGATACCGTTACCATTCGCGGGTATGCAGAAAAAGGAAAAGTTCGTGTTGGATTTGGTGAGTGCGCTGCTAAAGTGTGGCCTGCCTTGCCGCTGTGATAATGTTATAAAGAACTAAAAATAAAAAGCATTGGCTCAGAGTTAACGTACCTTTGCCAAGCAATCTGGGCCCGACCCTGGATTTGACAGCGAGATGAACGATCAAGCAAGCATGCAGAGCTTTTTGTAGTGTGGCTCTTAAATATCAAATTACAGGTCAGAAATGACAACAACTCTTACGCACTCGCAGCCTAATCACTGGTAGTGATTCCGCCTAATTCCGTCACATGTTGACGGAACGAGTAAGTCTCGTTACGGACCCCGCTCCTGGTACGTAACATAGAGGCTCCATCAAAGGGAGATCGCCAAAGACGACGCACATAGTCAGAGGTTAAAAAACATGTGCTAAGCATTGTTTTGGCTGTCTATGGCCTGGGTAATGTCGAAAATTAATTGTAGAATAAGCATGTAGAAACCTTTATGGTTCCTCGTTTGGACGCGGGTTCGACTCCCGCCGGGTCCACTGAGAAAATGAAAAGGCGCTATCCCTGTGATGGCGCCTTTTTTCTTGTCCCCAAGGTCCATGAAATTGGTCCTGATTTGGATTATCTTCGCGGCCCAAGTTTTTTTCGACCAACCATGAAACCAATAACCGTAGGCGTTATTCGCGAAGGAAAAGTGCCACCCGATTTTCGTGTGCCACTTACCCCAAAGCAATGTGCAGATGTGATGAATAATTTTCCCGGGGTGCGCGTGCTGGTTCAGCCGAGTCCTATTCGCCGTATCCAAGATGATGCGTATGCAGCCATGGGTATTGAGTTAAAAGAAGATTTAAGGGAATGCGATATTCTTCTCGGTGTAAAAGAGGTTCCCATTGATATGTTGATACCGAACAAAACGTATTTGTTCTTTTCGCATACCTTGAAAAAACAAGCGCACAATGCCAATTTATTGCGCGCTATATTGGATAAGAAAATTCGTTTGATCGATTATGAAACCATTCGAGATGCTCAGCACAAGCGTTTAATTGGCTTTGGCCGTTATGCGGGAATTGTGGGAGCTTATGAAGGTTTTAGGGCCTTTGGTAAAAAACACGGCCTCTTCGAATTGAAATCTCCGAGCGAATGTGCCGATCGAAAAGAAATGGAAGGTGAAATGTCAAAAATTTCACTGCCCGCGAACATGAAAATCGTCATCACGGGGTTTGGTCGTGTGGGAAATGGAGCTGAGGAAATCATGAAACTTTTGCCGATTGAGCGCGTGTCTGCTCGCGATTTTCTCACCAAGTCGTTTGATCATCCGGTTTACACTCATTTGGACACCCATGAGTATTATGAGCGCAAAACAGATGGAGGGTTTGATAAACGCGATTTTTATAACAACCCAGAGCATTATTTTTCTGTTCTTTCAAGTTATGTAAGAAAATCGGACCTATACATTGCCTGCCATCTTTGGGCTTCGGGCAATCCTATTCTTTTATCAGCGGATGATTTTCGCCATGCTGACTGGAGGTGCAAAGTAGTGGCCGACGTTAGTTGCGACACCAACGGACCAATCGCCTGTACCATCAAAGCATCAAAAATTTCGGATCCTATTTTTGGTTACGATCCAATAACGGAGAAAGAAACAGCTTGGAACGAACCAGGAGCCATCTGTGTCATGTCTATTGACAACTTGCCGTGTGAATTGCCTTTAGATGCCTCAGAAGATTTCGGCAATGAATTGATCTCAAAAGTATTTCCCCACTTGTTTGGCGATGATGCAGAGGGGATCATTTGGAAGGCTACAGAAACGACTTTGGAAGGCGAGTTAACTCCTCACTTCGAGTATTTGCATGACTATGCTTATCCCTCTAATCACTGAGCGGAGAAAGTAAACGTGATGGTGCCGTCTTGTTTTTTGGGAGCCTTATCATTGTAGTCAAATGCCCAACGGCGCGCATAGGCGAGCGATTCTTCTCGAATACAATCGTTGCCTTGCGATTTGCTTTCATCGATTTGTGCTTCGATTACTTCCCCTGTGTAATCTACTTTTATTTTCACCACAACTTTGCCCGTTGATTTGCAGCGGTAATTGGGTCGAGGGCTTTTCTTTGGCGAACGTCCATTCAAGCTAAATTCGGCCGAAACTGGCCCACTATAGCTCGACTCATTGGGGTTATTATTCGGGTTTGTAGCTGTCGTTGTGTTCTTTTTCGTAGGATCCGTTTTCGGAGTATCCGTTTTCGAGCGAACAGGAATATCTCCTTTTTGCGAAGCGATGGCAGCTTTTTCAGCCGCTTCAAGCGCGGCAAGCTCCGCTTCAACCTCTGCATTCATGGCATCACGCGATTTGCCGGTATAGTTCACGTATTGAGAGGTCCGTTTTCCCGACGAGCTAGCGATCAAATCTTTTACGGCTTGACTCGCATTCGCCGGAACATCCAATTGCTCTTGTAACAGTTCTTCTTCTTGCACCAGTTCAATGTCCAATTCCTCAATTACTTCTTCTTTAGCCTCTTCTTCCACAGGAGGTTGAGCCGTAACGAGGTACATAATGGCCAATACAAAGATGTGAGCAGCCAATCCAAGGATAACAGCCTGAAGAATCAGGGCTGTACGCTTCTCGGGTTTAGCGTTCAGGATAAGTTGTATGCGGTCAGTTGACGAGGCCATGGAGTCCAATAAACGCAAAAATAGGAGCGCTTGTTATGTTATCACTCACTTTTTCTGGGACTTAAAAACGGTCCATTGTCAGTTCAATAAAAGGTTAATTTCCGAAATCGGGAGGGAAAATGTCGTATTTTGGCCTCGAAATTGAAAGTAACAAAACATAAAACAATACAACCAAAATGAAAAAATTTCTTGCCCTTTTTGCTTTCGTAGCATTGTTCGCAGTAGCTTCTAGCGCTCAAACGACGGAAAAAGCTACTGATGAAAAAGCAAAAACTGAGTCTGTAAGCAAAGACAAAAAAGAATGCGCGAAGTCTTGCGATCAAGACAAGAAGAAAGAAGGTTCTTGCTGCTCTAAGAGTGGTTCTACTTCTACCTCAACTTCTACTGGTGCCTCTACAGAAAAAGCTTCTTGTACTAAGAGCGAAAAAACCTCTTGCACTAAAGAAGGTGGTGATGGCAAAGCTTGTTGCGCAAACAAATCAGGCGAAGCTAAATCTTGCTGCTCTAAAGACAGCAGTAAAAAAGAAGAAAACAAAGAAGAGAAGAAGTAATCTCCTCTTCCCCGATATTCAAGGGGTTGTCTCGGCTAAGCCGAGACAACCCTTTTTTTTGTCTTTAAAAAAGCAACTTTGTTATTTGAAAGTATGCGGTAACGGTATATATACTAACAAATGGAAAGGACCTTATAGGTCTTAGACCTATAAGGTCTTTACCTAATTTTTTTCGAGAAATCCAAATTTTAGTTATTCAGCCCCCACCAAGCAATATGCGTATTTATGCACACCTCAATGCATAACAAGGCATATATTCCAAAAACAAAAAAGCCACCTCCAGAGAAGTGGCTTTTATCCTTTAAATGATCGTGTGATTATTTCAAATTGAAATGCTTCTCCGCCATGTCGCAAATGTTGTCGCCAATGGCTAAGGCAGCGGTGGCAGCGGGAGAAGGGGCGTTTAGCACGTGAATACTGTGATCGGTGTACTCGATGCGGAAATCATCGCGGGTGTCGCCGTCTTGGCGGAGCAATAAGGCTCTCACGCCTGCGCGTCCGGGCTCGATATCCTCCATGGTGAGATCTGGGATCAATCGCTGAAGGGTTTTGAGGAAGAGTTTTTTCGAGAAGGCTCTGCGGTACTCGTTGATACCATAACTCATGTTATTCATAAACAAGCGCCAAGTGCCAATGTAGGACAAGGCATCTATCGTGTCGGTAAGGCTGAAGTCTGTTTTGCCATATCCTTCGCGCTTAAAGGTGAAAACAGCGTTTGGTCCACACTCTACTGATCCATCTGTCATGCGGGTGAAGTGTACCCCCAAAAACGGAAAGTCTGGATTGGGAACGGGATATATCAAGTTGCGCACTTTGTGCTTGGCTTGCTCTGTTAATTCGTAGTAATCGCCGCGGAAGCCTACTACTTTTTCCTGGAGTTTTACGCCATCTTTTTTAGCCAAGCGGTCGGCTTGCAAACCACCGCAGAAGATGAGTTTTTTTCCATAATAAACTCCCTTGTTGGTAATCACGCGGGTGCGATCGCCATCGCGTTCGAAGGCTAATGCTTCTTCAGAGGTGTGAACTTCTGTTTGGGCGTTTTTGGTACCTGCAACTTCGGCCATCTTTTCCGTAGCACCACGGAAATCAATAATTCCGGTACAGCCTACGAAAAGTCCATCAATGCCTACACAGTGAGGTTCAATTTCTCGAATCTCTTGTGGAGTTACTCTACGAATGTCTTCAATGTTGTTGGCAATACCGTGCTGATGAATTTTCTCGAGGTGAGGCAGTTCATTTTTATCTACAGCTACTATAAGCTTGCCGCATACATCATGCTTGATGTTGTATTCTTTGGCAAATTTTACAAGTTCTCTGCGGCCATGCAAGCAATTGGTTGCCTTCAATGATCCTGGCTTGTAATAGATACCCGAATGTATTACCCCCGAGTTATTTCCTGTTTGATGGTCAGCTAATCCTTTTTCTTTTTCGAGTAAAAGGATGTTTAGATTCGGGAAACGCAATTGTATCTTATACAGCGTGGCTGCCCCTACAATGCCTCCTCCAATGATGATGATGTCGAAGTTCTTTTCCAAGGGAAAAATTTTGGACAAATGTAACAGTATTGTACGCTCAACAAGGATCAAAAAAAACGGTTTATATTGGCCGTCATGAAGGCTACTAAAAAGATCCAAAACGCCTGGGCGATGTACGACTGGGCAAACTCCACCTACAACCTAGTCATTGGCACAGCTATTTTCCCTCTTTTTTACACCGCAGTTACCAAAGGTCTTGTACCGGGCGGTGCGGCGGATGATGTGATCTTTTTTGGCGGCGTTTACAAAAACACCGAGGTCTTATCCTACGCCTTGGCCTTGGGTATGGCCATCGTTTGTATTCTTTCTCCCATGCTTTCGGGAGTGGCGGATTATCTCGATCGCAAAAAGACCTTTATGCAGTTTTTCTGCTACCTCGGTGCTTTGTCGTGTGCATCGCTATTTTTCTTTGATCTGAACCACCTCGAGTTGAGCATGCTGAGCGTTGTTTTTGCCTGTGTCGGATTTTGGTGCAGTTATGCATTCGCGAATTCTTTTTTACCTGAAATCGCCGAGCCTCAAGAGCAAGATAAATTAAGCGCAAAAGGATACAGCTTGGGCTACATCGGATCGGTGTTGTTGTTGATCATCAATTTTGTGATGTTGAAGGTGCTCAATATTAATGTGCGCTGGTGTTTTGTTTCGGTGGCGATCTGGTGGATCGGGTTTGCTCAATATACTTTTTATCATTTAAAGGAATCGAAGCAAGCCATAAAAGTGGACTCTGGCGTCATTGGCAAAGGATTTCGTGAATTGAAAAAGGTATGGCGTGAATTAAAAACGACACATCGCCAAAAGAGATATTTGATTGCTTTTTTTGTTTTCAGCATGGGTGTGCAAACCATCATGCAAATGGCCTCTCTTTTTGGCACCAAAGAAATTATTCGTTATGACAACGGTGAGCGTATTGTAGGATTGAGCGAGGCGCAATTGATATCTGCTGTGCTCATGGTGCAACTCATTGCGATTCCTGGAGCTTTTGTTTTTTCTTGGGGATCAAAAAAATTAGGCAATCTCAATATGCTGAAAGTCGCTTTGTTGGCTTGGTGTGGCATTTGCGTTTTTGCCTACACGATAGTGGATACACCCAATGAGTTTTACTTGGCTGCTGGCCTTATTGGTTTTATCATGGGTGGCACACAGAGTTTGGCGCGCAGCACATACAGCAAGTTTATTCCTGAAACAGAAGATACGGCTTCGTATTTCAGCTTTTATGATGTAACCGAAAAGGTAGGATTGATAATCGGTTTGATTTCTTTTGGTTATCTCGAAGGAGCATTCGGTAGCATGCGCACGTCCATTCTAGCATTGATCACCTTCTTTGTTGTAGGATTGTTATTGTTGTTGCTAGTGCCTCAAAAAGAAAAATCGACAGAAGGAAAAAACTTCCGCGTTTAACTCAATTGAGCAAGATGCTGACCTGCGAAATAGGCGAAAAGTATTCCGCCTACCATGGCAGCTTTTACCCACATGCTCGCACGATGGTACTCTTCTTTTTTACGAGCAGAGCCGCTACCTTTTATACCGATAACCAATGGAAGCACCACGAGCAAAGCTGCAGCTATAAGCGTATTGGTGTCGTGCATGTAGTAGTAAGAAATAACGCAGAGAAAGGCCAACAACGAAACCCACAGAATGATCGTAGCCGTGTATCGGGCAAAGGACTCTGAGGTATTGATAGGTAACGTATGATAATGTTCTGTTTTATCTCCTTCAATGTCTTCGATGTCTTTTAAAATTTCACGAGCTAGGGTGAGTATAAAGGCAAAGAATCCATATCCAATCATCCAATACCACATGCTTTGTATGAGATCTTCGGATAAGAGCATTTGATGGTAGCGAACTTCCAACAGATTGATTTCGAAATATGCTTGCCATATGGGAACAAGTCCTGCACAAATGGCGATGACAATGTTGCCGATAACGGCTCTCTTTTTCAGAATGGGAGAATACCACCACAGCAGAGTGGCAATAACAACAGTGAATATCATACCGCCCCATAGTTGAGTTTTCCAACACAAATAGGCAGTGAGCAAAACAGCAATGATGTTCAGTACTTGGTGCAAAATCATGGCGACGCGTCTTTTGACATCTTTACCGATGATGACACGGTCAGGTCGATTGATGCGGTCTACTTTTAGATCGAAATAATCATTGATGAAATTGCCAGCAGCGGCCAGCAGTACCACCACACAACATAGCAGGGTAAACTGAAACTCTGAAAGTTGGAATTCCATGCCGATGTTGGCACTTTGCATGATGCTAGCGATGATCCAATAGCGGAGGCAAACCATGGTGAGCACCATAATTGCCAAATTTAGCGGGCGAGCTAACTTAAATAATGACATAAAAGGGTTCACGTGGAGTAGTTTAGTGGATAGTAAAAACAAATATGATCATAAAGGTTCAATTTATCGTCGATCTTGTTTGGAAAAACAATCAACTTCGGTCTAATTTGGCCGAGTCATTAGGAATTCGTTATGGAAGAGTCAACACCTGTGGAAATTACTGAAGTGAAAAAACCGTTTGTCGTTGTATTGGGCAAGCACGAGTACATTGTAGAAAATGCGGAACGTCTGTTGAAGGCGGCGTCTTTGGATACAGTAGGCTTTGTAACCTTGGAGGAAACAATGACTTACTTGAGAGCGAATACGGTGGATGGCACACTCATCGGTGGTGGGGTTGATCCGCATGATCGCTTGGCATTGGTAAAAATGATCAAAGAGGAATTTCCAGCTGTAAAGGTCATTGAACACTTTGGTGGTCCAGCAACGATCGTGTCAGAAGTTCAGCAAGCGTTTCAGTCTTAAGGTAGGAGGCTACCCGATTTTATTTCTATGTTTTTACCGTCTTTGTGGAGCGCGTAGGTAAATCCTGGGCGCAAAGCATACGCTCCTACGTTTCCTGATTTATCTACCGCGAGTATGCCTACTTGGTATTCATCTTTCATAAAACGATTGATGTGATAGAGGCGTGCGATGGCTTCTTCACAGGCTTCTTGAGGTGTTTTGCCTTGGCGCATGAGTTCAACCGCAAGAAAAGAGGAGCAAGATCGAAGCACGGTTTCACCAAGTCCGGTGCAGGTGGCAGCGCCTACTTCATTGTCTACGTAAAGCCCAGCGCCAATTATTGGACTATCACCTACACGACCGCGCATTTTGAAAGCAAGACCACTGGTGGTGCAGGCTCCTGCGAGATCACCATTTTTATCCATGCTTATCAGCCCGATGGTATCGTGGTTTTCGATGTTGATGATGGGCTTGTACTCACTTTTTTCAAGCCATTTTTTCCATTCGTTGACCGTATTCGGATTTTGATAGTCATTCAACTTCATTCCTTCGCTTAGGGCGAGTTGTTGAGCTCCTTCACCCACAATCATAACGTGTGGTGTTTTTTCCAAAATAGCTCTGGCCACACTTACAGGATGTTCTATTTTTTCTAAAAAACAAACCGACCCTGCACGACCTTGAGAGTCCATGATACAGGCGTCGAGGGTGGTATGCCCTTCGCGATCGGGCAATCCGCTAAGACCAACCGATTGGTTGTTGCGATCGCTTTCAGTGATCAGTACACCCGCTTCCGCCATATCGAGGGCATTTCCGCCGTCATCTAATTTTTTCCAAGCGGCTTTATTGGCGGCAATACCATGATTCCAAGTGGAAATAACTAAACCCCCGAGAAAAGTTTTCTTTTCCGCAGGTGCGGCTTTGATCCATTTTTTGGCACCCAATAAACCGACAGCGAGGGCAGCAGTGCTTTTAAATAAAAACGAACGACGATTTTCCATAACAGGATTATGCGGGTTGTTCTACCATTTCTCTTTTCAACGTTTCTACCGTGTCTTCCGGAAGATTCTCCATGTCCAGTAGCATAAGGCCGTCGAGGGCATTGTTGAATTTTGGGTCGGAGTTGAATGCGAGAATTTTGGCGTTTTGTTGTAAGTACTTTTTCAATAAAACGGGCATGGTAAAGCTCGAGGGTTCAATCTCTGCGATAATCTTGTCCATTTTTTTCAAATCACTTTGAGAGCCTTCAACCAATACGTCTGTATCCACTACTTTAATTTTTGGCTTAAAGGAGTTGCGCGGAGAAACGTGCTCAGCAAGTTCGTGATTGAAATAATTTTTCCGAATAAACTGAATGATCAGTTCTTTAGATACTTCTTGATAATTATTGCTAATGCTCACAGGCCCGATGATATAACGAAAGTGAGGATTGGCGAATAGGTAAAAGAGTATTCCTTTCCAAAGTAAAAAAAGCGAAAGTCGGTGGCGTTGGTATTCTTGTACGATAAATGAACGACCGAGCTCCAGTGATTTTTCTAAGATGGGTTTCATCTTACCACCCATTTTGAAAAGACTGGCACTATAAAATCCTTTTACTCCGTAAAGCGGCATTATCTCAGCACCATTTCCTACGCGATAAGCACCGGCAATTTTTTTGGCGTCTTTATCCCACAGAATGAGATGATGATAATACAAATCATACTCATCGAGGTCAATGCTTTTGTTGGTTCCTTCACCCACTTGTCGGAAAGTCACTTCGCGCAGTCGGCCAATTTCGCGCAGAGTATGAGGAATAAAATCACTGCTCACTACATAGCACTCAAAGTTATCGTAGGTAAGCGAACGAAAGCGTTCGATGGATTCTATTTCGCGACAAATTAAATCGGTTGGCACAGCGTCGATAATGGCATCTTCTCGTTTTGGAAATCGGAATCGGCGAAAGAATTCGCGCTTTACCTCGAAGGAAGATCCGAGCGCATATGTTTTTGCCCGCAGGTATTTTCCATACTGATCCACATTGGTGAAAACATCAGTATCCTTTGGTTGAATGGCCTTTCCGATTTTGAGTCGAATGGTGGAGCCTTTTTTCTTCAACATCTCAGACGGCAGCGCTAAGGTGCGTAGGTTGGGATGTATAAGGCCTAGCAGGTGAAAGAGGTATGAGTTGGTGCCGTCGAAATACACGGGTACAACAGGTACACGCGCATTTCTCACAATTTTGATTGCACTGGGTTGCCACATGCGATCAGCAATGGTTTTTAGATCGCCTTGAAAAGTAGAGACTTCGCCGGCTGGAAAAATGCCCAGTGGATATCCTTGTTCTAAATGTTGTTTAGCGGCTTTTAATCCTGCTATATTGCTGTACAGGGCACTTTGTCCTTCAAAGGGATTAACGGCTAGAAAAAAGTCCTTCACGGGCTCTACATTCTGCAGTAAAAAGTTGGCCATTACTTTGAAGTCAGGGCGGGTTTCGCCAATGGCTTTAATGAGTGCCATTCCGTCTAACGCACCAAAGGGGTGATTAGCGACAACGATGAAAGGCCCTTCTTTTGGAATGTTCTCTAAACACTTGGGATCAAGTTCAAATTGAACATCGAGGATTTCGAAAAGTCGATCAACAGCAGCAAGGCCGTCCGCTTTACACACGTTGTCGTAAAGTTCATTGACTTTTTCGATACGGGCTACTCGCGAGATCAACGAGATAATCGGATTATCTACGCCCATCTTGGTTGCTTTCGCCAACGCCTCTTCTGGTATGAGTTTCTTCAAGGTTAAGAAGTGTATTTTGGTTGGCCTAAGTTAGAAAAAAACAAAGGACCTTGAATGCTCTTTTTTGAACATACAAGGTCCTTTAACGCTGGTTTAACAGTTCCTTAGTACTACTTGATCATCAAGGGGTAAGTGGCGTTTACGTTTGTGCTGCTAAAGCGCAAATAGTAAGAGCCCGAAGCATAGGGCGAGGCATCAAAAAAGTGGGTGCTTTCGCCGGGTGAAAATGTGCCTTTTTTCAAAACCGCTATTTGCTGGCCAACAGAATTGAACAATTGAATTTCGCCCTCTTGACCGCTATTGAGCTGAAGTTTGATGCAGGTCAATTCGGATGCTGGATTTGGAAACACCTTACCGAATGTTTGTTCGGTCGCTTCTTCTATGGTAGCAACGATTTCTCCCAATACTCGGAATGACCAATACCCTTCAGGAGCTGGCATCGGACGATTGAGTACTTTTCCCGAAACGGAGGTTCCCTGCACGTAATAATAAACTGTAGTACCCTCCGGTTGCGCGGGTATGTAAGCCTCAAATAAATGGTTGCCAACATCGGTCATGCTCACTTCTTCGTAGTTCGCTGCTAAACTTGTTTTGTAAAAAAGTTTGGCGTTGCTAATTCCACTGCGATGGTTGATATAAGCTTCTAC
>Ga0315908_10003626_pt1 | contig 11205 bp, 10 predicted proteins | sample LakEriMetagenome_12_FD_203520 | JGI IMG/M metagenome (GOLD analysis project Ga0315908, IMG submission 203520) | Freshwater fungal communities from buoy surface, Lake Erie, Ohio, United States - Buoy 4 MA124 | ecosystem: Environmental > Aquatic > Freshwater > Lake > Lake biofilm | place: USA...
ACTCACCAATTTAAATAGTGCAATTAATCCTGGGGGAGTCATGATTCATAGCTGCCCCAACTACACATTTCCCTTCGAACCCCATTTTGGAATACCTCTCATACCTGTCATGCCAAGTCTCACAAGATTTCTTCTTCCAAAGTCGGTAAAGGCCTCGGGTTTATGGAATTCTTTGAACTTTATTACTCAGTCACAAGTGAAAAGAAACGCCCGTTCAAACGGTATGAGTTGTCTGTTTAGAACAGAAACTATGAGCAAGAGCATAAAAAGGCTGAACCGAGACCCTCAATTTGCTGAGCGACATCAGACACTTGCACGTTTGGTAAAAATCAGACTTGTTCATGCACTTCTGGTTCGGCTCTTCTCGTTGCCGCCCCGTCTTGCGACTCCTATGGACTTCATCGTTTGTGCTCCTGAACAGAGTGAGAGTTCAAATGTTCAAACTTGGATTGCAAGATAGTTCCCCATCTTGATTTGCAACTCTCTAGACTGCCTAATGAAAGTACGTAAGTACCTGCCTTAAAGGAGTCGTGTAGTGGCCTTTAGATCTTCGGTGCCAATCTCTCGCCTGTGCACCCAAACTGAACTGCAATCTCCGGAATTCCAACAGTGGGCAAAGGTCCTGCGCGAACCACACATGGTTCTTCACCGCAAACTTTGGGAATGGTGCTTCATCACTGACGTGCTGCATAGGCAAGGAATGCTCTCCAAAGGAAAAACTGGGCTTGGTTTCGCCGTTGGACGCGAACCACTTGTTGCATACTTTGCTTCTTTGGGGGCAAAAATCTTGGCAAGCGATCTTGATGTTGACCGTGCTGCAACTGCCGGTTGGGTTGGTTCGAATGAACATGCTGCATCACTTGAGATGTTGAACGAACGAAACATCTGTCCACCAGATGTTTTCGCTCAGAGTGTTCGTTTCCAAGAAGTAGATATGAACAACTTCAGCAAAGATCAACTAGGCGAGTTTGATTTTGTTTGGTCATCTTGCGCTTTTGAACATCTCGGCAGTCTTGAGAATGGACTCAAGTATGTCGAAAACGCCATGCATTGTGTGAAGTCTGGTGGGTTAGCTGTCCATACAACAGAGTTCAATGTGGGATCTAATGAGTTGACTCACGAAGAAGGTGGAACCGTCATCTATCGTCGTCGTGATATTGATGAGCTTGTGCTGCGATTACGCGATGCCGGACACCAGGTGAAGGTGAATTACAACTTTGGAGATCAACCTGCCGACTATAACGTTGATGTTCCGCCATACACACATGATGTGCATTTGAAACTGCACTTAATGGGCCACACAACAACTTCAATCGGTCTGGTCATTCGAAAGAAGTAACTAGTTCTTTAGAGGTCGCCACCAAGATTCGTTGTTGCGGTACCAATCAATGATCTCAGGAAGAGAATTTACGAGTGTGTGAACCGGTGAATAGCCCAATTCGTTGTGGCTTTTTGTCCAGTTAACCGAATAGCGGCGGTCATGGCCCAATCGGTCTGCTACAGGGTTAATGAATGATTCGTCCTTATTACAGATCTTGAGAATCATTTGGGTGATCTCAATGTTTGTCAACTCTGTGCCACCGCCAATGTTGTAGATCTCTCCTGACTTCCCCCGTTCAATGACTGCCGCGATTCCGCGACAGTGATCTTTTACATGAAGCCAATCTCGGACATTCAAACCGTCGCCATAGAGAGGAACCTTCAAATTGTCAATCAAGTTGGTGACAAATAACGGAATCATTTTCTCTGGATACTGATGGGTACCAAAGTTGTTTGAACATCTTGTGATCCGCACGTCCATGTTGTACGTGCGATGAAATGAGCGGGCAACAAGGTCACTTCCAGCTTTAGAAGCTGCATAAGGACTATTCGGTAGGAGTGGTTCCTCTTCAGTCCAACTTCCAGACTCAATTGATCCGTACACCTCGTCAGTAGAAACATGAATAAAGGTTTTTATCTTTAAGTCACGAGCAGCCTCAAGAAGCGTCTGAGTTCCTAGAACATTCGACAGGATAAAGGGACTTGCAGATTGGATAGACCGATCAACGTGTGATTCAGCTGCAAAGTGCACAACGATGTCGTGCTCAAGCATCGTGGACTTAACCAATGAAGAGTCGCAGATATCACCCTTAATGAGACAAAACTTTTGATTGTCTGAGAACTCGATGAGATTGGCTGGATTGCCAGAGTAGGTGAATTTGTCAAAAACGGTCACTTTCTCAACATGATTAAGTTCATCATTGAGCAGCATTCGAACGAAATGGGAGCCAATAAACCCTGCACCACCTGTTATGAAATAACGCATTTCCTCACCAATTACTTCGAAAGACTCCGTCCGATACTATTACCTCGTGCGAGGAATAATTCTGGCTGGTGGAGTTGGGTCACGTTTGTGGCCCATCACATTGGGAGTAAGTAAGCAACTAATACCGGTATATGACAAGCCGTTGATTTACTACCCCATCTCTACATTGATGAGTGCGGGAATTCGGGACATCTTGGTCATCACCACTCCGAATGACATTGAAGCGTTTAGAAAATTACTGGGAGATGGCTCACAGTTCGGAATAAATATCGAGTTTGCTGGGCAGCCTTCACCTGATGGATTAGCGCAAGCCTTCATCATTGGTGAATCATTTATCGGCAATGAGGGATGTGCGTTAGTCCTTGGTGACAATCTTTTTCATGGATATGCACTTGCTGAAACTTTGAAAACAGTTGGCACGCCAAACGGGGCACTCATTTTTGCCTACAAGGTGTCAAATCCGCGCGAATACGGTGTGGTGGAATTTGATGATCTTGGACGAGCAATCTCAATTGAAGAGAAACCGTTAGTTCCAAAGTCCGATTTCGCTGTACCCGGACTGTATTTCTACGACAATGATGTGATTGAGATTGCGCGAGCAGTGCGACCTAGCCCACGTGGTGAACTCGAGATAACTTCAGTCAACAGTGAGTATCTTGAACGAGGCTCCTTGAAGGTGCAAGTGCTTCCAGAAGGTACTGCATGGCTCGACTCTGGAACTTTTGCGTCGTTACATGATGCGAGTAGCTATGTGCGAATAGTTGAAGAACGCCAAGGGGTAAAAGTTGGCTGCCCTGAAGAAGTTGCCTGGCGCCATGGGTGGCTTACTGATGATGAGCTTCTTGCTGCAGCAGTTCGCTTAAAGAACAGCGGATATGGCGACTACCTCGCCAAACTTCTCAAGAAGTAGAAGTCGAAGACCACGTCGCATCAATTGTGACGAGTCCTTCATCCTGCACGGTGTCTTGAAGAACATCAAAAGTGAAACATTGTCCCCAATGATCGTATGTATACAACTCAGACGAGTCGGAAAGATCGACAGAGATCTGAAATGTTCCTGCCAGCATCGGTACGCGGGGAATGACAAGGTCTATATAGCCCGTGTTCCCAAACCGACCTAAGTCGGATTCACGACGTCGTGAGTTAGTGGCGAACACTTGAGTTCCATGTAGATGACTAATTCGGAGGCCAGCAATCACATCATCTACAGAGGAATTTCGCTTGTAATGAATTCGAATCGTCATTTCGCGACCGGTGTGGACAACATCCGTTGATTGTTGATCGTGGTTTAGTACTTCAACCCTCTCAACCGTGAACTCTTCGTTGCCCCAGCGTTCACCTGTTGTCTCGTTAGTTTTGTGAACAGTGTTGTGACTGGCCCCGAGATAATCACTAACTAAATCGATGGAGCGCCCTACGGCACGTGCGTGTCCTTTTTCCATCCATAGAACTTGGCTGCACAGGGTTGTGACATCTCCAAGACCATGGCTGACAAACAGGATGGTTTTGCCATCTCTGCGAAATGACTCAATCTTTTGGTAGCACTTCTGTTGGAATGATGCGTCTCCGACTGCAAGAACCTCATCAATGATCAGAATTTCTGGATCAACATTGATTGCGATTGCGAAACCCAAACGCACGGCCATTCCGGAAGAGTAGTTACGAACTGGCGTATCAATGAACTCCTCGATGCCTGCGAAATCAATAATCTCGTCAAACTTCTTTTCAAGCTCACCCCGAGTTAATCCAAGTAGAGCACCATTCAGAAAAACGTTCTCACGGCCAGAGAGATCAGGATGAAATCCAGAACCGAGCTCAAGAAGAGCAGCGGTGCGTCCTCGGGTTTGGATGGAACCTTTCTCAGGCGTCAGAATTCCGGCGATGCACTTAAGCAGAGTGCTCTTTCCGGACCCATTAGAGCCGATGATGCCAAAAGTCGAACCAGTATTCACTTCAAATGAAACATCATTAACTGCCCAGAAATCTTCGTACCTTGCTCGCTTTCCTGAGAGGAGAGCAGACTTCAGGTACTGATTCTTCTCGTGATAGAGACGAAACATCTTCGAGACATGATTAACACTGATTGCAATTGATTCAGTCACGGGGGATTGTCCAAAGAGGCTCGGTAGCGATTGTTCTGGGATTTATGAGTGGCGGCATGTCAAAATCACGTGACTGTAGGGAATCCGTAAACGACCGTGCACTATTTCGGTTTGCACGTCTTCAAAGCCAACCTTAAGAATGTTCTGGTAACCCTCTGCATCTCGAACATATCTTCCTCGATCAGATGCGATTATCAATCGTGCTGAAAGCCGCTGGTCAGGTGCGAATACAGGCTCAATTGCGACGAGTCGCCCAGTTGGAGAAACAAGATCTCGGGCTGCAGTTGCAATTGAACTGACCTGTTCTGATGTCAGGTGGTGTAACACCCCGGAGAGCAAGACGAGATCAAAGGGACCCTTTTCATGCAGATATGTATCTGTTATGTCTGCAACGATGAACTCAGCATTTGTGTCCGAGTTTCTTCTTCGGGCCTCATTGATATATCCGACATTGGAATCAACACCCAAGTAATTGCAGCGATTCACATAAAATCTTGCGATATCTCCATACCCGCAACCTAAATCAAGCACTTTTGAATTGTCGGGGACATCCAGGAATTCATGAACTGTTTTTCTCTCCATTGCCGGCGGAGATACCAAGCTTTTGAAGGTCTTGTAGACGAAAGTATTGCCAAGTAAACGCTCTCGAATATTCATAGTCTTTTCAACTTATCTCATCCATTCAACTAAAGAGTTCACCAATCGCATGGTTTCTGTCCTCCTCATGTTGCAGCCAGATGCCGAAGTCGATGTCAACCGAAAACTAGAGCTAAATCACTTCCACTTGAAATCGAAGTGAAGGGTTGTTCATCACTTGATGCATTTCTTCTGCAGATTCAAACTCTATTTGAAGGATTTCAACCTTCTGAAGACCAACATCATAAATATCCGTTCCTGGCAACATCAACGGCAGTCGTTCAAGAATTCTTCCGGGGCCCTCAACCTCATGTACACGTACAAAAAGCCCAGTCTCTGAAGGCATCAGACACAATCGACCCATGAATCTCGAATTCGTCGCAACGAATTGAGAATCAATAGCAAGTCCTGTAGCTGCGCGGACAATTATCTCTGGATATGGAATGCCAGTCGAGATTTCAACGAACCGTATGTATAGATCTCCGGGAGAGCGGCGACAAACATCTATGAAAAAGAATTCCTGTTTAGCATCAACCATGAACTGCAAATGAAGAAGACCGTCCACTAGCTGTAATTCATCCACTAGTGACTGAACTGAATTCTTGACTCGGCTTTGCACTTCCAGTGATAATTCTGTAGGAAACGATGCAGCCCCCACTAGGTATTTGTTTGAGTAATAATGTTCGTTATCAAAGAACGCAAATGCGATACTCCCGTCAGAAATAATGACGGACACCGCATGGTTAGAACCTGTGATGTACTGCTGAATAACAAGGCAATCACGACGTGTAATGGATGCTGCAATATCCCAAGCTGATGCTAAGTCCTCTAAACGATGCACCACCGAAATGCCTTTGCCGCCAGTTAGATCTGTTGGTTTTAGAATTACCGGTAGCCCAAATTGTTCGACTGTCGAGGTTGCTTCTTGCAAAGTCGTCACTTCCCTTGTGAGAGGGACAGATACGGATGTAGAAGTAGCTAATTCATAAAATCGATTCTTATGGTGAATAGATAGTGTGAGATCAGATGAGTCATGTCCTGGTAAACCGAGTTGCTCCGCGACAAAAGCTGCTGATATGGCCGCAAAATCGTTACAACCTGCGCAGACGGCGCTGATTTGCAACTGACTGGCAAGCTTTGTCATCTCAAGGACATCTGAGAAGTCGCCATTTACATACTGATCAGCAAATGGATGGCCGAGGTCTGACGGCTTATTACCAGTAGTGATTACCTCAAAACCAAGATTTTTCGCAGCAACGATAAGAGGAATGTCAGCATGTGACCCTCCGAGCAGTAGAAGTCGTTTGTTTGTCATTGATCGCCGTTCGGAACGATAAACAAGACAGTTTCAGTTGTTCCCTCGGTGTAGTGACGAAGCTCTAGCGTTCCGGTTAATCCAATCGAATCCCAAAAATCTACGATTTCAAGAATCTCATTTGGATAGTGATAGCAGGCAATTGCCATCATGGGTCTTGACTCTTGAAGTATTCCAGACATTCCTCGCAGAGCCTGAAGTTCTGCACCTTCAATATCAATCTTGATGAGGTCAGGTCGCGGAAGAGTGAGGTCATCAAGACGTTTGAGCGAAACCAATTCGCCTTCTCCCGACGAGACAGTTGAGGAAGATCCATCATCAACAAAAATCAGTGACTGCTCCAAATCTGATGCACCAAAGTTATGGACGACGCAATTACGCAATTCCCGCAAGTTATTGCAACAGTCCGAATGTAATCGAGACATGGGTTCAAACGCCGAGATTGAAGAGTATTGAGGACTTAAACGAGCAAACTCTGCGCTAGTAAAACCATCAAAACAACCCAGATCAAAGAAGTTCAGATTCATTCTGTCGAGCTGTAAAAACGGTTCGAAATATTGTTCATGTTGTCGATTGGTGTAACCAATCATGTATTCCAAGTTCATCTCATATCGAAAAGAAATGAGGTCGCTCATTGTTCTTTGTGAAACTTCATCACCCATGCGATCAGCAATTTTCTTGTAGCGGGCAAGATTAATCCGCATGTCTTCATGAGCACCTTCCCAGAATGGAATCGCTGCGAGATCAAGTTTCGAAATTTTTGAGAATGCAAAATAGTCAATGTGATCGACAAGAAGATTGTGAAGATGACGTTCGACAGAGACCGGAAGCACGCCGATGATTGCAGATACAACAATGGAATTGGGTGGCACATCCACTGACCTGATGACAGGAAGTCCCTCGAAGGTTGAACTTTGAGTTATGTCATCTATGAAACCGTGAACTTTGACCAATGCGCTTATTCTCTGGGCAAGAGAATTGCAGCCAAATACATATTTAGGCCGTTCACTTGTGGATAGAAACTCTTGCGTAAGACTGATACGAGAGTTCCAGTCAGAAATAAATGACGTTGAACCAACGGAACTAGAGGTCATCTAACTACATCAACCCATTGTTGAGTCGCTACCGAATCTGAGATTGCCTCGAGAACGTTCATGTCAATCAAGGCGTCACCTTGGTCAAATGTATATTCACTCGATTTTTCGGATTCCAAATCGTCAGCAATATCAAAATAATGATTTGAAAATGCTTCAATAAATCCGCTCGGATGTCCAGCTTTAAAACGGTTATATCGCAATTCTTGTGCAATTCTGCACTCACTTGATCCTCTGTGAATCGATCTAGTAACGCCAGATGTACTACTGATTAAGAGATATTCAGGATCAAGCTGTAACCAGGAAATCGAGCCTTGACTGCCATAACACGTGATTGCTAATCCGTTGGATTGTCCAATAGATGTTTTGCCGAATTGGAAGCTTGCTTTCACCTGGTTGCTGCAATCTGCGATCAAAGAGACATAATCAACGACATTAGGAATATTGCCTCTTGATTGATAACTGGCTACAAGTTTTTCAACGCGTTGAGACGTTACAAATCTAAAAAGATTTACAACATGGATGCCTAGGTCCAAAGAGACAGTAGGAATCTTTTCATCTTGTTGACGCCAATCTTGGGGCATGACTATGGATCCGTCTGGATGACGTCGAAGGAAGCCCTCTTGGGGCATGACCACATCACAATGAAGAAGATCACCTATTTCGCCCTGGCTAATCTTGTACTTCATTTCTCTAACCATCGGATAGCCGGTGTAGTTGTACACGGCGTGAATTCGAGAGTCCCTAGTTGCTTTATCAGAGGCAAGTCCCAACTGAATGGTTGACTGAACACTCGTTGTCAATGATTTTTCACAAATCACGGCGTATCCGTAGGAGCGTGCTTGGTTGAGAACTTCGGTGTGATGAGGTGTGGGAGTCAGGACTACTACAACCTCTACGGCACTTTGTTCCCCCTCAAGAAGTGATTGCCAGTCTTTGTAAATCCGATTGGGTGAAATTCCCCAAGATTTCCCAGTGTCATTATTGAGTGCTGAGTTTCTGCTGAAACATCCAGCGACAAGCTTGAAACGTCCGTCCATCTCGGCGGCGATTCGGTGGGTATTTCCAACCGCCGAATTGATGGACCCGCCGATAAAGGCAATAGGTATTGGGCGCATCTCGCTATTCTACCTATGTGAGTGATGCGGTAGATGAAACAACAATTGCAATATCTGTGGTTGTGCCTGTGTATGGAAGTTCTGATGCCCTTCCAGAACTTCATATGAGAATTCGGCAAGAACTCACGCGAATTGGGCAATCCTTTGAAATCGTGTTTGTCGATGACTGTGGACCAGGGAACTCGTTGGAGATTCTCCAATCAATTGCAGCTAATGACTCCCAGGTTGTTGTTCTTGAGATGCTTAGAAATGTGGGACAACTAAGCGCAACAGTTCAAGGGATAGCTGAATCGCAAGGGCGATACATCGTAACAATTGATGATGATCTCCAGCAATGGCCAGAAGACATTGGTGCTTTATTCAACGAGATTGAGTCGAAGAATCTAGATCTCGTAGTAGGTCGTTTTCCGATACGCAAGCATTCAGTGTTTAGAAACGTCGCAAGTGAGTTAACTCGGCGAATAGCAGTGAGAAGTCTGCCGGTTTTGCCCACCACACATTTCTCCTCATTTCGCGTAATGCGTCGTGAAGTCTTCGAAAGATATTTTGGGAATGGAAGCATTGGAAATCCGGTACCAGGTTGGATGTACTTCACGGCCCCTAGGCACGGCGAAATAGATGTTCGGCACGCAGAACGACAGCAAGGCGAGTCAACATACTCAATGAGATTGCTGGTGCGTAGTGCGCGGCCATTGTTGAGCGGACTGATCGACATCGGTCTTCAGATTGCAGTCACATTAAGCATCATTCAAGTCGCGGTGGCTTTCCTCGGCGGTGTTTATCTTGGCTACCAGTACTTGGCAGGAAATATTGACTCCCCAGGCTTTACTTCAATTGTGTTTTTGCTGCTTGCGATTATTGGGTTGCTTGGGGTTGGTATTGCAATGCTGGCGCAATATCTGCGGTCAATAAAGTCGCTTATTCTGAACAAGCCATCTTCACTTGTTCGATCGGTTATCCGCAGTAAGCACTAAATTTAAAAAGACGAGAGAACATCAATCACTTGTTCAGTGTGTTCATTGTTCATGTCGGAGAAGATCGGTAATCGCACCAAGGTGTCAGAGATTTTTTCTGTTGTTCCAAAATTCCCTGACGACGTACCAAACTTCCCCCCAGCGGGGGAATGATGAAGTGGCACATAATGAAAAGTGAGCCCAATACTCCGTTCTTTCGCAAAATTGATGAGCTCTGTTCGTGAGTCAAGACTTGGCATGAGGATCGGAAAGAGATGGGCGGGACGATCTTCGCGAGCAAGATGATGAGGCATTTGAGCGCCTATCTTGTTGGCCCACTCTGAGAGCCCTTCCATGTATAGGCGGAAGGCGTAATGTCGGCGCTGTTGAGTTACTTCAGAGTGCTCAAGTTGAGCAGTCAGCACGGCAGCATTGATGTCAGACATCAAATAGCTAGAGCCTTTGTCGACCCAGGTGTATTTATCAATCATTCCCCGGAAGAAGAGTGAACGATTTGTTCCCTTCTCACGGATGATCTCTGCCCGCTCGATGAACGAAGGGTCGTTGATGACAAGTGCGCCACCTTCACCGCATGTGATGTTCTTTGTCTCATGGAAACTTAGGGTGCTGAGGGCAGCTTTCGTTCCTAAGGGAGACTCGCCGTCGTGAGCAAAGAGTCCGTGCGCGTTGTCTTCAATAACCACGATGTTGTGTTGCTTCGCCAACGCAACGAGTTCATCAGTCACCGAAGGATGTCCACCGTAGTTAACAGCGACGATGGCCTTTGTACGAGGAGTGATGAGTTTCTCAACTGTCCGAATGGAGATAGAGAATGTGTCAGGTTCAACTTCGGCAAAAACAATGCTTGCACCCATGATGACAAAGGCATTTGCAGATGAAACAAAAGTGAATGACGGAACGATAACTTCGTCACCTGGTCCGAGGTCTAACAGAAGTGCAGACAGTTCCAGCGCAGATGTGCAGGAAGTTGTGAGAAGCACCTTGCTGCCATTATGAAGTTCGCTGAGCATCTTTGATGCACGAGCAGTGAAAGGACCGTCCCCGGAAAGATGCCCATTCGAGAAGGCCTGATTGACGTAGTCAAGCTGTTGAGGTGCGACGGTGGGTCTGTTGAAGGGAACTTTCATCGTGTGAACATCCTAGTTTCCCTCTATGAACCGCTTGGGCAACGGTGTATTTCTAGAGTTAGGGAGGCGAGTTAGACCAAGAGTGACTGATACAAATCTGTGGTCTTTTGCCCGATGGCTCCCCAAGAAATATCAAGTGCTCGCTGTGCAGCGGTGCGACCCTTTTCCCTCATCATGTTTGGATTACTGATGAGTTCTGAAATGGCTGTTGTTAGATCTTCTGATTGTGCAGGAGCAGGAATCGTGATTAGCGCATCTTTTGAACCGGAGAAGATTGCCAAATCAGTTGCGATAATCGGCTTCCCGATACCTAACAACATCGCAAGCACTCCGCTAGATGACTCTTCCGTTTCGGTGTAAGGAAGCACAAGAATGTCCACGTCATCAAGCTCTGTATGAATTTCTTCAACAGTTTTGTATCCAGTGTCTAGGCGCACTTTTGATGTGAGATCCCATCGACTAATTAAGTCAGTCACACGGTCATGTGCCGCTTGTGAAGAAGGGTCAGGGTGAATTGAGCACAATGCAGTGAGA
>Ga0315908_10003628_pt1 | contig 11198 bp, 12 predicted proteins | sample LakEriMetagenome_12_FD_203520 | JGI IMG/M metagenome (GOLD analysis project Ga0315908, IMG submission 203520) | Freshwater fungal communities from buoy surface, Lake Erie, Ohio, United States - Buoy 4 MA124 | ecosystem: Environmental > Aquatic > Freshwater > Lake > Lake biofilm | place: USA...
AAGTGCGCCGAAACCACTTCCAATCACTGCAATTTTTTTTGAAGGCTTGTGCATAGATGTTAATAACGCATAATGATGGTCAGCTGTGTAGAGGTTGTATGTTTAAAAACTGTTTGTTTAAAACTCGGGCCACTGAACATATTCTTTGCATTGTTGCTTACACCATAACCTTCTTTAGGAATGCCAATGAAATTTGTGTTAAGCTTTCCATCACCATTGGTATCATGAAACAAAGCGATAGCATAAGTGCCCTGTGGCACATTTTCAAATTGTAAAGTTGCTGTTCCGTTTCTTGGAGTAGCCTTTGCTGTTTTGTATGCTGCGGAAACATCATTGGGGAATCCTTTATCAGAATTAAATAATGCAGCATATATCTCACCTTTTTGTGCTGATACTCTTGTAACTGTTACAGAAACAGTAGTTTGTTCAGCAGCAGGCGTAAACAGATTCCCCATGAATATTAAAAAAGGCAGAAAAAGAAACATGTAGGATTAAACAATTCCAACGGAATATTGTTCAATGTTGAGCTTATTAAAATTTTTAAACGTGAAAGGATTTGTTTTTCGTAAGAGCTTTGTTCTCTTTAACCTGTGTATTTTTTTATTTTCCATTACTAGTTCGGCTCAAAACACGGGCACCATCAATGGCTTTGTGCGTAATGCCCGTACACTTTCACCTTTAGAGGGCGCCACGGTAAAACTTGTAAATGGTGAATATACCGCTGTAACTGATAAGAATGGTTTTTACAGAATTTCCAATATTCCAACTAAAACGTGGAATGTGGAAGTAAGCTTCAGTGGTTATAAAAGTGAAACAAAATTTGATGTTTCGGTCACATCAGGTAATGCCATTGAATTGAATTTTGATTTAGAGCCAGAGTTTAAAGAGCTGGGTAATGTGGTCATTCAGCCCAAGTTTATTAAACCGGTGGGAGCAGTTAACTCTGTACAATCGCTTGGTATTACTGAAATTGCCAAATACCCGGGTGCAAATTTTGATGTAGCCAAAGTAGTACAATCATTGCCCGGAGTTTCGGGTTCAGTTGGTTTTAGAAACGATATTATTATCCGTGGTGGTGCGCCCAATGAGAATACATACTTCTTAGATGGTATTGAAATTCCCACTATCAATCACTTTGCAACACAGGGTGCAGCAGGAGGCCCTGTTGGTTTGTTGAATGTTTCTTTTATACAGGATGTTACTTTGCACACATCTGCATTTCCTGCAAAGTATGATAATCCATTATCAGGCGTGCTGCAGTTTAAACAACGCACCGGTAACCCTGAAAAATTTCAGGGTAATTTTCGCTTAAGTGCAAGTGAAGCAGCAATTACAACAGAAGGCCCGCTGGGGAAGAAAAATGGTAAAACAACTTTCATTGCATCAGCACGTCGTTCTTATCTGCAATTTTTATTCAAGGCTATTGGTTTGCCGTTCCTTCCTGATTACTGGGATTATCAATATAAAATCACACATAAGATTGATGCAAAAAATGAAATCAATTTACTGGGTATTGGTTCTATAGATAATTTTACATTCAACCGCCCGGATAATCCCACACTGGAACAGCTTTCAATTCTTGAACAAATTCCAGTAAACGCACAACGCACCAATACCATTGGCTTTTCATGGAGGCATTCTATTAAAAACGGATTTGCATTACTTGCCATCAGCAACAACCGTTTGGTAAACACGGCTGACCAATTTCAAAACAACGAGAAGCCTGTAGAAACTGAACGCATCCTCGGTTATAAATCAACAGAGGATGAAACACGTTTGCGTTATGAAGTAAATTACAATACCAATGGTTGGCAATTGAGCAGTGGTTTAGTTGGCATCTATGCACGTTATGACAATTCTACGTTTCAACGAAGACCTGCATATACTGCCAATTATCAATCAGATATTAATTTCTTCCGTTACGGTTTTTTTACTAATGCTACTAAACGATTCTTTGATAACCGTTTACAACTTTCAGCAGGTATAAGATTTGATGGCAACACCTTTACCAACAACGGAAATGATATCGGCCGCTCTTTATCGCCACGTCTTGCCGCAAGTTATCGTGTGGCACCAAAATTCAATATTAATGCATCTGTCGGCAGGTATTATAAAATTGCACCTTACACTGTTCTTGGTTTTCGTTTTAACGGGCAACTTGCCAATGAAAATGTAGAGTATATTAAAAGCGATCATTTAGTTGCAGGTTTTGAATTCAATCCCAAAGCATCAACACGTATTACACTTGAAGGTTTTTACAAACGCTATGATAACTATCCTGTTTCAATTGATCGTGGCATTTCATTGGCAAACCTGGGTGGTGATTTTGGTGTACTTGGTAATGAGCGAGTGAGTAGCGATGGTCGTGGAAAAACCTATGGATTTGAATTTATGTACCAGGAGCGTTTAACTAAAAACTTTTACGGCATCCTTGCTTATACATTTTACTACAGTTTGTTTACGGGTACTGACAGAAATAAATTCATCGCATCTGCCTGGGATAACCGTCACTTAGTTTCGTTTACCGGCGGTTATAAATTCGGAAAGAACTGGGAGTTAGGAGTACGTTTCCGTTATTTGGGCGGCGCACCTTATACCCCTTTTAATATTTTTCAAAGTCTTGAAAATTATCCATTCATTAATGAACCTCAGTTAGATGATGCAAATGTAAATTCATTACGTCTGCGTGCATTTAATGCTACTGATGTTCGTTTAGATAAAAAATGGAATTTTAAGAAGTGGTCGTTGGATTTGTTTTTAGATATACAGAATTTTTTCAATACAAATAATGTGGCACCTCCCGGCTTTACTTTGCAGCGTAATACAGATGGAAGTATTGCAACAACAAATAATCAACCATACAATCCCGGTATATTCGGTAACCCTGCTGCGCCTAATAACCGGCAGCTTGCTATACCTGCTATTATTCCAAATGATAATGGTGCAAGATTGCCGAGTATTGGATTTGTAGCGGAGTTTTAATCCATGTTACTTTCTGATTAATTAAATAAAATAGTAATTCATAAAAAAGTTCTTGCATCGAAGCGAGTGTTCATTTCGTTTCAAATGCTGATTGCATAAAAAATCCCGCCAATAAAGCGGGATGATTTTTTATACAGCAAATGCATTAATAATTTCTGGGTTTGTAACCGCCTCCGCCACCACCGGAGTAACCGCCGCCACCGCCGCTTCCACCACGGTAGCCACCGCCACTACCACTTCCACCACGATAGCCACCTCCACCGCCACCGCCTCTGTAACCACCACCGCCACCGCCTTGTGGTCTGTCTTCGGCTTGTTTTACAACCAATGGTTTTTTACTGCGGCCCAGTTGAATATCATTGAGTAGTTCAATGGCATCTTTTCCATCCTGTTCTTCCTGCATCGTAACAAAACCGAAACCACGGCTTTTGCCTGTTTCTCTGTCAATAGATACTTTGGCTGAAACAACTTTGCCAAACTTCTCAAAAATTTCTTCGAGTTCAGCATCATCAACATCATAAGGTAAACCGGCTACAAATAAGTTCATTGATTGGAATTTGTGTAAAACTAAGAAACTAATTCAGAATTCGTTCATTTCTCAGTCATTTCCTTGAAATAATAGATGTTCATTCCTGCTTTGCCCTTTTTTGCAGTTGCAATCATTGCTTTGGCGACATCAGCCACTTCTATTGGTTTCCAAAAAGAGGGAAGCAAAAAAGCAGTTGCTTTGAAGATGGATTTGACAATGCGTTCACCCATTCTTTGCTCAGCTCTGTTGCCCAATAAAAACGAAGGACGGAAAATATGAAGTGCCTGATAACTAAAAGTTGCAATCACTTCTTCCACTTCACCTTTTAAACGGTTATAAAAGATGCGGGAGTTACTATTTGCAGATGCTGCTGTTACAATCAAAAATTGCTGAAAGCCTGCTTCTTTTCCAAAACGTGCAGCATTCACCGGAATATCAAAGTCAATTTTACGGTATTCAGCTTTATCGCCTTTTACATTGGCATTGGTGGTTCCGATGCAGCAAAAAATACATTCACCTATTCCCAGTTTGGTTTTGTAATCATCGTAATTATTAAAATCAACAAGCCGGATTTCTAATTTTGGATGTGTGCTGTTTATTGGCTTGCGCACCAGTATCCGCACTTTTGTAAAAGCATCGTCATTTAAAAGTTGCTGCAGAAGTTGAGAACCGATTAATCCTGTTGCTCCCAAGACTACTGCTGTTTGTTCGTTCATATATTCATTATTTTGCACCTGTATGCAAATTCAGCAAAATTGTTCGCTTAAACAATACAATACTTTTGGCATAGATGTGCATGCGCAAAATTTTGCTTCGTTTAGTAATGTTGCTGAATTGCAGGAATTGCTAAATGGATCAGTTAAACAACACAGACTTATTCTTGGCGGCGGAAGTAATATGTTATTTACACATGATGTAGATGGATGGGTGCTTAAAAATGAATTGAAAGGAATAGAATTGGTGAAAGAAGATGATGAGTTTGTGTATATAAAAGCAGGTGCAGGAGAAAACTGGCACAGGTTTGTAACGCATTGTGTTGAAAATAACTGGGGCGGTGTTGAAAATTTAAGTTTGATTCCAGGTAATGTGGGTGCAAGCCCTATGCAGAATATTGGTGCGTATGGCGTTGAAATAAAAGATGTGTTTGAAGAGTTGGAAGCATTTCATTTACACGATAAGACAGTTATAAAATTTTCAACTGCTGATTGTGCTTTTGGCTACCGTGAAAGTGTATTTAAACAGCAATACAAAAATCAGTTTGCTATTTTGAATGTAACCTTCAGACTAAGAAAGCAACCATTGTTCAATACCAGTTATGGAGCAATTAATGCTGAGCTGGAAGCAATGGGTGTTTCAAAAATCAATATTCAAACTATATCACAGGCGGTTATTAATATCCGTTCCTCTAAATTACCCGATCCGAAACAAATTGGTAATGCCGGAAGTTTTTTCAAAAATCCAACAATTTCCAAGCAGCGGTTTTTAGAGTTGAAGGGTCACTATCCATTAATAGTAGGTTATGAAAATGAAGATGAAACAGTAAAGCTTGCAGCAGGATGGTTAATTGAACAGTGTGGATGGAAAGGTTACAGAAAAGGTGATGCAGGATGCCATGCAAAACAGGCATTGGTGTTGGTGAATTATGGAAATGCTAGCGGGGCTGAAATATATAATTTGAGTGAAGAAATTTTGCAAAGTGTAAAAATAAAATTTGGAGTGAACCTGGAGAGGGAGGTGAACATTATATAATCATCACATATATGTGTCATTTTATGAAATGAATATGTAGTTGAATTAAAGAAATATTTCCTTTGCAGATAGATTAATAGCAACAAACCTTTATCATTAACTATAAAACAAAAATTGAAAGATGAAAACACAATTTGCATTTGTATTATTCTTCTGTGTTCTCTCCTTAGTTTCTTTTTCACAGGATAAAATTTACCGCAACAACGGAGAAATTATTGAAGCCAAGGTAATTGAGATTGGATCAACCGAAGTAAAGTACAAGATGTTTAAAAACCTGGAAGGGCCTATTTATGTATTAGAGGCTGATCGCATCAAAAAAATAGTCTTCGAAAACGGTACGGTACAAACCTTTCAGGATAATATCAGAGATCCTGAACGATATGCCGGACAGCGGAATAAAGCGATAAAGCTTAATTTCTTTTCACCACTTTACGGTTATACTGAAATTGGATTTGAAAAAAATGTAAGTCCCGGTAAAGGGTATGAAGTGTCGTTGGGTATTTTGGGTGCTGGTAAATCAGGCACATTAACCTTTTATAATAATCAATTAGGCGAAGTAAAGCGGAATCCAAGGGGTGCATTTATTACTGCCGGTTATAAATTTGGTAAGCTGCCTGATTTTATTTTCTTCGGACGAACAAAAGCTACGCACATAATGCAGGGCACTTATGTAAAACCTGTGGTTTATTTGGGCGCTTATTCAGAAAATATCATTGTTGAAAAATCAAATTCAGTTTCAGAGGTTGATCGCCAGAATGTAACATTTGGAGCGTTACAATTGGAACTGGGTAAACAATGGGTGCTGGGCGAAACGATTTTGCTGGATATTTACAGTGGTTTGGGTTTTGGATTTGATAATAAAGAAAACAGTTATCAATTTGATAATTATGGGTACACCTATCGTAATGAAAACTTTGGTGCTTTTAATTATGCGAATGCGAGAGCGGGAAGAACCCCTGGTTTATCATTTACTTTTGGTGTAAAACTGGGAATGATGTTGAAATAAAATCAATTTTAATTAACAACCCAACTCATAATAACATTTTGAATAAACCGGTACTTCACATCAAGCAGTGCCGGTTTTTCTTTTTGAAAGAAGCATTGCAAACTGCCTTCTTCATCTGTGCCACGTATCTCTTCAATGTGCATGTGCTTTCTGAAATCAACACCACCATCACCATACCATTTAAACATGGCTTCTTTAATGCTCCAAAGCAATGTCGCTTTCTGCAACAGTTGACTGCTGCTCATCGGTTCATCGAGCATTTGCTTTTCGTCTTCATTCAAAAACTTATGAATGATGCGGAAAATTTTATCGGTGGGCTGTTCAATATCAATCCCCACCCGTTGCTCACTGCTGGCGATAGCCGCTGCATAATCTCCACAATGTGAAATAGAGAAGTGATATTGTTCATCAGGTAAAAATGGTTTTCGTGTGTCGGCAATTAATATTTCTTCCAATGGAAATTCTTCAAACAAAGTTGGCAGCAGATAGCGGCCGGCCAGATGTTGAAGCCTCTTGTGCGGATGTGTTACATCACGCTTTAAGGGTACTTTGGCAAGAAAGAATTCCTCAGGTTCTTCAATGCGCCATAAGCCCAATTTTGTTTTGCTGTTGATAGTATGTTGATAAACGAGCGGCATCTCTGTGATTTAGCAATTACATTGCAACACTTTACAAGCAAAGATAACTATGATACTTTCAGACAAACGAATTCTTGAGGAAATAGAAAAAGGAACGATTAAAATTGAACCTTACAACCGTGAATGCCTTGGTAGCAACTCCTATGATGTACACCTCGGCAGCACACTTGCCACGTACACAGAGCATTTAATTGATGCCAAAAAGCACAACAAGATTGAATATTTTGAAATTCCTGATGAAGGGTTTGTGTTATATCCGCATATATTTTACCTGGGTGTTACACAAGAGTACACAGAAACACATGCACATGTACCTTTTTTAGAAGGCAAATCATCAACAGGTCGTTTAGGAATTGATATACATGCCACTGCGGGTAAAGGCGATGTAGGCTTTTGCGGCAACTGGACTCTTGAAATTTCAGTTAAGCAACCGGTAAAAATTTATAAAGGAATGCCCATCGGTCAACTGATTTATTTCCCTGTAGAAGGTGAAATTGAAATCAAATACAATCAAAAAGCTAACGCTAAATACAGCGGCCAGCCAAATAAGCCGGTGGAAAGTATGATGTGGAAGAATAAGTTTTAAGAAAGCAACAAGAGCATGATTTAATTTGTGCAATCACTTTTTGCGTTCAATTTCTTTGTGATTTTTTTCTGTAAGCTACCAACCAACCCGTTACTTCATTATAACTGGCAATCCCTTTTCGTTGACGGTTTTGGCGGAGATAAAAATCATAAAATGCATCGGTCCAGTTTTGCAAGAAGGTGCGGTGTTTGAGTGCAAACTCACGCTCGGTTCTTATGTCTCGCTTTACACCTTTATTCAACTGCTTGGCAATTGCTTTGGCTGCAACAGAATCAACCGCTCTCAAATTACCGATCGAGTATAAAAAAATATCCAGATAAGCAGAGTATTGCATGAGTGTATCGGGCGAATGTGTGGCGGCAAGAAACCCTACAAAGTTGGCTTCGCTTTCGCTGGCAAAACCAATTTGATGCGCCATTTCATGACTGGTAACAAAAGGCTGTACAAAATTGGGGATGCGTGTATTGATTTGTGCCTCACCGGTAAACGGATTGTAATAACCCTGAAACCCAACATAATTTCCAAGACGGCCAAACAGTGATGCTTTAATGCTGCTGTTACGGTAACTGAGGAACGGATATGTTTTTTCAAGCTCCCTGTATCCATCATGCGCTGCATGAAACATTCGTTCCTCACTCATGATGGTATCTTTTTGCTGTAAACAAACTTCTTTGCGGTGATTCACCTGTTCCAATAAATATTGGTTAAGAGCAATCAATTCTGCTTTTTCAAACTTTCCGTTTTGCAACCCAAGCTGATGTTCAATACCCAGCCGATAGTAATTCAACCCCCAGAACAAATAAAAATAAACATATACAAACAATATTGTGATGCCGGCAATCACCAACGGTGCCAGCTTTTTGCCCCAACTATCTTTAGGATGAAACAAGCGGATGATGAATTTTACAATATTCCAAACAACAGTAACCAGCACAATTGAATAGAGAATATCACCAATGCTAAACGGAATACTGCCCAACGTAAATCGTAAAACAGAAGCCAGCTTTGGAAACAATCCTGTTGAATAATATTTTTCAATCCATTGATGGTGGGATGAAATAAAATAAATGAATAATGCAAAAAGCAGGAGAGTAATGATGAGTGCTGTTCTGATTGCTTTTCGAAGGGACATAGGTCAAATTTATGAAAGAGTTGCTAGAGGATGGTCACTTGTTGCAGCTTGCTGGTTTCATGTTTTTATGAATATTCTGCTAGGCTGTTCTCCTCAACCTATGAACTGAAACTGGTAACCTGTAACTTTCTCTTGCTCAATTGATGTTTACCCGTTTAGCTTAGCCCCCCTGCCGCAGTGGAAATGGCCCGCCTGTATTTTGAGGTCCATTGCAGCGAAGAGCGGGAAACAAAAGCCCCATCACGTAAAAAGACGCCCATGCTCCAAAAATTCCCCTTCTTTACTTTGGGTGGAAAGGGTTTTTCGGCTACCTTTGCAAACTCTTTTAAAAAGGGTGTATGTCTAGTCGCCGGGAATTTGAAATAGCGTTTGTGGGGTTGAAACCCGGCCTGCATGAGTTCTTTTATGAGTTGGACGACCGTTTTTTTACAGAATTTGGACCACAGGATTTCCAAAACTGCAAAGCTAAAGTAAAACTGGTATTGGAAAAAAATACCGGGTTTATCATGCTAAAGTTTGAAGTGGGAGGCACGGTGGAAGTAGGTTGTGACCGTTGTGGTAATAACTTGCCATTAGAACTGTGGGATGAATTTGAAATGCTGGTTAAGATGACTGATGAACCAGAGAAGATGAATGAAGAGGAGGAGAGTCCTGATGTGTTTTATATCAGTCGAACAGAGAGCCACTTGCATGTAAAAAACTGGATTTATGAGTTTGTAAGCCTCAGCATTCCAATGCACAGAATGTGTAAGGAAAGCGAAATGGGAGGTCCTTACTGTAACAAAGAAGTATTGGCCCGTTTACAAAACATGAATCCCCAACAGCCTGAAAACAAACAGATCTGGAAAGATTTAGATAAATTTAGAAACGAGTAAAATTTAAAGATATGCCTAATCCTAAACGCAGACATTCGCAGCAACGCAGTGCCAAGCGCCGTACACACTACAAAGCAGAAACAGTTACTTTAAGTAAAGACACTGCCACTGGTGATATGCATGTACGCCACCGTGCACATGTGAGCGAAGGCAAACTTTTCTACAAAGGAAAGTTAGTAGCTGAAAAAGCTCCTGCTAAAGCGTAAAGCTTTTATAACTAAATTGCCTGCATGGTCATTGGTATTGACATGATGGGTGGAGACTACGCCCCTCAGCAAACGCTGTTGGGCGTAGATTTGTTTTTAAGCGAATCGCATTATGGTATTGAGCTCCTGCTTATAGGCGATGAAGCTATTCTACGCAAACATTATGTAAATGTTCCTCCTTCTGTAAAATTTTTTCATGCCCCTGAAGTAATTGGTATGCAGGAGCCTCCTACAAGAGCACTGCGTGATAAACCCAATTCAAGCATGAGTGTTGGGTTCCAATTATTGGCTGATGGTAAAATTGATGCGTTTATAAGCGCAGGTAACACAGGTGTGATGATGGTAGGAGTGTTTTATACTATCCGTGCTATTGAAGGAGTAATTCGGCCAACCATTTCAACAGTTATTCCCAAAGTACAGGGCGGTTATGGTTTGTTGCTTGATGTAGGATTGCAGGCTGATTGTAAACCGGAAAATTTATTGCAGAACGCAATACTCGGAAGTATTTACGCACAAAACATTTTAGAGATTGAAAACCCAACAGTTGGGTTAATTAATATAGGCGAAGAAGAAGGAAAGGGTAATTTATTATCACAAGCCGCTTACAAACTGCTCAAAGAAAATGAAAGTATCAATTTTATTGGTAATGTAGAAGGAAGAGAATTACTAACGGGTAAAGCAGATGTAATGGTGTGTGATGGTTTTACCGGCAATGTAATTTTAAAACTGGGTGAAAGTATTTTTGAAATTGCAAAGCAGCGCCACATGGATGAAGATGATTATTTCAAACGTCTTAATTATGAAACGTATGGCGGTACACCTATTTTAGGAGTTGATAAGCCAGTAATTGTTGGTCATGGGATTTCTACAGCTACTGCATTTAAAAACATGATTCTGCTGGGTATAAAGATGATTGAAACAAAGTTGCTTGAAAAAATGAAGGAGAAGTTTGTTACGGAAGAAAACGGATAATTAACTTATAAGTAATGCTTTATAAGAAAACCACGCAAATTGCGTGGTTTTCTTATTTCTGTGATCCCGCTGGGACTCGAACCCAGGACCCCAACATTAAAAGTGTCGTGCTCTACCAACTGAGCTACGGAATCAGCCAAAACGTTATCGTTTTTGGGAGTGCAAAAATAGGGTAATTACATTTCGCTCCCAAACTTTCAAAAAAAATGTTTACACATCTTTCCACATTATTCAGCACAAAAGCTTTTTGTGCTTGTACATTTGCACTAAATCATATTGAATTATGGAATTTTTGAACGGAAAAGTAGTGGTCATAACAGGTGGAAGTGAAGGAATTGGAAAAGCATTGGTAGAGCTTGCACTCAATAGTGGTGCTAAAGTAGCCACATGCGGCAGAAACCATGATAAGCTTTATCGTTTGCAAACACTTTATCCCGGTAAGGCATTGCATGTTGAAGTAGCAGATGTGAGTAAAGAAGCCGATTGCAAACGTTTTATTGAGAGTACACTAAAATATTTTGGG
>Ga0315908_10003631_pt1 | contig 11193 bp, 6 predicted proteins | sample LakEriMetagenome_12_FD_203520 | JGI IMG/M metagenome (GOLD analysis project Ga0315908, IMG submission 203520) | Freshwater fungal communities from buoy surface, Lake Erie, Ohio, United States - Buoy 4 MA124 | ecosystem: Environmental > Aquatic > Freshwater > Lake > Lake biofilm | place: USA...
AATATGATAATAATATGATTAATAATATGATAATAATATGATAATAATATGATAATAAATGATAATAATATGATAATATAATAGCACCCTGATAGTGACAAACTGTATATAGAAGAGATTGATTTGGGAGAAGGATAGAGTAGAACTATAGTATCAGGACTTTAAAAACTGATAAAATAAGAGGATGTTAGTGGAAAATGTCTTGTATTTGCAAATTTAAAGGCAAGAGCAATTGGTGGTGTGAATTCAGATGGAATGTTAATGTGTGTTAAGAATGAAAAAGATGAAATTGAAATATTGAGACCTCCTTAAGATGCTCTTGTTGGATAAAGAGTTACTCTTTAAAATCTTCAAATGACTTAAGAGATTTAGCCTAAACTCAATCCTAAGAAAAAAATTGCAGAAAAAGTATATTCATATTTTGAATATCCTAATTATATAAATACAATTTACATTCAATATAGATATAATAAAGATAAATATATATATAATAAACGAATATGAACTTTAGATAATCAAAATATTATTATTAGGTACTGCCTTTGCTGAAATCAGATGATAAGGGAAATTGTTTTTATGATAGTTTTGCTTTGTGTATTGATTAAAAACAAATCACTACTAACATCCTTAATGGCTCTATTTCGTGATGATTATACATTATTTAAATATGAATGATTTTAATTGATGATAAATTAAAATAAAATTTATGAATAATCAATTTAATAATGAATTGACTTCCTCTTCTATTTTGTTTTCTTCATACTTCTCTTCTAACTTCTAGCTCTTCTATTTATTTTTTTCTATTTAAATATTAATCTACTCCATCTCTTCTATGATTTTAATAATATTATTGTTTTTTTTTTCAATATCCTTAACCAACTCTCCAGCTCCATTTCCAATTAAGTTATTCTTAAGTTCATGGAACTTTTCCAACACTTATTACCTTTTCCAGTCCTTAACCAAATTAGAATCGACAGAATTAGGAGCATCATTTAAAAAAGCAAAATCTATAATAAATAAATAATGATGATGATGATGATATGAGAATATATGAATATACTGTTAGAGTTTTAGAGATGGATAATATCTAAGTCACTTACCATGGAAATATCGATGTTATCCCAATCTCTTAATAGACAATTCTAGAGATTGAGACCACATGAATTTTAGAGATTGTTGATGAAGAGAAGAAGATGTTCTTGAATGTAATCAAGGGGATAGAGATGTGCTTAGTCCAGGAGTGGATTGAGATGCTATTATTTTTCTTAGAGAGAGTTGGGGTTATCTTATTATTATTATTATACTACTACTAAATTCAGATCCTAATTCAGTCGTATTAAGCCTTCTCCTGCTTAGATTGTCTCACCAATTTAAATCTCTTTTACATTCATTTCTCCACTATTTACATACTCTATTATACTCTCATCACTCATTATTATCTCCACATCTTCCACCTTCTACTCTTCTCTTTCTTTCTCTTCCTTTTACTCCTTCCTTCTCTTTATCATCATGTTAGCTTGACTCTCTAAAGAATTTATTAAACTCTTACTAGAACTATTCACCACCACAAAAACCTATAATAATATCAACAATTTCTATTACAACAACATCATTAATATAATTATATCATATTATATCATTATAAATATTAATATATTCATTCTTTTTTTCTAATATAAATCAACTAATATAAATTATCATTAAAACTCTTGTTTTTTCTCTAATTATTAATCTACTGATGTTCCATTTTATGTCTAATTTTATTATTATTATTATTATATTTACTTAATCTTATTTTTTTTTATTAACAAATTTTTTAACTGTTCCTCCTGTTTATTCTATTTATCCTTCATCTTTTTTTTCTGCTCTCTAAAATAGTCCTAAAGGTTTTTAACTTTCTTAAGTTTTTTCTTAAGTTGTTTCTGTTAGGATTGATTTGTTTTAGCTTCTAAAATCAAATTTGGGTTTATTTAAATTATCTAATGTTTCTTATTTTTATTTTTCGTTCAAAGCATTTTCTTTTTACAATCTCATTTGAATTATTTCATCATTAGTTTTATTAGTTGAATTATCTTTATTAATATTTGCATTTGTAAATCTTGTTGGTCCTTTACTTACAACTTCATTTCTATTAATTTTTATCTATTATTAAGCTACTTATTATTATTTTTTTAATTCCTTTTCCTTTTCATATTATTATATTTCTTCTTCAGTTGCATCTAAACCTAAGAAATCTTTATCATCAGGATTAAAAACGGCTTTTTTAGGATTTAATTTCTGAATCAAATTTTCCTTAATTTTTTCAGCAAAAGTTTATGGTTTTTCTTATTATTTAACGGGCTCCACACTATTTTTTTATTCTTATTACATTTCTTATTAAACTTGCTTCTAAACATCTATTTCTCTGTAAATATTATCAACTACATTCCATTCTTTAATTTGTTTTTCTTCTTGATCCTTTTTCTCATTTTCTACTTAAAGTTATTCTAAATTTTTTATAATATTTATTTCCTCTTCATTGTTATTATTATTTTATATATTAAATTCATCAATATCATCTTTTTTTTCTTCATCTATATGAATAATGGTCACTACTTAAGCTTGAGTTTATTTTTTCTTGTCCAATAGCTTTTTAATTTTACTCATTTTTAAGATTTATAATGATTATAATAGATTTATATAAGAGCTAAATAATAGCAAATAAAAATTCTTTTATCATATATATATAAATAATCATTTGGCAAGATTAATAAATTTGATTTGATCTAATCCTAAATATGAATCTGAAATCAAAAAGACATCCAATTTATTATCAATTTAGAAATTATCAGGCAATTATACGAGGATTTCTTTTTTGAGAGTCTTTTTGAAGAAAATCTTTTTCATGGCTATAAGTTTATTGGTCCTTAAGTTTCCTATGACTACCCACCAGGAAGCATCCTAAAAATATTAAATTTAATTTTTACTTTCACTTTCAAAGTTCTAATCAAGTTAACTTTAAGAGGATATTAATGATTGTGTCTTTTTAAATTAATTTGAATCATCGCTTCACCAGATTCCTATAAAGGAAATCCCTAAACCTATTTTATTAAATAATATATGGTGATATGATGATATTATAATATTAAAAGTTTTAATACTTTGGTACATTTTTCTGAATCAAAATGATAAGGCTCTACCTTGATTTCAATATCAGGAATGTAATGAATACTTTAAATAGTTTCATCAATTTGCTCTTCATCCAATCCTTTCCTAAATAAGAATTATTTGATATTATTATCTTTGTTTTTATCTATCAATTAACAAAGGTATTCAACTCCGTACTGTATTTAGAGATCCTTAATGATATCAGCATCAAAGTTAGGAACATTTAAGAGTGAAGAATCATCAGCCCAACATCCTTAAATAACCATTTGCATGAAACTCATGATTTACAAAGTTGAATCTAATATTTTCTTCTAAGCACTAATATCGATCATGCAATGAATTAATCTGATAGCTCCATCCAATAGAATTTTAGTGTCAGTGAAATAATCTCTTATGGGGAGAGGTGATCTACTGAAATGAGCCTATAATAATAATAGAGTTTTAGTGTGAGGAGAATCCAAAGTTTATTAATTCACAGCATAAGGAACCAGTTTAGATAACTCTGAATTGTAAACATCTTCATTATGTCTTACAGGTACTTCCAAGAACTCAACTGAATCTGATAAAACTTTTGCAATACTAAAGAGTGACATGTCATTCACAATGTTCTCATTATACATTTTGACAGTCTGATGTTTAGTATAATAATAACTGGCAATATTTCCCAACACTAATGGCTTAAAATTAAAAGAGTCTTCTTCAATTTATAAGCATCCAGAATGCTCCAATTATGTGATACTGTCATCAATAATAGACTGTAGATACTTGTTTACAGTTTTAGGATCAGCATTAGGAAGTCCATAATAGTTGGGATTCTTGATAATTCTTCTAAAGAAGTAGGTCCAAGTAATATAATCTAGACATTACTTTTTATTTGTAATTGTCCCTGAACTTGCTTCTGCGTTTAGATGGTCAGTTAATTGTGATAATAAAGATGATTCAATAGGGAAAGGGTCATTTAGGTACTTCTTATAGAAATTTTTCTTGCTTTCCTCCACGAAAACACATGCAATTCCAAAGTCATCATATTAAGGTCTTCCTGCTCTTCCTATCATTTGTAATAAATCTGTTACTGGAAAATCCACATATAGTTTCTGTTTCGGGTCGAAATATTCTGTTCCTTTGATGATAACCAATCGAGCTGGAAAGTTACTAATTATTTATATATATATTATTATATTTACACTCCCCATGCAACTGTCTATGTTGCTATCATTAATTAGATTTTAGACTCAGTAAATAAATCCTCAACAATTTTTCTATCAGACGGAATCAATCCAGCATGATGCATTCCGATTCCAAAAGATAAACTTTAAACTAGATTTTAGTCTTTGATTTTTTAAATATACTAATTTAAATAATGAGTTGAGCAATTGACAAAACTTTTGCCTTCAGATGAAGCTAAGGCAATAAGATCCATAGCAGTGAGCCTAGTCTACCTTCTAGAGGAAACAAAAATAAGTACAGGCTTGTCATTGCTGAATTTCTTAATGGCAGTGTAAGCTGGCTTGTTCATTGTGTTCATCCTGGGACAGTAATGTTTTTCTGCAAATCCATCAAAATATATTGTAATAGGACACGGTCTAACACTAGGTTTAAAGTTGAAGAATGTGAATTTGTTAACTCCAAACCAATTAGCCACATCTTTGCCATTTGCCATTGCAGTAGATAGGCCTATCATTCTGACTTTGCTTTATAATTTATGAGAAATGTAATTCATACGAGTGACAATTACTTCAATAACTGGTCCTCGGTCTTAACCCAATAGATGAATTTCATCCAATATGACTAAACCTACTTTCTTCACATATTATCTATTCTACCAGTTCCTACTAATTCCATCCCACTTCTCTGGAGTTGTTATTATCACTTCTGCTTCCATTAACTCTTCCAAGTCAGGAGTACAGTCTCCACTTAGTTCTACTACCTTTTTATTCAACTTCTTCTCTAACTTTATAGACCAGTCCTTATGTCTTTCTTTTGCTAATGCTTTTAAAGGAGCAACATAAATCACTTTTAAAGGGACAAATTTTTGTTTTAATTTTTCATCCACTTTGTCTAATTCCTCCATGTTTTACTTGAATAGTCTGTACATAGCTATTTCTGCAAGGATTGTTTTTCCTGAGCCTGTTGGAGCTCCAATAAGTACATTATTATCAGAATGGTATAATATGTGGAAGAGTTGAGTTTATATAGGATTAAAGAATCTAATGTTCTTACTTTTGAAGTGGGCTTCAACTTCTGGATAATTAAGAGAACTGATAGGGAGAGGTTGAAGATCAAGTAAAGGAGTGTATTCTAATTTTTCAGATTACATTGAAAGTTGTTCCAAATCAATTTCAGTGTAGAAATCCATGTTGACCCATTAATCAGGACAGATAGTGAGTCTATACTTCTTATTGGTATTATCTCTATAAGGTACGAAGAAAGAACACTCAGTATGCATGAGTTTGTTTGTAAGTACAATTGACTCGCAATGTAGGATTTCTATTTCATCATCCACTATCACCCAAAAGTATTGAGATCCTCCATGCCATCGAGATCTCCACTCAAAATTACCTTATAGAAATACTGTTATCTTTATTATTGTCTATGCTATTGGTTTCAACTCATAATCCACATCATATCGAGGCAAATACCGTAGGAATTGTTGGATAGTCTTACCTTCATTAAAGTTCATTGTCCCTAATGCCTAACTCAATTCTTTATAATCAAAATCAAATAAGTTAGAGTAATTAATATTGGGGTTGGATTCCAACTTTTAAAGAAGATAACTGGATAAGAAACCGTCTTAAGCATTTTTTTTTAATTTAGCAGCCATTACACTTCCGTTCTGACTTTCTCTTGTAAATTAATATAATGGCAACTGAGAGGGGACAATCCTATGTTCAAGACATCTACACCACTTTAAAGTCAACTCTGTAAGCTGAGCCATGTTTTTTTTGACTGCTAACTCAAAAATACATCTCAAAATTCTTACACTATTTTGACCAATGTAATTGCCATCAACTGTTAGACTGAAATTTGCAAATTCGATGTTAGTCATATAAGCACAGATGATGGCTAATATCTTTTCTTCAGTATCGATAACTATTCCCTCCTCAATATTTTTATCTTGTGGTCCTTTAGGTTTCTGTTTATAAGTAGATTCAAATACCCAATGAGACTCAATTACTTCTTTCAATTCTTTCTATTCTTCTTCTCTGACTCGAATAGCTTCAAATTCCTTGGCTCTAGCTACCAACTGCATTAATTATAAATCTGTCCAATATTGATACTTTCCTTTATTTTCTGATCTCACTAATTCTTCGCTACAGAACAATCCCATTGCTTCAGTAATTAATTTCATTGTATCACATCTCACATAAAACTGGCTAGTAATTCTACCGATTTCTGTTGAAGATAAATATAAGTTCTTAGTATCGTATCTTAATAATCTATCTTAATCTAATGTTTTCAAACAATCTTCTATTTTTTATTATAGGAAAACTTGGGTCTATACTTCTTTATTCTCTTGATTGTTAAACCTTAGTCCATATGCTTATGGATTCTTCATCAATCGAACTCCTAAAAAAGTCCTTTATAACCATTCATAAGCTTCCATCTAATTTGAAATATTGTTTAGACTTATTTCTGCATTTAAAGCTTCTCCTAAGTGAGCCAATAATTTACTTTCGATAGGAGCACTGTTGTTTAGACTAGAAATGTATTGATTTACTTTATTAAGATCTGTTATTAGAACTGCTTCTCCATTATCATCAAATTGAGGTCTACCTGCTCTACCAAATATTTACTTTATATCCAATATTGACAAATCACTGTTTCCTCTAGTAGGATCGTAAATATCTGTTCCCTTTATTCTTCATATTATTATCATTAAATTATTAAATATTATTATGATAAAATTATTATAATATTATTTTAATTATTATTGATAATTAATGATGAATACATGACAGCATAGGCTGGAAGATTAACTCCCCATGCGAGAGTTGCAGTGGTAACTAAGAATCTAATTTTTCCTTCAAAGAATAGTTTTTCAACAAGATTTCTATCCTTCCTTAAAAGTCCAGCATTATGAATACCTGCTCCTTTAGGCAAGAGATCTCTAAGCTATTTAGACTTAACACTACCAGGATTTACAATATGTTAAAGATTATTTGAAGGTTTAAAGATATTTTCATCATTACATTCCTTAGCAGTTTTAAGAATCATCTCTGCAGTCATAAGAGTTTCTCTTCTTGAATGAACAAATATCATAACCTATTTGCCCAACTTAATATACTTCTTACACATTCAATAACAAATATCATTCATAATATTAGTTTTATTTATTCTTTAATTAAACTTACTAAATGTAGCCATATGAGGCTAATCCTTTATTCCAATAAAGTATTAGACTAATGGGACAGGTCTATAACTATTTCCAAAATAGTAAATATTGTGAGAGGGAGCTCCTATAAACTAAGCTACATCCTTGAAATTAGGTAAAGTAGCTGATAGTCCTACTATTCGAATCGTTTATTGTAATCTTTCAATGCTTCTTAAAGTTCTGGCTACTAGACATTCTAAGATAGGTCCTCTCTCATCATTTAACAGATGGATTTCATCAATAATTAGTAGTTTAAGAGTTTAAGAAATTCCATCGGTTTTACGAGTTATTACATCCCATTTTTCAGGAGTTGTAACTATTAAGTGGGTGTTAATCAATTCAGTCCGAGTCAGACTCATATCTCCTGTTAATTCTCTTACTAAGACTCCCAAATATTCTAATTTTTAACTGAATTTGTCTACTATTTCACTAGCTAGTGCTTTCATAGGACTAATATAAACAATCTTGAACTCAGCTTATCCTGGATTGACTCTGTTGGAAATAGGATCAAGATACTTATTGATACATTATAAGACAGTTAACATAGCTACATTGGTCTTACCAGCTCCAGTGGGTGCACAGATAAGCAAGTTTTCATCCTTAACAAAAGCTCCTTCAAATACTCTACTTTGCAAAGTATTCAGATACTCTAACCCTTTGAAACTATTCTGAGCCCATTAAGGTAAATCTATAATTTTCACTAATTTATCATACTCAACTGGAATCTTCTCTTCCTTGTCCATCTTCACAAATAAACAATCTTTCTCATCATGTCTAGTAATGTTTTAATGTTCCTTCTGAATTCTTCCTTCATCCATATTCACATAATCTATTTCTCCACATATTTCTTCAACTGTAACCTATTTATTCTCTTTCTTTTTCTTCTTAATCCCTACATCCATTTAAACCTCATTATTATTCATTCCTATTAATTTTAATAATCTATTTGTGTCTTCTGCTTGTTTTTATTCTTATTAAATCTACAGCATCTGTTATTGTTGTAAAAGATTATGTTAGTTATTTAGATTAGAGTTTGTCTTGAAATTTGAAGGTCTTTAACCTATTTCTTTTAAGTAATTTTCTTATATTTTATTAGAATCAAGATCAGCTTATTTAGAATCAAAGAATTTAACCATTTTTAAAAACTGTTTTATTTTTTATCTATAAGTCATCAAATACTCCACACTTTCTTCATGATCTAGTTAATGCCATAAATAAATGAAAACATCTCCATCATCCTTTTCACTTGCTAGTTCCTGCAAAATATCAAATACGAATAAACTCCAAAATTCTCTGCCTTTCATTACAATATCACTATACTTTTCCATAAATTCTTTTACATGATTTTTAATGTCAGCTACTCTATTTATATCTATATTCATATTATCTTTGTTTTCTCTTTATTATTTTCTGCTTATATTTATATTACTTATTTTTTTTGTATTTTATATACCTTCCTAATTTAATTTCACTATTTCTTTATATAATTCTTAATCATTTTATGATAATTCTTATTTATCAAATAAACTGTTCACAGGCTAATAATTGGAATTATAGTCATTATAAATAACATTGTTTAATTTGAAGCTAGATTTAAGTATATTTTATTTCTATTCATTAATAAAAACAAGTTAATTAAAAAGAGAGTCTAATAAAACATTTACTTAATTGTTATCAAGATCAAGTTTAAATTATAATATTAATTTTTCTTTAAAATCTGAAAGTTAATCATTATTATTGGTAACAGATTAATTGTATATATTGAAAAGCATAGAGAACTTTTAATATAAAAGATCTTCGAATAAAAAATTATCATCATTTTTAAGATCAATTTATATTCCAATTTTAGTCATTAATTTCTGGAGTTGGGCCTTCATTTCTAAATATTTATTTTCGATGTTATAAGTGAGTCTGAAAACAAAATCATTATATTTTAAGTTTTTGTTTTCCTTTTCTATTTTTGAATAATTTTTTATGTATTATTCTCTTGCTGCTAGTGCTTGAACATTGGATAAATTTAAAGATCCTCCATAGCCATCTATGTTATTCTGTAGTAAGCAAGAAAGTTTATTTTTATCTTTTTGAAACATTTCTTTTAAATCCATCATTTATTCTTCTTTTTCCTTCTTTTTCATATCTAATTATTGATTTTATATTTATAAATATTCTCTATTTATATATTTATAAAATTATCTAATATTCTTTTCTATTTATATTCAAATAATTATAAATAATAATTATTAAAATTTTTGTTATTCATTCAATATTTAAAAAGTCTTCATATTTCTCTAATAATATGTTATCATTTTTTATATCCATTAAATCTATTTGAATTTTTGCAAAAATCTTGTTATACTTAGGAGGATTTTATAATTTTTATATTATATTATTATTATTATAATTTTAATGAGACTTTTCATGTTTATTATAATATTCTAGAAATTAATTATCATTTGAACAGAGGAATATTCTTTTTATATTTTAAAATCGACTTTAATTATTATTTTAATTTTTGATTTTCTATTCTGAATAAATTATAGAATAATTTTATTTTTACTCATTTTTTTTTTCTTTTTAATATTATAAAGTTTGGTTAATTTGATTCATGACAATATTTTTTATTGATGAATTACTTATGAAAGATTTCAATTCTTATAAACTATTTTCATTATTTTTTAAAATACTGGAATAACTGTAGAAGAATAAAAAATAAAAATTACTTTAAAAAGCTACTAGATTATAAATAAGGATCTCTAAGTATTTTTTATGATTATTACCTAGTAAATAATTATGAATAACATGATTATGTAGATTTTAAATTAGTGTTTTGAGTAAGATTAGCGATATCAAAAGAAAAATTAATTTTAATTTTTTCTTCACTATATCCTAAGACAATAAAGTCTGATTGTTAATGATCTGAAAAAGGTCTCAAGTAATAAATAATATAGAAACCTTGATTCATTTTTACCTTCATTTTCTAGTAACCTTAAAAGTACATTTATTGATATAGTTTATCAATTTGAAATAAATTGCATTGCTGAATTTGACTCCTTTTTATTATTTTATTTTCCTCTAACATAAAAGTATTGGTTTGTTTATGGAAGTAAAAACAGTCGGTTTGAATGGCTGATCCTCCGTTTAACTGATAAAAAACATTGAAAATTAAACTAATTTTTTCAAATAAAGCAGTGTGCTTTTAAATTTCAAGAGTGTGAACATTTAAATTACATTTTATTTCTTGTTTGCCATTAAAACAAACATTAAAACAGTCAATCTGGAGGAAATTCATATATTTATGTTATAATAATAAGAAGAAAAATATAATATAATAAATGAATAAATCAATAGAAGAATCCTAATATTTTTCCTCCAGTCTGAATTTTCCTGGCTTCTTCATGATCCATGATTCCATAAGGAGTAGTCATAACAAGGAATCCAAACTGTCTACTAGGGAGAATCTAATTACACCACTTTTCATAATGATTATTTTTAATATCGAATCTAGGACTAATAACTCCACATTTATTAATTCTACCTATTAATTCTACTACTATCTTTTATGATCTGTGATCATCTACTATTTCAAATTCTCCAATATAACCATGCTTTTACATTACTCTTAAGAATCTTAACATTGTCTTTGATGAAGTCCTTAACATCACTTATTTTCTACC
>Ga0315908_10003633_pt1 | contig 11190 bp, 6 predicted proteins | sample LakEriMetagenome_12_FD_203520 | JGI IMG/M metagenome (GOLD analysis project Ga0315908, IMG submission 203520) | Freshwater fungal communities from buoy surface, Lake Erie, Ohio, United States - Buoy 4 MA124 | ecosystem: Environmental > Aquatic > Freshwater > Lake > Lake biofilm | place: USA...
TAAACGTTTGGAAGAATTGTTTTTTCCTGGGGATCAATATCCGTTGTATTTAGATAAACGCTCTGAGTCTTTAAAATTAATTCAGCAATTAAGAAATGAGGCACATCGTTTTGGGATTACACATCATCGAAACAAACGAAGTACTGCCGCTTTTCAATCAGAATTGCAACAAATACCTGGTATTGGAGAAAAAACATTTGAGGTATTGATGAAGACGTTCAAATCTATTTCGATGATTCAGTCTGCAAGTAAAGAGGAGTTGGAGAAGGTGGTTGGATTGGCAAAGGCTCAGATTATTCGAGGGTACTTTGATGTGCAACAATGAAATGAAATCTCTGTTCTTTTCCTTGATGAAAAGAACCAAAAATCAAGGCCGGAGATAGTTATGAATTAGGGGTTGTGATTTATAAATGAAATTAATTTGCCTGCTATTTAAGAGGATTTGTTTTGAAATGGAATCTCTTTTCTTTTGCTTGATCAAAAGAACCAAAAATCAGGCGGTGGGATGGTTGTTAAAGCGCAAACTTCGATTTCATGTGATATCTCGCTCCGAAGCGCTTTATTTTGTTCCTTCCTGAAAAACTGATTTTGTCGTTGATCTTCTGCGAAGCTTCCGACAAAAGTCTAGCATTTCAGTTCACGAACAAAACCCAAATATCCCAAGGCCAGAGACAATTATGAATTGGGTTTTTGAATGAAATAAATTGTACTTCCCTAAATAGAGTTGATTCGCTCTTATGAGTAGTCTCTCACTGGAAACTAAAAACTGATTCCTATATTGTCTTCTACAGAAAACGTTCATCTGCTTCCATAACATGCCCGCATTGTTTGCATGTTCGTAATTCTTCAGAGTTGTAAAATTCTTTGAAGCGAATTTGGAAATCAGATTCAATGTTTTCAAGAGGAAAACGGTAATGATGCAAAGGGTGGTTACATTCGTCGCAAAACCAAAATAAACCGTCCGACATATTTGTTCCTTTACGCACTCTTTCAATGACTAAGCCAATTGTATTTGCTGGACGAACTGGGTTATGAGGTGTATTGGAAGGTAGTAAAAACATTTCCCCTTCTTTGATCGTTATTTCTTGTTTTTTTCCATCAATTTGAGCAAAAACAGTCATGTCTCCTTCTAATTGATAGAATAACTCTTCACTTTCGTTGTAATGATAATCTTTGCGTGCATTAGGTCCACCCACTACCATTACGATGAAATCCCCCGCTTGTTTGTAAAGATTTTTGTTGTTGATTGGTGGTTTTAAAATATCACGATTTTCATCAATCCATTTTTGAAGGTTGAAAGGCATTAACATAATTCTAAGTTTTTATTTGTTCTACTTTTATTCAAATGTTATTAATATCGCATTTTTATCGACAACTTCTTGGAGGGAAAAATGGATGGTCTTCACTCTACCGATACCATCAGATTTTAATACATTTTCCATTTTCATTGCTTCAAGTGTAAGCAATTCATCCCCTAAATTTATTTCATCTCCAATTTTCACATTGCTGCCGATAATTCTACCAGGCATTGGAGATCTTAATTGATGTAGTTTTTTGATTTTTTCTTTGTCTAACCCTAGACTTGCAATTAATTCATCCAAAGGACCTTCTTTTTGAATCGTGAATTCCCGATGATTGATTTTAACTTTTAAATAACCTCTTTCGAGTTGTTCTTCAGTAATTTCTCCAAGAAACGATTCTCCGTTATAGGTAAGTTTAAAAAATTGATTGTCTTCCCATATAATTTGGGCTCCAGAGGCAGGTGAGACTGTCTTCCCATCTATTTTCCATTGATGATTACCCATGATACATTCTTTCTTACAATATTACGTATAAATTTACATTTTACTTTCTTACGGTGTTAGATTTTCAAATCTATTGGAATCTTTGTTCTTTTCCTTGATTCAAATTGATTAGGCACAGGGGACTAGGATTTAGTGAGGTTTTAAGTTCGCTTCAAAACTCAACATTTCTAATGAAGGAAGATGAATGAATTATTTTAAGTTGGAATTCATCTTCATTATTAGTTTTCTTTAAAAGTTAAATTTCTGTTCTTTTGCTTGATCAAAAGAACCAAAAATCAAGGCTGTGGGATTGTTTTTAAAGCGCAACTTTCGGATTTTATTGAAAATTTTCGCTTCGAGCGCTTTATTTTGTTCGCTCCTGAAATGCTCGGTTTTATCGGGGGTCTTCTACGAAGCTACCGATAAAAGTCTAGCATTTCATTTCACGCATAAAAGCAAACAACCCCAAGGCCAGAGTTAATATGGAATTGGGATTTATGAATTATAAATGATGTACTTTGTACTTCCCTAAATAGAGTTGATTAGTAATTCTGAGTAATATATAACTAGTGACTAAAAACTATCAACTGAAAACTCTAATGACTAATGCCTTCCTAGTGACTGAAAACTATTTACTCTAATACCTTAATACAATTTTTCTACTTTCTTTTGAACATTTTTTGTTTTTTCTGGTTAATAAAATGGTTGGTAAGATTTCGATGATTTCGATAAATTAATTTTAAATCGTCGTATATTTGCCCGTACATTTAAAGTGGTATATAATGAGTGCATTTTCTGAAAGACACATCGGGTCAAATGAGGCTGAAAAGCAAGCTATGTTAGCGAAAATTGGAGTTTCTTCCATCGCAGAATTAATCGACAAAACAATACCTGCACCAATACGTTTGGGGCGTGAGTTGGATGTTACGGATGCGTTGACAGAACAGGAATACTTAACTCATATCAATGAATTGGCTTCAAAGAACAAAGTGTTCAAGTCGTACATTGGTTTAGGTTATAACGATACAATTACTCCTTCTGTGATTTTACGTAATGTATTGGAAAATCCAGGATGGTATACTGCCTATACTCCTTATCAAGCGGAAATTTCTCAAGGTCGTTTGGAGGCTTTGTTGAATTTTCAAACGATGATTTTGGATTTAACAGGAATGGAGATTGCGAATGCTTCATTGTTGGATGAGGCTACTGCAGCTGCTGAAGCTATGATCATGTTCTTCAATTCTCGTTCTCGAAACGATATCAAAGAAGGTAAAAATAAATTTTTCGTTTCTGAATTTGCCTTCCCACAAACGATAGATGTGATTAAAGGTCGTGCTGCTAATTTAGGTATTGAATTGGTAATCGCAGATTCAGAAACTGTTGTTTTTGATGCAACTTTCTTTGGGGCATTGACACAGTATCCAGATGCATTAGGTCGCGTGCAAGATGTAGCTGGTTTTATAACTAAAGCACATGCAATAGGAATTAAAGTTGCGGTTGCGGCTGATATTATGTCATTGGTTGTGTTAAAGTCTCCAGGTTCATTTGGTGCTGATGTGGTGTTGGGTTCTTCTCAACGATTCGGTGTTCCAATGGGGTATGGTGGACCACATGCTGCATTTTTTGCATGCAAAGATGAATTCAAACGAACAATTCCAGGAAGAATTATCGGTGTGTCTAAAGATGCGGATGATAACTTGGCTTTGCGTATGGCGTTGCAAACGAGAGAACAACATATCAAACGTGATAAGGCGACTTCCAATATTTGTACTGCACAAGCTTTGTTGGCGGTGATGGCAAGTATGTATGCTGTTTACCATGGTCCGGCTGGATTAAAAGAAATTGCAACAGACATTCATTTGAAAGCTACGACAGTTGCGACAGAGTTGAAACAATTGGGATACACTGTAAAGTCAGAGAATTATTTTGATACTTTATGGGTTGAGTTGCCATCAACAGTTTCTGTAGCAACTTTAAAATACCAATTAGAAGCAAAAGAAATCAATGTTCGTTATGTGAACGATTCTCAAGTGACTATAAGTTTTGGTGAATCAATTACTGCTACTGATTTAACTAATTTAGTTCACGTGTTTGCGCAAGTAGCTGTTAAAACTACTTCAACAATCACTCGTGCTTCAGCTCCTTCAATCGCTTCTGATTTTTTACGCAATGATGCGATTTTAACACATCCTACTTTCAATACCCATCATTCAGAATCTCAAATGATGCGCTATTTGAAACGTTTGGAAAACAAAGATTTATCGTTGGTTCACAGTATGATTCCATTGGGGTCTTGTACCATGAAGTTAAATGCTGCTTCTGAATTAATGCCTATTACACACCCTTCTTTTGCAAACATGCACCCTTTCTGTCCAGTTGAACAAGCGGAAGGTTACCATGAAATGTTTCGTCAATTAGAAAAAGATTTATCTGAATGCACAGGTTTTGCTGGAACTTCGTTACAGCCAAATTCTGGAGCACAAGGTGAATACGCAGGTTTAATGGTGATTAAAGCTTACCATGAATCACGTGGAGATTTCAACCGTAAACACATGATTATTCCTTCATCTGCTCATGGAACTAACCCTGCTTCAGCAGTTATGGCTGGATTTGAAGTGGTTGTTACGGGTTGTGATGAAAACGGAAACATCGACATCGAAGCATTGCGTGAAAAAGCAATTGAGTTGAAAGATACTTTGGCTGGTTTGATGGTGACTTACCCATCAACACACGGTGTATTTGAGGAAGGTATTATTGAAATTACTTCTATTATCCACGAGAATGGTGGTCAAGTTTACATGGATGGTGCGAACATGAATGCGCAAGTTGGATTAACAAATCCTGGAAATATTGGCGCAGATGTTTGTCACTTGAACTTACATAAAACATTTGCGATTCCTCATGGAGGCGGAGGACCAGGTATGGGACCAATCGGTGTGGCTTCACATTTAGTTCCTTTCTTACCAGGAAGTCCATTGTTGAAAGCTGGTGGTGAAAAAGCAATTCATGCAGTTTCTGCAGCTCCGTATGGTAGTGCTTTGATTTTGTTGATTTCTTATGGTTACATCAAAATGTTAGGTGCTAAAGGATTGAGAGAATCAACTGAAAATGCGATTTTAAACGCGAATTATATCGCTACTGAATTGAAAGCACATTACCCAATTTTATATACAGGTAAAAACGGTACAGTAGCACACGAGTTGATCTTAGATTGCCGTGAGTTTAAAAAGAATGCGGATGTAGAAGTGGCAGATATGGCAAAACGTATGATCGATTTCGGATTCCATGCACCAACCGTTTCTTTCCCTGTTGCTGGAACATTGATGATTGAACCAACAGAAAGTGAAGACAAAGCTGAGTTAGATCGTTTCATTGAAGCAATGATTAAAATACGTCAAGAGATTGCAGAAATTGAAAACGGACATGCGGATAAAGTAAATAACTTATTGAAAAATGCACCGCATACAGCAGATTGTATCATCAATAAAAATTGGGAATATCCATATACTCCTCAAGAAGCAGTATATCCAGTTGCTTACTTGAAAGAGTTCAAATATTGGGTGCCTGTTCGTCGTGTAGACAATGCGTTTGGCGATAGAAACTTAGTGTGTTCTTGTCCAAGTGTGGAAAGCTATGCGCATGTAGTGGAGGCTTAGGCCTGACTTTAAATAAATACTGTTAAAGGGAGAATGTAACGTTCTCCCTTTTTTTTGCGACTTTTTCGGAATGAAATCCAAAAAAGTAGGTTCTTTTTTGGATTTCATTCCGGAAAAGTTGGATTATTTCTCTTCCAGTTTTTTTAAACGTGCTACCTCTGCTTCTAAGAGCTGGATGTATTTGTCTTTGTAAGGGTCTGTGTAATTATTTGTTTGTGAATGAATATCAAAATATGCTACTCCATAATCTTTTACATTAAAAATCTGAGATGCATCGAAATTTAGTATTTGTGACACGGATACCTCTAATAATTCGGCTAGTTTAAAAAGTTTATTTACCTTTAACAATACATCACCACGTTCCAATTTACTATAGCCAGATAAACTCATTTCTAATTTGTCAGCCATGACTTCTCGGCTGAAATTTTTTAATTCTCGAAACTTTTTTATGTTTTCAGTAATTTCTTTCATGGCTCAAAGCTAAATAAATAATCCCTGCTCAGCAGGATATGCCATCCTGCTTCTAATGAACATTTAGCACTAATTATAATTGAACAGGACACCTAAGATTTCGAAGGTTCTTATATCCATTCAAACGCAGGAAAAACCTGTGGTTAACCAGGAGTTGTTGTTCTTCATTCAATTTATCCAAAATGATTGGAAGAAATTCATTTAGTTTGGAAAACGCGAACCACTTCTTACCCAGATCTTTTAAAGAGGCACCGATATGATAGACTTCCTTTCGGTAAAGGATTAGAAATTGGTCGTGGGCTGTTTTCAGGGTTTTAATTTCAATGCTCGGATATTGTATGTTGTGTTTTGCCAAATCTAATTGCAATTGAGCACTTAATTTTTGTGTGTAAATGATAGCATTGCAATTGGGTTTTCGTTTGCTCAACATTAATAGGGTGGTTTCGTCAACGTAATTGTCGATTAGAAGAATGGTCTTGTTAGCTCTTTTAATGAGGTCGTTGGCGAAAACATAGGCATCGAAAATTTGTCCTTCGAAGAAAATACCATGGGTAGGAAGTTCATTGGTTTTGAGTTGTAACGAGATTTTACTCACCTCTTTTGTGAGTTCCTCAAGATTATTTTCAATGCGATCTACTCGTTGATTAATTGCATAGCCTTTTAGTAAGTATTCACGCAAAATAGTTGTTGCCCATATTCTGAATTGAGTTCCTTGTTTGGATTTTACGCGATAACCAACAGAAATAATTACGTCTAGGTTGTAAAAAGCAACAAGTTTATCGGAATTAGGAATATGCACTTTATGCATATTGCTTTTTTCATCAAGTTCTTTTTCCCTAAAAACATTTCTTATGTGTCTCGAAATTACCGATTTATCACGTTGAAAAAGAATAGATATTTGTTCCTGATTTAACCAGACAGTCTCATTTTCAAGGCGAACTTCTATGTGTTCAGCTGCCTCATTTGGTCGGTATATTATGATTTCATTCTTCATAGTTTACATTAATTTAGTGAAAAATATCCTATGAAATTTTAAAAACGAATGTAAATTCATCAAAATAAGGATTAGTTAATCTTTAACTCTGCGGCGAAAATTAATTGAATTTCCTTTTTATTTATAGATGGTTTTCAGTAAATATTTAATTTAAAATTATTTGAGAAACCAAAATTTAGAATATGGGGGTGAAAAAACTGTGTTTTCATCGCACAATCTACGGTGAAAATTTATGTTTTGACCTAAAAATAGGTTTATACATTTTAAGAACTATAACTTTGAAATGGAATCTTTGTTCTTTTCCTTGATGAAAAGAACCAAAAATCAAGGCTTCGGGATTGTTGTTAAAGCGCAAACTTCGATTTCATGTGAGATCTCACTCCGAAGCGCTTTATTTTGTTCACTCCTGAATTCGCTGATTTTGCCGGTGATCTTCTGCGAAGCTTCCGACAAAAGTCTAGCGTTTCAGTTCGTAAACAAAACCCAACAATCTCAAGGCCAGAGGTTTATTGTGAATTGGGAGTGAGGATTTATAAATGAAATTAATTTGTCGTGATTTTGAGATGTTTTATTTTGAAGTGAAACCTCTGTTCTTTTCCTTGATGAAAAGAACCAAAAATCAAGGCTTCGGGATTGTTGTTAAAGCGCAAACTTCGGAATTACTGATGATTTCGCTCCGATGCGCTTTATTTTGTTCACTCCTGAATTCACTGATTTTGCCGGTGATCTTCTGCGAAGCTTCCGACAAAAGTCTAGCGTTTCAGTTCGTTCACAAAACCCAACAATTCCAAGGCCAGAGGTTGATTGTGAATTGGGAGTGAGGATTTATAAATGAAATCAATTTGTCGTGATTTTGAGATGTTTTATTTTGAAGTGAAACCTCTGTTCTTTTCCTTGATGAAAAGAACCAAAAATCAAGGCTGTGGTATTGTTGTTAAAGCGCAAATTTCGGAATTACTGATGATTTCGCTCCGATGCGCTTTATTTTGTTCACTCCTGAATTCGCTGATTTTGCCGGTGATCTTCTGCGAAGCTACCGACAAAAGTCTATCGTTTCAGTTCGTTCACAAAACCCAACAATCCCAAGGCCAGAGGTAATTTTGAATTGAGATTTATGATTTATAAATGAACTTATTTATTGTGCTTTTTAAGAGGATTTGTTTTGAAATGGAATCTTTGTTCTTTTCCTTGATGAAATGAACTAAAAATTAAGGCTGTGGTATTGTTCTCGAAGTCAGGACAGTGGCGCAACAACAAGTTGTATTTTTCAGATCATGAAAATAAATTAATCATTGAAAACTCTAGTGTCTACTTGCCTAATGTCATCAATGTGAAAAGCCTTGTTTAAATTAATGAGCGTAACACTGCCCCAACATACCAGTAAGGGATAGTATTTTTTAAGGATGGGTAAGGATTTTATTTGCAAGTTCTTCATTACTAACATAAAGATTAGATTGCTTTTTTCACTCCTATTCGCACTTGTGGAATTAATTTCTCTCCAGCCTTATAGGAAGCCACAAAATCCAATCGAATTACTTTGAATAAATTATCTACACCAACAAAAATTTCTTGATAATTTCTTCCTGGCATGTAAATTGCATTGAAGCCAGCAACTTCTGCTAAATTTAAACGATTAATTAACGGCAATTTAGCAGTTAGTATGCCTAAAAAACGATGTTGAATGTGGAGTTCTAGGTAATTTGAATTGGTAGACAATGAATAATAATCCAACGCATTGAACGCATTTAATTGTTTTCGGTTGTTATCTTCTTCTCCTTCAAAAGTTCCGTTTTTAAGGATTAATGTTTGGTTTCCATTGAAATGTTTGAAGTCAATGAAATTCATCGCCCTTTTATTCAAAAATCCACCTGCAATTACATCGATATTCATTTTACCCCAATAACCGAGTTTCAAAGATTTCCCAATACCCAATTCAGTATGGGTGTAGCCAATTTTTGAATTCAAGATTGAAATTCCTTGAGAAGCTTTCCAATAAATGGTTGGGTATCTTGAACCAATTGGTTCTCTTCGGTTTCCAAAAATTAATTCGTAACGCTCTCCAAAGGTATACGAACCACTGGTTGAAAGTATCAACGCCTGATGAGATGCAAAGCTAGGAGCGTCTGAAGATGGATTTAATGGATTGTTGGAGGTAAGTTTATTTTCAAATTTATTGGACCAAAATTGATAACTATGATTCACTAAAGCAGAACGATTGGAAAATTCTAATTTGAATTTGAGTTGAGGACCAGACACTAAAACGTCGCTGTACGAAAAACTAACTGCCGATTTTTCGTATAATTTGAGGTAGTTTTCCCGTGCAATTAATGTATAAAAGGTATTGATAATAGGGTAAATAGGTTCGCTTTGATTGAATTGGTAACAGTATTTTTCTGCTTGCAATTCAAAATTTCGTTGATTTAATTCATCGTTTCTTCCAATAATTAGTTTACCGTACCCTTTTTTGGAGTCCATACCGTATCGACCAATTAGTTTGAAGTAATCTTTTGAGTTAAATTGATCAAATTCATTGTAAGATTGGAGTGAAGAGTCTTTGCTTGTTTTGATTTTATTTAACGCCAATTCTAACGTATTGTTCCAACCTTCCACTGTGTTGTAGTTGATTGAAGGCAAAAGAGGTGACATTGTAAATTTTGTTTTGTAGTCGTATCCGGAGAACAGTATCTTACCGATGGTTAATTTATTCCTTTTCTTAATGTAGGTTGAGTCTGCTAGTCGAATGGTATCTTTTTTATTAGCTACTTTAGTATTGTATTTTTTCTCTTCGGAGGTTAACAACACCGGACGAATTTTTTCCCAGTAATTGGAGTCTTTCTTAGTTGCATCCGCATCGATACTAAATACTTGTTTACGAAAGAATTTTTTATCAAAACGTTTGTTCAGTTGGTAATTGTAGAAGGTTCCGACGTTGACCATCCCCGCATCAAAACCGAAAAATTTTATTCGTGCATTTGTTTTCACCGATCTTGGAGCGCTTACTGAGTCATTCACCAAGCCATAAGTTTGTTTGATGTACAATGTATCTATAAAATCAATGCCTTGTCGTTTTGTAATAAACACATCGATGGAGTGAATGTTAAAGGTTTTGTCCTGAATGTAGATGTAGCCTTCAAACACTTTTTCAGATTTATTTCTTGGGGTAACTTTTACTTTGTAGATTTCGTTTCCATCTTCGTAAAAAGTACTTTCTAAATGGTATTTGTAAAGTAAAATTCCTCCGTCAGCTATGGGAGAAACAAATTGGTGTTCTGTATAATTATCAAAATTTATACCGTTGGCATAAAAATTCAGCTTAACTCCATTGACACGATTGAAACTTACTCCTTGTTTTACTCCTGCAACTCGTGAAGATTTCATTTCTTCCTTGTAGTCGTCAGGTCGTTTAAAATGGTAGCTGGCTACAGATTCGGTTAACTCCATTAACCCTAAATCGTTTGAATCTGGTAAGTCAGAAATCTTAATGAATTTTGGTAATTTTTTCGGAATAGAATCCAAACGGATTGCTCCCTTCATATATACATCAACCGAATAATTGTCATACATTTTATCATAATACCCTTTTCTTTTGTTAGCCTTACGAATGATTTCTGCACCTAAATTTTTTGCTTTTGCAGAAACATACACTTCTTGAATCTCTTGCAATTGAGAAGTTAAACTGATTTTTATAGCGTTGATTCTAGTTTTAGGACCGATTGGATATTTGATGCGATTATACCCTATGGACTGAATGACTAACACAGGTTGCTGGCCTTGTTTTAATTCAACATAAAAATCACCGTTTGAATTCGTCACTGTTCCATTGCTTGTTCCTTCAATGAATACATTCGCATACGGAATAGGATCTCCTTTTGCATCCATCACTTTGCCATTCAATGAAACGTAATTTTCTTTAATTCCAACATGTTGCATTGCAAATGCAATTTTAAATGCTTCGTCTTTTATTGCGCTGTAACGACCAGAAGCCCCCCCATGTCCTGCATTCATGTTTGTTTTTAGAAGCAATAGATTGGTGTCTGTTTTTAGTGTTCTTAATTTTGCTGTATACTGTGCAGCTGCCCAAAATGGAACTCTGCTGTCGTTGTATCCATTTGTCACTAACATCGCAGGATAAGCTTGTTGTTTGATGTTGTGGAGCGGACTGTATGATTTTAGAAAGGAGTATTCTTTTTTAATGTAAGGATTTCCAAGTTCAGCAAAATGGGCACGTATGTTTGGCCATAAAGTATCCAACATGTCTTCAAGGGTGTTTACAAATGGAACATCG
>Ga0315908_10003639_pt1 | contig 11173 bp, 11 predicted proteins | sample LakEriMetagenome_12_FD_203520 | JGI IMG/M metagenome (GOLD analysis project Ga0315908, IMG submission 203520) | Freshwater fungal communities from buoy surface, Lake Erie, Ohio, United States - Buoy 4 MA124 | ecosystem: Environmental > Aquatic > Freshwater > Lake > Lake biofilm | place: USA...
GTTTGCCAATGGCATTGATAATATCGTTAAACTAAAAAAATGCTTTGTATGTTTAAATTAATTTTTCTTTTGTTTCTTATCCTTGGAACTTTTATTACTCTTTTTGTTTTCATCCGACTGATCCAAAAAAAGATTACTCTGAAACGTGCATCCTTGTTGATGATCGTCTTTGGGTGTTTCTCGATTGTCGTTTTTTATCCTTATCGATCTCGAATTCGGGGCTATTATCATCGTTTTCAGAATCGCACAGAGATTCGTCCTCAGATTTCGTCGAATTGCAATTGCGAGTCATTGGAAGTTCCAAAAGATTCTTACGCTGAAAAACACCGTCCGCTAGCAATTCGTTTAACAAAGAATGGGTTTATTAATAACGAAGCGACTTTAAATTCTTTTCTAAGTAGAAAGCGTCTTGTAGAAGTTGGTGAGTCTGATGGTTATTTCATTCAGAAATTAACATCAAGCACGAAGCATTTAACGCCTATTGCGAAAAAGCGATTGGAGGAGCTGGCTGCATTGTTTCGCTCCTTTTTGAAAGATTCTAAAAACGAAAAGGACTATTTTGTTATTTCATCAATGACTCGAACAGAAACTCAACAGCAGGAGATCAGAAGTCAATATCCCAATTCATCTACACCGGGTAAATCAACACATTCCTTTGGTGTTTCGTTCGATATCAACCGAATAAAATCAAAGGGTAGCTGTGAAGTTTCACGTAACGCTTTAATGAGAGCATTAAATCAAATGAGAGACGAGAATAAAATTTTGTTGTGTCCTGAATTTCATTGCATTCATGTAACCGTAGTAAATTAACACTTCAGTTTAAGTCATTGAAAAACTAGAAATTCCACTTCATGTTTCGATCATCTAGCATGGCAAAAGAGATCTTGTAGGTAAACGTTGGAGCGATGTTATTTCCATCGGATAGTACTCCATAAATTCCAATGCGAAGTCGGCGACGAGATAGTTTAAAGTTACGCTCTAATCCTGCGAACATCTCGTAGTGTTGCCAATCGTATTCTTTCACGTACAAACCGCCAACACCCACAACCAATCCAATTCCTGTCTTTTTCATGAATGGAATTTTGTTGAGAATGGCTCCGTTGTCGTGGTGAACGAAATGTGCCTCAAAATAAACTTTCTTGGATGGAAGAGAAGAATCTAGACCTTGGAATGAATAAAGTGGATTGGAGAACCAAAAGGGATCACTGCGCCGTTGGTATCTGAAGTCGGCTTCTTTTAAGGATTTAGAACTTAAAAACTTCCCAGAGGTAATGTGGTAAGAAGAGGTGCCAAGTGTTCCAATTTTGAATGTTTGAATGATACCCACTCGCCCAAATTCATGGTTGATATCACTTCCTAGTAAAACTGGAATGCCGCGTTGGTATGTGGCATAAAAAGTAGGGAATTTTGAACCTAGTAACACCTTACGGTGTGGCTCACGCATGTATTTTTGAAATGGAGTATAATTGAATGAAACCTCTCCAATCAACGCTTGATAAGATTGAAATGCACTCGGATCGTTATTAGGAATTGCATCATCTAAAATGTTGAGAAATTTATACCCCTTCAAGCTTCGTCGTTCAGAAAAACTTGCTTTGACATTGACATAAAACCCATTAAAAACTTCATAGTCATGTTCAAGTTCAAGTTCAGTCGCTTCGATGAAATTATCGCGTTTGTAGATTTGACTGATGGCATCGAAACTTCGAATCACATCAAAGTCATGCGAAAATTGCATCTGAACTGTTCCAAAATGAAAAGGATCGTAACGATAGCGCCACCAGGTTCGGCCTTTGAGATCCTTGTTAAGTAGACCCATTGACATTTCCGTGTACGAATCCAGTGTTCGCTCTGATTTCCATTTGCGGAAGTAGAAGAAACTCGGTGCCACACGTGGACCTGCGATGTACATCGGACGTGACATCGCCGCAATGGAACTAATTGTCCATTGGGTTTTCAATTCACGGTTGCGGTGATCTATTCCAAACCAAAGGACTTTAAGGACTGTAACCTTATTGAAAAGACCATCCACAGAATCGAGGTATTCCTTTCTGTTTTCATAATCCCGGATACTGTCCTTCGCCATGATGAATTTTCGCTCCTCCTCGGTAAGCTGTGTTGTACGCTGTTGACTCCAAAAACTACTGTCTTTTTCGTACGCTTCTTTCGCGGTTACGGCAAGTTCATTGTTAAAGAATTTTGCAGTAAATGACGCATTGAAGTTGTAGTTGCTAAAATCAGCAATGGTCTTACAAACAGATGTTTCGTCCTTGTACTTTACCCCATAATCCAACTCTTGTTTTACAAGTACACACAAGCTGTCGCCAGGATGTTCAAAGGTTTGACGAATTGTAAAATAATCGTAAACCAGTAGATTACCTTTGTTCATGGTAAGTTCTAGCTTTTGCACAAGCCAAACTGAGTCGATCACCCAAATGTAGCCTTCAAGGGTTGTGGTTGCCGTGCTACGAGGGATTATTTTGATTTTATGTATTTTTCGACCATTCTCTTCGTATTGCTCTTCTACACGGTACTTATAGGACAAGATTCCAGGACCAGAAATAGGGGAGCTGACGGGAGATTGGTGAAGATCGTCGAGGTGCAATAAATTCTCAAAAAAGTTGAAGTTCGATTTAACAGTTGTGGTATAGTATAGGTTGCGCACGTTCCCTCTTTCTTCGTAGGCATTGCGCACTTCTTTGACTTTATTTGGAGGAAAGAAATTACGGGTGAATTGAACTTCCACGAGGTTCATGTTATTTGCAAGGTCTGTTTGTTTCTTGCGTTCAACAGAAAATGGATCCTCTATTTCTGGGCTGTTTGGGTCTGCAGGTTCTTCTGTTTTGGACTTTTGATCATCTTTTTCTTCCTTATCCTTGCGGTCTAACTTCTCTGTCGCCTTTATGTACCCATCGACTGTGTGCGGGTAGTTCCATGGATTGATTTGATCTCGTTTCTTCACTACCTCGAGCATAATCTCACGTCCCGGGTTGGACTTTTTAGCAGAAACGTCGACATCGGCCAAGTCTTGAATTTTTGACGGAAAGAGCTGAATGTCTCGTTTTACAGGTACTTCATTGATGGTAATGTAGCTTTCACGGTCATCATAACCTGTGGCGCTGAACACCATGAAATATTCACCAGGAAAAAGGCGAAACTCATAGTACCCATTCACATCTGCTAAAGTTCTTAAATCAGCACTGTTCTTAACAAAAACTTTGGCGTGAGGAATCGGGATGTTTCGTTCATCTAAAACAACCCCACTTAACAATTGCTGTGCAACTGAATTTCCGGTTAGGAGAATAAGGAGTGTTAAAAATATGAACTGTTTCATTTCTCGAAACCTATGACAAATAAATTAGAATAAAAGTTACGCGTGGTGGGCTAATTTTTTTAAAACAAACCCTTGATATATAAACGTATGAAACGATTAAAGGTTTCCTATCTTTTATTTTCCTTCTTGCCTTCTTTGTTGTTCCTGCAAATAGGCGAGATGTTTTTCCATGCGTTTCATCATCCATCGCTTGAAGAAATACATTCCGAAGGCGCTTACGACAAAGAAGTAGTAGAATCCCCATTTCTTTATCCCTTGTGTCATGGACAAATAAGAGATTACTACTAAAAGTACACAACCGGCAGCGAGCCAGAAATAGGACATGATTTTATTGTAAAGTTGCATCAGATTAAATTTTTCTTAAAGATAGTTGATTCTTCGTAGTTCAAGATTCATTTCCCTAAAGCAATCTTTCCGTAGGGCTTTAAAAATTCATATTCGGAAAAATCTTGTTTAGTGCGGATTCCTTTGCCGTAAAGCACTCCATCAGGATCGCGAACAACTACATTGGAGGGAGTGTAAATCGAGCTGTCGCGTTGATTCCAGAAGAGGATTTCTGTCTCCATTCGTTGTTTTTTTGCATGGTTATAAAGTTGGACTGAATCCCTAACAAACATGGTTCCTTGCGTATAATTGACTTCGCCATAAAGTGCAGTCAGGGTAGAAGCAATTTTTCCATCGGCTGAGAAGAAATTGACTTTTACACCATCTTTCAGCTTTGTAATAGACTCTGGTGTTGTATATGACTCAGCAATCGCAGCATATACTTCAACCCTTGCGTATCCGGAGTCTGTGTAAAAAACACGAAGGTTCTTTGTCACTTCCTTCGGTGCCTTTGGGTCGTAGGTCACTTTTTGGATGGATTCCAAATCATTCACACATGAAAAAAGAAATCCTGCCAGCACAAAGCTGACAGGAATCTTTACATGTTTAACTATTTTTTTTGTAATGCTCACCTTATTTTGAAACGGTCACATTCCAGCAGCTTAGGGTAATGCTGTTGATTCCAGCATCGAACCATTCGCCATCTGTTGGACCAGCAGCGCGGTATTTTGCAGCTGCACCCCCTTGACCAGCTTGGTCTGCTAAACGTGCAGCATACAAGTAATTCGCTTTACGCTCAATGGTTGATGAACCGCAGCCGTTTGCCAATTTCGCTACACATTGAGCTGCGAGGTACAATGCTTCAGCTCTGTTTTCACCAGAGATCCCCATTGCAGTTGAGTAGGCAGCATTGTAACTTCCAGAGTTGAATTGAGTGCTCGCAATCATGTATTCAATCTCTTCAATTTTCGCAGACTCTGTTGTCATTGTTTTCGCTTCTTTGAACGCTGCAACTGCTTCGCTGTATCGTTTTTTAGAAACCAACAAGCGTGCTTTCGCCAATTTACCGTCCAATGACGGGTCTATTGCGTTCAATGTATCTACCAACATTTCGTATTCCTTGGCATCTGTACATTTCTTTGTTTCCAAAAGAGTCATGAAGTTCACAACAGCCTTCTTTTTCATTTCTTTATCTTGTGGCAAAGTCGCAAGGAAACCTTTCAAGTCTGGAAGGATGTCTTCACATGAACGAACGATATTGTTGAAATAGGTTGTAATGTTCTCTTGTGTTTTTGCTGACATTTTCAAATCACTGACCATCTTCGATAAACTGAAGTAATCAGAGATCAATCGTTTTTTAAGTTCTGTTTTTTTTGCAGCATCCGTACTTTCCGTGTACAAAACATAAAGATTTGAATAGTACAAGTTCAATTGTGTCTCACTTGGAGCGGCACCAACTTTAGCGATTCCTCGTGCAAACAGTACATCTGCCGCTGCGCGATTTGGCTTAGTTGATTGAACGATGTAAGAGGCGCGAATCAAGTCATTTGCTTGATCGTAGAATCCTTTTTGTTCAGCACGATCATACACACCGATAATTGTATCGATATATGCTGATTTCCTAACTTTATCAGTTTCACCACTGATGGTATTGCGAATTGAACCAATCATTCGATCGTAGTTCGCTTTATCGTAATTTCCACAGATTGCTTCTCCCTTGATGTAGTAAGCAGATGCACCAGCGTAGTTTTTAATTTTCAAGTCTTCACCCGCCAAGAAACGCATACGTTTACATTCGCGTTCTTGCTCAGTTTCTTCTTGAGAATACGCACTTAAGCTAACAAGTACAAGTGCAGATAAGAGTAATTTTTGAAGTTTCATTTTCATTAAGTTTAATCCAGTTTTCGTTTTCTGAACCAGCGGTCAAAATTTGAAGGAGCTAAGGTAACACCAAAATTGAGACTGATGTATTTTTGATTCAGTGAATTTGATGAACCCGCCTCTCTTTTTCCAAGTGAAACCCCAAGGTTTACTGAAGAAAGCGACTTTGTCGTCAAAATCGGGAGCCCAAATCCAAATGTCATGCCAAAGTCGCTCATTTGTGTGCCGTTGTAGCTATAGGGTAGGGTATATTGGTAATAGCCAACACGGTATCTTACAGTTTCAAAAAAACCTACCACTGCAGCTTTGTCAAGGAAGTCACGTTCAGGAATAAACTGAACACCGACATTGATTTTACTCGTGTTTAAAAATGTAAGTTCAGGATTTAACTCATCGCGGTATGCACTCCAATCGGTCATGCCGTAATTGAAATGCAAAGCAAGCTCAGATTCTCTGATGCGGTTTCCTTTCTTTTCTGACTCGAAGCCTAAGATATAACTGAAACCAATGTTGTAAGATGGCGCCATGCGAATAGTGCCACGAATGTCTGCTTTCTGATTGATTGTGTCATAAAACCTTGGATCGTTGACATTCGGTGCATAGAAGAGGTATTCGTCTTTTTTTACTCCTAAATTTTGAGTTGGCTCGAAAGTTCCAGCTAAAGTAATCATGTGTTTGTTATTCAACTTCAAACGCATGTTCGTTCCGAGTTCATAGTAAAATGCACTTGTTGTCAATACGTTTCTGTCCACACCACCCGAAAATTGAGCTAATTTGATGATTTGGCTGCGTCGTTCGTTTGTCGAAATCCCAAAGAGATATCCAGCATTTCCCCCAACGGACCATTTGAATGATTTTACATTAACAAGGTTGGCACTGGCACCAACAAATACATGTTGAGTCCCCCCTTTTCCTAAATATGTGTATTTGATGGAATCTGTTCCTACGGCAACACGGTCATACAATTCATATCCTTTTCGAGCATAAGGCTTTAATCCAAAGGCGATTCCAAAGTTCTTTTTTACAGGAATACCCATCACAAAGTGGTTGAGCATCGCAGTTCCCGAAAAAACATTGGCGTTACCATCCTTCTGGAATAACATTTTCGATTCGATACCAATTGAGAAAAGTGGTTGTCCTGTTCCGTAGGTATTGTAAGTTGAAGGATTGTAAAAATTCAAGATGGTGGAGTCAAAAGCAGTAACCGAACAATTGCCAATCCCCGAAAAAACATAATTCTCAGGATTGGCACGTTCGCCAAGTCCATAAGAAGAATAAGGTGAAAGTATAGTGTACTGTGCATTCGCTATTCCAACGGATAGAAACACAAGAAGGGCAATGAGTTTAGCACGCAACATGGCACAAGTATATTTGGTAAACACCCTTCAGGGTTAAATTTGGGTCCGCAAAGATGTCATTTTTTCCTTCAAAATCAAAGAAATCGGCATCTCCACCAGTCACAAAAAAAGTTAAGTCATGACCAAAAGTCAAACGGTATTTATTCATCAACCCGTTAATTTCGGCATCGATTCCTTGGATTACACCTGCGGCCATTGAACTCACCGTGCTTTTCCCTATGATTGATGCTTGTTCGCGCTCATCAATCAGTGGTAACTTTGCCGTGTAATCGTGCAGAGCTTTGTATCGTAAATCAATTCCAGGGCTGATTGACCCACCACTATATTGATTTCCTTCAACAAGATCAAATTTGATGCATGTCCCGAGATCAATCGCCACAGCATTTTTTGTCTTCTTCATCGAATGAATGGCCACCGCATTGCAAAGGCGATCCATGCCAAGTGTTTCGGGCGTTTGATATGTGTTTTGAAACGGAAGTGTCGTCTTCGAGCCAATGACAGTGATGTTCGTCGTTAGCGAATGAACAAAAGAATTGAATTCATCACTGGCGACACTGCAAAGTACAACAAAAGCATTTTCTGGAATAATTTCATGAATTTCTAACCAACTCGATGTGTCGTTCGTTGCAATCCGTTGAACGCTTTTCAGGTCTCCATTCTCAAAGAGGCCAATCTTTACCGAAGTGTTTCCGGCATCGAGTACAAAGGTTTGTTCGTTCATATCTGGATTCAAAGATACACCATGTTGTCAAAAAAAATGCGTTTCAGTTGTCGTTGATCGATATAAGTTATTATCTTTGCCCCCACAAAACGGTTAGGTGATGTAGCTCAGTCGGTAGAGCAAAGGACTGAAAATCCTTGTGTCGGCGGTTCGATTCCGTCCATCACCACCAAAACAGAGTGAGAGTGAAGTGCGAGAGTGCCGAAATTCCACTCTGTTTTTTTTTGCATTCACTCTCGATCTTTTCTCGGAGTTTCTGGGGATCAAGACCAAAACCTGGGGAATACGCATAAATTTGAGTTAATCTAAAAAGAAATTACCCGAATAAAGTCAATAAGATTAAGGTATTGATAGCTAGAAGAGAAAATGTTACTCTTCATATATTTAAGTTACTTTATTATCCGCGATTATATTTGACTCGCGCTCTATTTATGCAGTATGTTTACTTGTGACCCCATCGGGGTCGAATCTATGTAAACTTAAGCTCTCGCGAAGACCAATGACCCCATCGGGGTCAAAAAATCCTTTATAGAAATGAATTAAGCTTATTGATAGGTCAAGTCAATTCCAAAATTCCCCAAGGGTACACCATTGCTTTGGTTCATTCATTTCATCAATTGCCCTCATTATACCCCGGGTTGAAACCTAGGGCTAAATGAAAAATCTTATTTAATTCCTCCCCAACTTTTGGTTATGATCCTTCTTTTGCGAATTTCGCAACTCTTTTCATAGGCCTTGCGCAATTCAATTTCATAAACTCTATTTTCTAAAACAACTTTGTCAAGATTTTAAATACAGAAATTATGATAAAATTTATGTTAAGCGCAGCAATAGTCTTGATTTGTTCTTGTGGTGCCTTTTCCCAAGTTGAGGAAGTTACTGACTCAACTAAAATAATTACCATGATCAATGGTGAAGTCCGCGTTGGTGAGATTATCAGCGATGACGGAAGAGAGATTCTATTTTTATCAAAAGACATTGGTAAAGTATATATTTTGAAACAGGATGTGAAAAGTATACGTCCTTTCAAGCCAGAGGTAGGTGAAATTATAGAAGGGGATTACTTCGTAAATTCACCATTTAACACACGCTATTACTTTACAACGAATGCGCGCCCTTTGAAAAAAGGGGAGGACTACGCTATGATTCATTTGTATGGCCCTGAGGTTCATTTTTCAGTGAGCGATCGTTTTTCTATTGGTGTTATGACCTCTTGGATTGCCTCGCCGTTTGTTTTAGCGGCTAAGTATTCTATTCCTACGAAAAGTCCAAATGTAAACTTCGGACTAGGAACACTATTAGGGACGTCTGCCTTTTTGAATTCTTTCCGTGGTTACGGTGGACTTCATTGGGGTATGGCCACTTTTGGTGATGAAAAACAAAATATGACCATCTCTTTAGGTTATGCATACATGAATGCAGGAACTTCCGCTTCATCATTCAATTCTGCATCTAGATTAGCGGCATCGCCTGTGTTTGCTCTTGCAGGAATTAAAAAAATAGGTAAACGCGCTAGTTTGTTTTTTGACTCAATGGTTTTCTTTTCTACGAAAGGGTCTAGCACAGACGGGGAATATACCTATAATCAATTTACTGGTGACTATACTTTTCAACAGTATGGTGATTTCACAGGTGCTCTTGCATTTTTTATGCCTGGGATGCGTTTCCAAAGTGGTCCGAAGTCAGCATTCCAATTTGCTCTAGCAGGTGTTTTATTTGCTCAAAATTTTGAAAAGTCAAATTTCAGTGATAGGCGTCGGTCATTTCCTGTCCCACAATGTTCATGGTTCTTTAAATTCTAAGCCACTCCTCTAAATAAAACAAAAAGGCCCGGTGATATCATCGGGCCTTTTTGTTTTTATCCTTCTTGTTCCTTTTTGCTTTCCTCTTTCTGACGTTTCAACTCAGCTTGTTTTGCTTGTTGGTCTTCCGCCCATTTTTTCATTTTCTTTCCGAAGTAAATTCCTGCGAGTCCTAGGACCATGGCTAAAATTCCGACTATCATAATTTCAGTTTTATAGTGAATAATGGGCTAAAGATAAGAGTTGTTTTGATTCTGCATCAGACATTAAACAATCTTTAAAGATAATGCGAACATATTGTCTTTATAGACTTTTTTTTAAATCCATGAAGTAATGAGGCCGTTTAAATGTAACACTTTGATAGTCCATGCGACTAATTTCCCTTGTAGCACTTCTCAACAATCTCTGCGGCCAACTCCATATCGTCACCACCCTTTTTGTTGAAATCACTTTCGTTGGGGTATCTTTTCTTTGTGAGCTTCATAGCGCAATCGCAGTCAATTTGACCGGCTTGATTGCAGCTGTCCATATATGCGTTTTCGCCACCCTTGGACCAACCGCCGCAGCTTGTGATGCTGAGAGCCACGGCTAAAATAATCAGTACTTTCATTGTTTCGAGTTAAGTCGATTGTTGAATTATGTATCAGTTTTGAACTACTTGCTCTAAGGAATTAAATAAACCTTCAAATCCTTCAGCCTAAATGTCGTCGATGCCTTGTTCAATGCAAAGCACGCATCTGTTAGGTTGTAACTCACCTCAAAAGTGATCTCTGAGTTTTCGCTGAATGCCAGGCGCATGTCTTTCAACTTGAAGCCAGGGTAATTTTTGCGGCGTGTGAAACATTCAGGATCGGTGGTTTTAAGTGCTGTGAAGTCCTCCGATAAACGTGCATTGATTAGCTTCTCCAATTCAACCATTTTTTCTGGCTTGAAAAGATCGGTGGTTGTGATTTTCATTAGTGAATCTCCAACCTTGCGGAACAACTCACTCGTCCACACATAGCGTCCTTGGTAATCAGGAGTCCCTTTTTCTACGATGTGAATTCCTCGCCAATTGCAGGTGTTGACAATCACCGGATCTTTCGCGCCTTTCTTCAAAATGGATTCCTCTGTGCAGATGACTACTGGCCAACCGATCCGTTCAATGGAGTCTTTCAATCGCGCATTCTCTTGAAAGAGATCCGTGTGTGCACTTTGCGCATTGTTTTTTTCCTTGAAGACTTCTTCTTTTAAGTCCAAAATTTCTTGCTTCATGCCCGCAATGCGCACCGCAGCGACTTGCACGGATGCATACAAACTGTCATTGATGTGCTGCAAACTGTCGCGAGAAAATTGCAAACGTTCGATTTGCTTGCTCTTGCGGTTGGGGAAATAGCGGTCGAGCTGTTGGATAAAAAAGTCCTGTGAGAATAAGGGACTGATACTCAAGAAAAAGAATAGGAGCAAACGGTACTTCATGCCTTAAAGGTAATCAGTTCATTGAAAAAGGAGGAGGCACTGATGAAAAATTGACCGATTCACAGTATTTTCTTCACATACGGCAAAAACATAACCACCGCGATACAAACCGCAAAAACCGCAGCAATCAATACCGCACCCGCGGCGAGATCCTTGATTTTCTTGATGCGCTCATTGGCTTCAGTGGAATACAAGTCGCAAAGGTGTTCGATGGCCGTATTGATCGCCTCAAGTCCCATCACCAGCGCTGAAATCAGAAAGATCACCACCCATTCCATCGAGGAAATTCCGAAAA
>Ga0315908_10003645_pt1 | contig 11168 bp, 9 predicted proteins | sample LakEriMetagenome_12_FD_203520 | JGI IMG/M metagenome (GOLD analysis project Ga0315908, IMG submission 203520) | Freshwater fungal communities from buoy surface, Lake Erie, Ohio, United States - Buoy 4 MA124 | ecosystem: Environmental > Aquatic > Freshwater > Lake > Lake biofilm | place: USA...
CAGCTGCAACATAAGTTTTAGTAACGCTTGCAATTCGAAATGTTCGGCGAACCTGCAAGGAATCTCCAATGGATAGATCGTTGATTCCTGCCGCACCCGACCAAGAGATTTGTTTGTCTCCTGACTCCATGGAAAATAGGATTCCTGGATTGGTGGAACTGAGTTCGGATCGAAGGACCTGATTGAGATTTTGAGCCTTTACGGAATTTAGGTAAATCCCGATAAGAATTATACTAAGTATGAGTTTTATTGGCTTCATTTGAAAAATTGAGATGGGGTAGTTTTGAATAATCAGCAAAGGTTGGAGGACTGAAAGAAATTTCATGGCAACATTGAATTTTGAGGAAAACTATTTAAAAATATATATTTAAATTAAATTCTGTAAATAACGAATGAAAAAATTATACCTAATGAACAAAATGAAAATACCAATTTAATTTAAGAGCTAATCTCTTTATTCTAGTTGCATCTTTCGTTTGTGTATCGTGAATTCGCAAAAGGAAAAATGGAGCCAGAAGTTGTTGAAGAGAAATATAGCTTTGATATTCTTAAAGCTATCATTTCATCGAGCAATTGAATTTTAAGCTCTTGTTCATACTTATCTTGCTTAGGTGTTGCGATTTTGCCCAAATGCTTTTTCTATTTCATGCCTTGATGTTTTGTTAGTTTTCTTGTCTAGATCTGAATCCCAAAATGCAAAAATTCAATAAAATTTGGAAGAATCCCATGCTCTTAATTCCCAAATATTGGTAAATAAATTTTATAAAAACTAAAGTTTCGGAGCAAATTAAGCGGCATTTTTAATCGGACATTTTAAAAATTCAAATTGAATACGTGCCAATTTTTTGATGTTAATTTCATTTTCGGCTTGCTTGTTCAGGAATATTTCCCAAACAACCCATTCGTTCTTAAGGAAGTCATAAAGCACATCCTTACCATAATTAAGTTTTGTTCGATAGTCAGAATACATCAACTGACTGATATTTTTTTGGTTTTAGCTTTATTTAGCCATTTATTGACCTATGTGAGACGGAACTGTCCGATGATGTTTTCAAACGTTTTTAATTAAATATTTTAATCTGATGAATAGTTACCTACTTCAGATATTTTTAATAACTTTATTTTATTGCATTTTTGACTGATTTGTAAATTTGCTTTTAACTCACTCAAAATTAACAAGTTATGTTCAAAAATGCAACTTTTTTATCATTTTATTTAGCTGATAATCAGCTTTTTAGTAACTCCGAAACTTTAGTTAATTTAATTACATTTAAAAAACGAAACTCTCTACGACCAAAAGTCTACATTGTTTTGACATCGGACAATATCCATAACCCTTACTTATGAAATACACTCCCCTATTGATTCTTAGCCTTTTTTACTTTACCTTGAAAGCACAAAAAAATGCCTCTGTTTCCTTTGAAAAATGGTTGAGTCTCAAGCAGGCGGGTTCACCTGTTATCTCATCAGACGGAAAGTATATTGCCTATACAGTCACTTCTACCGACTGGGCATCAAATGGATATGATGTTGAAATATGGCTATCAACGGATGCTCAAGAACCCATTCAGTTAACACGAACCATAAAAGGAAGCAGTGGGTCGGCAATGTTTACGCCCGACAATAAGTTTCTAAGTTTTCTGGCCGACAGAGGAGATAAAACCCAACTCTATATGATCCCCGTGAATGGAGGTGAAGCCATACAGATTACAAAAGATGAGGATGGCATTGGTGGATATGAATGGAGCCCTTTGGGTAATCAAATTGCCTATACAAAGGCCGAACCAGATAGCAAAAAAGAAAAGGGATTAAAAGAGCGATATGGAGCATTTGCTGTGGAGGGCGAAGAATTTAAACTTAGTCATTTGTGGATTTTGAATTTTAACTATGATTCAATTATGTTGGCAGGACTTTATCCTTGTTATTCTTCAAAAGATTCTACAGCTAAAAATTTAGATTGTTATAAAGTTCCTACCGCTCAAAAGTTGACCAAAGGAAATTTTACAGTGGCAGGATTTTCCTGGCACCCCAATGGTAAGTCTATTATTTTTAATACCCAACCCAATTCATTAATCAATTCATCACAATACAGTGATATTGCAATAATAGATATGGAAAGCAAGAAAATAGAAGTCCTGGTAGCCAACAGTGCCAATGATGCTTTTATCAAATGGAGCCCTGAGGGAAATGCGTTTATTTATATAAGTTCCGTAAATGATTCTATTACCAATTTTTATAAAAACAATCGAACATTTATTTATGATATTTCATCAAAAAAAAGTCGGGAGGTTGCTGCAGAAATTGATGAAAATAAATCAGTATATGCCTGGACATCCAATGGAATTTATTTTGGCGCAGCCATAAAAATGAAATCGGGATTATATTTAATGGACCCCGTCAATGGCCAATCAAAAAATATTCCTACAACCCTTGATAATATTGGAAATATTAGTCTCTCAAAAAAATCGGATGTGATAGCTATTGTAGGCAGAAATTTTTCAGATTTGAATGAAGTGTATACAGGTACTATCACTTCAAATTGGAAAAAAATATCTAACCTAACTTCTCAAATTGCCAACTGGAATACACCTATTAATGAAATCATAGAATGGAAAAGTAAAGATGGATCAACCATTGAAGGGGTGCTACTTAAACCCAAAAATTTTGATGCAAAGAAAAAATATCCATTATTAGTTATGATACATGGAGGACCTACAGCTATTGACAGACCGGAACCTACACCCGGTGGTGTATATCCCATTTTACAATGGATTGAAAAAGGTGCCTTGGTCTTAAGAGTGAACTATCGTGGAAGCACCGGATATGGCGAAAAATTCCGTTCTCTCAATGTGAGAAATTTGGGAATTGGCGACATGTGGGATATAGTAAGTGGTGTAGAATACTTAAACAGTAAAGGTTTTATCGATACTACAAAAATGGGATGTATGGGTTGGAGTCAAGGGGGCTATATTTCTGCTTTTTTAACAACTAACACAACGATTTTTAAAGCAATTTCTGTTGGTGCCGGCATTTCTAACTGGATAACTTATTATGTGAGTACAGATATAACGCCTTTTACAAGGCAATATTTAAAAACAACACCTTGGCAAGACATGGATATCTATCAACGTACTTCACCCATGACAAATATCAATCTTGCAAAGACACCGACACTTATACAACATGGTGAATTTGACAAGCGGGTACCCATATCCAATGCCTACGAATTGTATAGAGGTTTGCAAGATCGAAAAATCCCATCCAAACTAATTGTATACAAAGGTTTTGGGCATGGCATCACTAAACCAAAAGAGCGATTAGCGGCCGTTTGGCATAACTGGCAATGGTTTAATCAGTATGTATTTAACGAAGTAGAAGAGACTTTGCCAGTTGAATAATTATTTCCAACACTTAATAACGAGTTGTCGGTCGTCCTCGCTTTCACCTAACGGCTGACGCTATGGCAAGTGCGGGAATAAATTGTTGCTCAACTGTCACCCAGCACAAATGTATGTAAAGATTTCAAATGTTTCAACGAACACGCAAACCCGCATTTGCTAACGCGTTTGATAGCGGCTGCCATTGTATTTATCAAGTCAAGTTATATAAATATTTTCTGTAGTTATCCATTCTGCTTTTCTAAGTCAAGTAACCATTTCTTTCTCCAAAGTCCACCTCCATAACCAATCAAGTTTCCATCTTCACCAATCACTCTATGACAAGGGATAATGATTGATATTCTATTCATTCCATTAGCATTGGCAACAGCACGAAAGGCATCAGGTTTTTTCAGGGCTATTGCTTGCTGTTTGTATGAATAAGTTGAACCATACGGTATCGTTTGTAATACTTTCCATACTGATTGTTGAAATTCTGTTCCAGGAGTAAATAACTGAATTGTAAATTCTTTCCGTTTTCCCTCAAAATACTCATCAAGTTGTCGTCTCAACAAATCAAAATGCTTATTAGCACCTTGAATGATATTTGCATTTAGTTGTTTTGCTAAACTCTTCAACTCTGTTTCTAACATTTTACGATCAGTGAATTCTAAAAGACAAATACCTTGTTCAGCTGCGCAGGCAAACATTGTCCCTAAAGGGGTTTCAAGTCGTGTAATGTTAATGATTTGTTTGTCTTTGCTATTTGAAGGGGATACACCAAAAATTGATTTAAAAGAATCCGTAAAACCGCTTAATGATTCATAACCTGTGTCAAATGCAACTGAAGTAACAGGTTCTCCATTTTGGATTTTTTTAAAGGCTGAATTTATCCTATACATTCGTTGGTATGCTTGAAAAGTAATGCCATGATTTTTCAGAAACCACCTTCTTATTTTGCTTGGTTCAACTCCTTGTTGAGTTAAATCCCAGTCCTTGAACTTTAAGGAAGGATTATCATTTAACTCTTTTAGTATATTTTTAATATAATTTGGAGTTTCTCCCAATTTTTCCAATGGATTACAAACTTTGCATGGTCTGTAACCTTTCAGAATAGCTTCTTTAGTTGTGCTATAAAACTCTACATTTTCCTTTTTAGGTTTCCTAGCAGTACAGGTTGGTCGACAAAATATACCCGTTGTTTTAACTGCTGCAATAAAAGTCCCTTCGTAAGAAACGTCTTTGTCAACAAGTGCTTTATACATTATTTCGTAAGTCAACATAATATCAATTTGTTGCAAAGCTAAATATGTCAAACAGATCTTGCAACCGAAAAATTGACAAGTATTTTTTAGTCAGGTTACAGGTTGTACTGTCGGTCAAAAGGGTTGCCGCTAACGGTCGAGTGTATGTGCCGTAAGGGATTGCAGGACGGTTACCTGTCTACCAACACGAAAGTTTGAGCGGGTTAAAATGCTTGAATACCTACCGAAACCCTTATGGCATATACACTTTGTTGTCGGTAGTGCATTTTTTGTAGATCCTGTTTAAGAATTTGTATCAACGTATTAATATTAATAAGATCCTATCGGGATTCAACAAACCTTTATTAGAGTATAATTTCAAATTTCTTTAAGTCTTCCATTTATTAGCATTTTTCATATTATAGACAAGCTTACAACATTCTAAATACCTCCCCTGTTGGCAGTAATGCCAAGTTTTTAATATCCACCAATCTTTTAAGGAGGATGTCTAAATATTTTGAACTGACTGGACCCCAGCCCTCATCATCCAGGCCATGGAGGTTAAGAATAAGCCATCCACCATTTTCTGACAGAAATTCATTAACTTCTGATTCAATATTGTTATCACACATATCAGGACCATAACTCCAGCATCCTAACCGGCTTTGTTTGGATATATCAGGCAGCTTATTATACTTTGTATTTTGCAGCACCAACCATCCTCCTGTTCTAACAGCCCGAACTCTTTTCAGCGCATAATCTTCAAGCTCCTGGTTTGATGCGTTGTAAGCAAAATTATAGACAGCTTCACTGGCTTTGAAACTATCAAGATTTTTCTCAAAGTAATCGAGGCATTTGTCAATGTTTTCCTTTGCTTCATTTATTGGAATCTCGGTTAAATTTTTATGGTCCCAGCTATGCGGCATTAGCTCATGCCCACGGTCTTTAAGCTTGTTCCAGTCATCGAAATTGCCAATTAAACCTTCCTTAATCCATTTTTCAGAAATATAGTCAGGTGTATTTCCCATGGCAACTACATTAAGACAAGCTTTCAAACCATACTCTTCGTGGATTTCGGCTGTGCGGTAAAATGACTTTTTGAAACCATCGTCGAAACTTAGGGTCAGAATATGAGTTTTCCCTTCTGCAAATAACCTGTGCAAACCAGCTTCGGCAAAACTGTACAAACCTACGCCTAAAGTAATTAAGCCTGTTGATTTTATAAAATCCCTTCGATTCATTGTTAATTCGATTTGAATTTAATTTTCAACCATTCATTTAATTCCCCATTAAATAGTTTGTTTTCTTCGAGTTGTGGTGTGTGGCCACTTTTTTCAAAATACTTCAATGTGAAATCAGGGATTGAATTATAACTTGTTTGCCATAAAGTGTATGGAATCACATAATCATATTTTCCTAAAGCAACGAAAACCGGTATTAATATTTTAACCTCAGGATTGAACATATTGTAATTGAGGAAGACCTGGTTGAAAAGATGTTGTGTTACTTCTGAATGTACAGTCATACCATCCCATAGCCAGGTTGCATCGTATGTTGGATTATACCAGTATTGTGGCGACATAATATTATATCTTGCAGAAGCTTCCTTTTGCCCCGTGAGCCGGTCAATTTCTTTCAGCGCACCCCAATTATCTTCTTGAATCTTTTTTCTTTCGGGTGAGGCTGTTTCCCATAAGGTTTTTGCTTTTGCATCGTAAGTTGCATTACCCCACTCGCAGGGCGAACCAATGACAATGAGCCCTGAGACTTTGGATGCATATTTTTTCACATATTCGGTCGCCACGGTCCCGTGGATGCTGTGCCCCATTATGATTGGTTTTTCCAATCCTAATTTCATCCAGATTTGCTCAACATCGTCAGCAATTGAATTGATATTTACACTATCCAGGTTTTCAGGTTTGTAGTCCCGAGCAAACCACTTCATATCCACAAAGTACATTTTCAGTTGGTTTTCAAGTTCTTTTGAAAAAGTCTTCGGGTAATAAATAGATGAGCCAATTACTAAACATGACAAACCTTCACCTTTTACAATATACCTTAATTTACTTCCGTCAACCTCTACGTAATTTGAATCATTCGGCATGTTGTCATTTTTATCTTGTCCAAAAAGACTTTGACATATTGTCAAGATGATGATTACGAATTTTAAATGTTTCATAATGTGTATTATATTTATTTTCATTACCGCCAACTACCATATAATCGAAACAAACTTTCGACCATACATCTAGTTTTGGTTGTATTAGCAAAAGTTTGTTTTGTTCTTTACTCAATATATACAATTTAATTTACAAAACATCAAATGAATTTTTAATCTGCTAGATGCTCTTGGTACTAACAGGAGTGTAAATTTCAATAGTCTTGCTGCTACTATGACCTAATAATTGTTGAATATAGCTTAAAGCCGTCTTTTTCAAAGAGAACAAGAAACCTTTTTGCTCAATGATTCTTCCTCAAGAAACAACCACCGAGTGCAGTAAAAAAGGGGAGTAGATATATTGGCTAACCTACAATAATACCGAACCGTTATAGAGGATTCTGAACAAGTCTAGATAAACTTCCGTTTCTGACTTTTTGTATAAACTTGTCTCATCTTTTTCCCTCAAAGCTGAAAAGACCTTTTTTAACAAAAAATATGTACTTATCTAGAGAAACGGAAGCCTTTATGGTACTAAAAATACTCAAAAGTGCTTAAAATTTTCCGAAATTTTATTTCACCATTCTGGCTTAACCCCCAATTTCCCAAAATTTCTGGCCAAATTTTTTATTTTCATTCAAGGGATTAACCAGGCCGTAAGGCCTTTTTATCCCCTATGTAAGGGAAGATACCCAGGAGAGGAGATAGCGCGACAGGGAGGACCGAGACAGGGAATTGGGTGGAAGTTAGGAGGTGGCCCAGGTCTAATCTAATCCTATTTATGGTAACTGGTTTTATTGCCATCTCTTTCCGATTTTTTAATTCGAAAGGTAGTCACCTCTTTTACCAATTAAATCTGACCTTATTTAGCACTAAAATGGGTGGTCAATTTCGTCCAGATTTTACATTTATTGTAAATTAGACGTAACACAAATGAAAATCCTGGTATAGCTTTGAGGTCAATTGAAAATTCAGAATATTTGAAATTGGGTCATGGCAATATAATTTTGTAATTTGCTTATAATTTAACTTAACTATATAATTACACAATGAATATCCTAAGTATTTTGAGTAAAGATATTTGCACTTGGGATGACCTAATGCAGAAATTTACCTTTCTTTCTAAAAAAGAAAAAGGAGATGCCTTTGAAAATATTACTAAATTATATTTTGAAATTGATCCTAAATATCAGTTTTATGATAATTTCTGGTTGTTCTCTGAATTACCTGCAAAAGAACTTGAAATTTTAGGTTTACCCTCACAAGATTTAGGTGTAGATATGTGGTACTCTCCACTCTTGTCACCAACGAAGTTATTTTAATAATTAAAATAAATCATCATCTTAACCTAGTATTTGTGGGAAACGAAAATAATTCTATCGAATTATATCCCGTTTCCCACACTTGCTAGAATATATTTCTCATCTCTTTTCATTAGGCAACTTTTTGGTAGATTTCTACCGGCTTCTTTCTGGTAATTCCCTGGGGGCTACTTTCATTGTAATCCCTGAAATATTTTGTCAAACCTCTGTATAATTCATCCCCGGTCTGTGCAGGATTAAGATACACATCATCGTATTCTACGCTGCGCCATAACCGCTCAAAAATATGCCTTCTTTATCAACGGGTAAAAACAGCTTAATTCCAGCGGCTAGTTATGTTTCTATGGATTAAATCCCAGGGTTTCCACCCCCAGGAGTGAGTTGAAGCTGCAATTTTACCTCTTTAACGGTGCTTCCCCTCATTTTCACCTGCGCATTCAGATTTATAGTTATCCCTGCGGATTCCTTTGCAAAAGTTGAAGGTATGCCTATAAAGAACTTAATATCCTTTGCACCGGTAATAGGAAAAGCCAGGGGTTTCAGGGAATCGTCAGTGCTAATCCTAATTCCTTTTACGACCTCTTTATTAATGTTTGTTCCTACTTTTCTTTCAGAAAGACCATCGGTGGAAATGGAAATAACTTCCACATCGGATGATTGAATAGCCCCAGTCAGGGAAAAAACCCTGTACGATGAATATTCAAATCCTGCATTGGAAGTAGGTGTAAAGGTTACGGGTTCAAACCAATCAAAATCGGGATGGGATGCAGGACTCGAAACACCCTTGAGGATTGTTAATTGGGGTTGTGGCTTGTAAAATGTAAATCCTAAAGGACCTGAACCAGGACTGAGTTGACCATTTGAAACAAAAGAAATGACGGAAATAAATAGAATGGTTAAAAATAAGTTTTTCATGGTGATGTATTTTTGTTTTTAAATTTAATGTATTTTACTAATAATTTGTTCCCTTTTTTCATTTCCTTTTACTATAATCTAAATTTTCGGAGCAGATGAAGCAGAATTCTTATAGGACATTTAAAAATTTGAATTTGAAGAGGATAAAAAACTTGACATAGAATAAAAAAAGAGATTCTGTTTGTTTTAATTTATTTTTCAACCCTAAATTATCCATACAACTAAGCATTTGTCTTTCATATCCTTTAACGCCACAACGAACCATAACAAGTCTCAAAACTGCACAATAAAAAACCTCAAATTTGCACAATTGTGTTTTTTAAAGTACATTAAGCCAGATAAAGGAGAAATTTATGCCTTATATCAAAAGATTGGTTGAAGATGATTTAGTGGCAAAAATGGCTGCATCTGGCGCTGTATTGATAAAAGGGCCTAAATCATGTGGGAAAACAGAAACTGCTTCACAATATGCAAAAAGTGAGTTGAAAATGGATCGTGATCCACAAGTTTCAGTAATTATGGCAACCAATCCACAATTATTATTGCAAGGAGAAACTCCTCGTTTGATTGATGAATGGCAAGAACAACCAGAAATTTGGAATTATGTGAGGCATGAAGTGGATAAACGGAAGTCTAAAGGTCAGTTTATACTTACGGGCTCTGCTAATCCGCCTGAAAACGTGAGGCTGCATAGTGGAGCAGGTCGCTTTACCGTCTTGCAAATGGACACCATGACCTGGCAAGAACTGGGGTATTCCAGCGGTACGGTAAAACTGTCTGATTTACTCATCGGAGCAGGTAATGATTATTACGAACCCTCGATTTCGCTAGATTTTATCATCGAAAGAATATGTATAGGAGGGTGGCCTGCACTGATCAATGAGAATATAAAAAATGCCTTGAAAATGAATCGGGGATATATTGATTTACTATGCGAGGTAGATATGATTCGAGTCTCAGGCGTTAAGCGGAATCCCTATAAAGTGCGAAGTTTATTACGCTCTCTATCGAGAAATATTGCGACTTTAGTTGATAACAAGACCTTAGAGAAAGATGTAAAAATCAATGAAACCAATGAACTATCGAGAAACACGCTTTCAGATTATTTAGAGGCATTATCCAAATTAATGATTCTATAAGAGCAACCGGCTTTTAATCCACCTATTCGTTCCTCTTCATCTTTGCGTAAATCTCCCAAAAGACATCTGTGTGACCCTTCATTAGCTGTTGCCGCTTTGGGGTTGGAGAAGGAATCTTTGATGAAAGATATTAAATACACAGGTTTTCTGTTCGAGTCTTTGGCAACACATGAACTGAATGTATATGCAAAAACTAATGATGCTGTAGTTTATCACTACAACGATTCTTACGGGTATGAGGTGGATGCCATTGTGCAGAAACGCAACGGAGATTATGCAGCATTTGAAATAAAACTAGGCGTAGGTTTTATTAACGAAGCTGCAGAAAATCTAAAAAAGTTTGCTGCCAATATTGACACAGAAAAAATGGAATCTCCAAAATCACTAAATATTATCACTGGAACAGGTATGAGTTACCGTCGCCCTGATGGTATAAATGTAATTTCTTTAGCTTCTTTGGGCGTATGACCTGTACAAAAAGAAGTTTAAAGATTTAATAATTAATTAAATATAGTCCTGTACAATATCACCTATATAAATTAATGGTTCCCGAAGGTGCGAGAGGAATTGCCCTTTTTTAGGACGGGTCAACTATCAAATTACTAAAGAACAAAAGAGTTATTAAACTTAATATGAATATCTTTTTCATCTGATTATATCTTAACCATTTTGAAAATTCTGTTTTCTTTCTTTGATTTTAAGGAAATGAAATAATTACCAGCAGGTAAATCTCTTAATGATATCTCTGATTTTTCTGATAGAATATTTCCATTCCTGATTTCCTTTCCCAAATAATCCATGATAGTGTATCTAACTTGAACATCTTCCATAGAATATAAAATCAAAGTCATGGTTTCCTGGGTCGGATTTGGATATAGTTGAACCTCTTTAAGGTAAACCAGTTCCTCAATGGGTGTCGTTTTTTTTGTGTAAACCTGTTGAACTCCTTCATTCAAATAGGAACCAGTTCCCTTCTTTAATACATAAGCTACCTGACCAACTGTGAAACTGGT
>Ga0315908_10003647_pt1 | contig 11160 bp, 3 predicted proteins | sample LakEriMetagenome_12_FD_203520 | JGI IMG/M metagenome (GOLD analysis project Ga0315908, IMG submission 203520) | Freshwater fungal communities from buoy surface, Lake Erie, Ohio, United States - Buoy 4 MA124 | ecosystem: Environmental > Aquatic > Freshwater > Lake > Lake biofilm | place: USA...
AAAAATAAAGATAATTAAACAAAATAAAAAAAGTCTTTTTCAAATATTGTTTAAAATAATTTTATTCCAGCCAATAGTAGCAGAAAAAGTTTAAATAGTCAAGGTAAATAAAATTAAATTCATTTTCATGAGTCAATTAACATAATATAGATTAATAAAGTCCTGAGTTTAAAAATGTTACATCAAGCTCAACAAATTAAAATTAAAAATTTATTAATAGATATTAATAAAAATATTCGTTAATAAATATAAAATTAAATTAATGACGAATAAGAATTATTAAAATAAAATTATCAAATAGATAATTATATATAAAAGCTTGAATAATTTATTGAATTAGGATTTAAAACATCTAAATAAAGAAAAATAAAGGATTTATAATTTATGAGTGAATTTTGTATTTAATTTGATTACTTTAAATAATTTTTAGCAAAAAATGATGAAAACAAATAAAATTTAATTGATATTTAAAAATTTATTTAAATAAAATTGTGTAAAAAGGGTGAAACTTTATTTTATTAAGATGAAATATCAGATTCCTTTTATTTGATAGTTGAAGGTTCAGTGGTTATTCTAATAAGAAAAACATAAAAAGAAATTCAAAAGGAAAAAAATGGGATTAAAAGCTAAATGGAATAAAGTGAATGAATAAAAAAATAATTAGAAGAACTAAATATAGATTATCAATGTTTAGAAAATAAATAACATTATTTTAGAAAGAATACATTTATTTATAATAAAGTATAATATTTAAAAAAAGGTGAACATTTTGGAGACTTATCAATTGGATTAGTTTAAACAAGATAGGCCACAGTTCTTTGCTAACAAGACTGCATATTCATTAAAGTGCCTAAAGAAAGTTACTAACAATTCTTATTTTCAAAGGAGAATCTCAAGTTCCAAAAAAAAATACATTTCCTTGACCAGGCTACTTTCTCATCTATAGAAATTAATCATTTAATTTAGATAACTTACAAATTCAGTAAAAAAAAGTTTGTTTTTTCAAATTTTATATCTTAAAAATCTTAACCTGTTTCTTTTATTTTTATTATTAAAAAAGGGGAAGTCGAAGCTTTTGATTATATAAATATAGAAAAAGCTAACTCTTTTAACAGTAATATCACTTAAGCAATTTATGAATAATACAATAATAAACAGAAAATTCAAGGGAAACTTATAAAAATAGTTAAAAAATTTGGTGTAAATTAGTTTATTGGAGTCAATGAATTTATTAGTAATTCAAATTATTAATATAATTATAGATGTACACAATCTTCAACTTTAATGGCTATTTCTGTTGAGGATTTCAAAAAAATTATCTCTGAATAATCTTAGTTTAAAAATAAATTATACAATTTTTAAAAATTAAACAAATTTTAATAAATAGATGAGTCTTTTCAATAAAACTAATAATAAATTTAAAATCATATTAAACTATTAATTGATTCAAATAAAATAATTAAACTTAACAATTAAATTATACCTATTTATTAAAAAAATTTAAATTAAACTTATTAATATTATAACAATAAATATGATGACAAGAATAATAATTATAATGATAAAATAAATATTTTAGAAAATATTAATATTAGTCTGAATAATGAGTAAAATATTTATTAGAATATGAAAAACTTAAATTAAGAAAATTAAATTCCTAAATATTAGTAATAAAATTAAAAAGTATTTAATAAATTAGATAATAATGTATAAATTTAAGTATATTTAGATTAATCTTAATAAAAAAATTTATTATCTATATAGAATAATAAAAAAGAATTAGTTTAGATAAATAGCTATTAGATTAATAAAGAAAAAATTATTAGAGATATAAATGGGAATGAGGATTATAGCATTCAAAAAAAAATTTAAAACTTTGATTAAGTTATATAATATAATGAACAATTATAAAACTTAAAAAAATAATAATCATTAAATATTAATAAAAATGAAGATATAGTAATATTTGATGAATTAAAAAAAAAAATAGAGGAAAAGAAAAAGCTAAAGATTTTATCAAATACCAGAATATAATCTGAAATAAATATTTAGTAGTATTTTAATCCTAAAAGCGTAACTAAAGCTGAATGATTTTTTAAAACAATAATTCAAAATTTGTCCTAAGATAATCCAAATATCTTGATTAATAAAAAAAATAATTAATCTAAAAGAATAAAGTCTGAAGAATCTAAATAAATTTGAATGATTTAATAAATATTTAATTAAGCAAAAAAGAATACATAAAATATTGAGGAAAATGAATATGAATAATTTTAAAAATTAATTGATGAATAATTAAATTAAGTACCTTAAAATATGGATTAGGTTTAAAAAATTATTCATAATATATAATAAATTTTAATAAATAAAAATTAAAAAAAAAACCATCTTTTATTAAATAAAAATGAAAGTCCAGAAAATAAAATTGATACTTTAGATGATAATAGTAATAATATTTAAAAAGATATTAATAATAAAAACAATTTTTTTAAATAAAAAAGATGTTACTTTAGCATAAATTCAAGAAAATAAAAAAATTTTGCATAATTTTAAAATTCTCTTTAAATGAAAAGTAAATATGACATTATAAATAAATAAAATGACGAATAAAATATAAATAGCTATTTTTAATAAAATGATGAGTTGGTTTAAGTATTAAAAAGCATTAAGAAAAAAAATAATTAAAACAAGTTAGATAAATAGACAATATAAAATTATTTTAATAATATTGATTGATATTAAAATTATGAAATTGATTATAAAAATATTAAAATAATAAATAAATGATAAGTAAATATTAGTATAAAATAAATCAAACAGCTTAGATAAGTTCATCTTCAATGGGAACTTATGGAGATTAAGAAATTTGATAATATCCCTTATGACAGATTTCCAAACATATAAATAATTTGTTTGGGAGATTGATGAAAGGTGTTCCAAGATAAATTTAGTTTTAAAAATAGGATAAAGTTTGATTAAAAGGATTGTAGAGGATAGCAAGAGTGGCATTAGGAGTCCAAGAGTGGAAAAAAGGAGTGTTGATATTATTATGGACTGCCCCTGTAAACTAAGGGCTATGATGTTTACCATATAATCGGACTGCCCATCCATTCAGGTCATCCCCATTCCTCACTCCCTCCAATTTAGATGTGCATACTCCTAAAGAGTCATAGCAGCCCTAATTATGATTTTTAACCAATTCCATATAACTCATACGATCTTAAGGCAGTTATTTACTAGATAATATATATCTTTTTTTAGAACAATTATTACTAATACCCTTTATTTTACCTTCTTCTATTATTACTTCATTGCTATTACTTAAGTCCCATTAAGGAATTAACACGTCTACTTTTACAATAGCCAAATTATTTTTAATTACATTTCGAATATTAGCCAATGCTTCTTTTCGATTCTTATTTGATTCATGCTTGAATTCTTTTATTATCTGTTCTAAATCTTAATCAAGTTTTTCAGTATTCACTTCCAATTTATTTATTTTTGGTTAATCAGATTTTATATATTTTTAAAGATAGTCGTTTAAAAAAGATAAATTTTGCATTTTTGAAACGAAAAAATCATAATTTTTTTTATTTTCGGACTTAAAAAATAAGTTGAGTTATTTAATTTGATATGAAGGATCTCTGAAAAGCAAAGTTAATTCTTTTAAGTTATTTTAACATTAATTTAATAATAGATCTGTTTGAACTAATTATTGTTTAAAGACTGATTATATTTTCTAAAAAAATGGATCTTGAATTTTGGGAATTATTTTGTCTATACCGTCTGAATCTGGTTATTTATCTTAACAAACTAATTTCATATCAATACACTTTTAATTAAATCCTTCTATCACGCTAGATATTTTTTTTACATCGGTATAATGTTCTATATGTTGTTCAAAAATACAATCTCCACAACCTAAAATTTTTAATTTACATTCTTCTTATTCACAATAATATTTTACTTAATTATTATGTTATTTGCATAAAGGTGATTCACTTATTAATATTTATTATTACTTCATTTATATAAGATATTATATTAATTATCTTTATTTTTAATTATATTAAATAAATATTTTATTTTTATGTAAAATAAATAAATTAACGTCTTATCAATTGATAAAACTAATTCTTTTAAATAAAATTATAATAATCAAATTATTTTGTTGTAGAATAATTAAAATAGTTAAAAAATTTTTAGATAAAGTAATAATTGGAAATAAATAAACACAAATTATCATTAAAGTAATATTACATCTTTATTAAATAATAAAAATAACTTGAACTAGTAATCGAATTTTTAAAATCTAATAATTTAAAATAATTCTTAAAATAAAAATTTCTAATTTTAATTAAGTTTTTAATCTTAATAAGATTAATAATAGATAAATAAAAATTTTTCACATTTAATTTAAGGAATTCATCAAAATAAAAATAATTCTTTAATTGAATAGTAAGAATTAGGATTTTCTAGCCAATAATTATTTTCTAGTAATATTACAAATTGATAAATAATCAAAAGTTAGTTATTAAATACCGATAGAATTAACAATGAGAATAAAATTAATCCAATTTTGAATTAAAATAATTAATTTTAAAAAAATTAGTAAAAAATAATGATGGCTTAATAATTAAATAGTAGTTTTTAAAATATTAATATAGATGATTGAATAAATGAAATAAATAATAAAATTTAGTAATTAAAGTTTGAATTCAATGATAATACATAATAATTTCATGAGATATTATAAAATTAAGAAAAATAATAATTTTAATAGAAGTAAATAAATTAGTAAATGAATGTATTAAAAAGTACTTTATGTGAAAGCAGAATATTAAATTAAGAAAAAGTACTTATTATTCATATAAAAATAGGAAGCAATAGTAAGAAACGTATCTCCTCAAATGAAACTTCAACATTAAAGTAGATCGGATGTGATAAGCTATCAACTTTCACCTAGATAAATGCAATCTCAGAACCTCAAAATTAAACGATATTTGTCTCCAACTCCTGGCTAAAAACTTTCTTCTTCTCCTATCTAAAATCAATAAATTTCTATAATTCATTAACAAGTCAAAAGTTAGACTTTATAATAATAACACTAATTTCAAAATATAAATAATGATAACTCAATCAGATATAGCTTTAAAGTCCCTAATAATATCAATTCTAGTAGTAATACTTAATTTTCTCTTAAAAAAACTAATCCTAATATATAATATTAATTGTTATGATTTAAAATATTTATCAGTTTATTTTTTTATTACCATTAATATTATAAAAATTATTAATATTATATATAAATAGATGGAATAATATATTAATGATGGTTTGTATTAATTTCTGGGCATTAGTGATAAAACACTTGTTGAATATATAAAATAAGCAGGTAATATAAAATATATTTACACTAATATTAGTATTTAGAGCAAATAGTAGGCAATAATTAATAAAGGATTTAGATAGCATCGACTTTCCTATTGAAGAAAATTAATAGTTTAAATAATTTGTGGATGGATTATTAAATGATTAAAAAGTTATAGAAAAGAAAGAGAAAGAAAAAGATGAATAATTCAAGAAAAAATAATAAGAAATGAAAAAAGAATATAAAATGGTTAGATTTGAAGATTAGTATGAAGATAAAATAAAAAAGTAAATAAAATAAGAAGAAGATAAAAAAGAGTTATTAGAGAGCCACTAAAAATAAATAGATGATTTAAATAGAGATTAATAGCGATAAAAAGATATAGAAGCTAGAGATGAACTTGATAAAAGAATAAGGGAAAGAGATGATGCGAAATAGATAAATAAAAATTATGTTTAAGTTTAATAATTATCTAAAGAGTAGCAAGTAGAAATCTTACCTTAAATAAAGTAAAAGGCTAGAGAAAAATATATAGTAAAAAGGGAAGAATAATAATTAGATTTATTATAAAAGAGAATAGAAGATGAAAAACTTTTATTTAAAAATGTTAAGCTGACTGAAGAAGAATTGAAAATTTAAATGATAGATTAAGGGATATTAAATATGGCCAAAAATTAGAAAATAAGTTCTATTGTGGATAATAATGCCTATAAATTGCCATAGGATATTGAAGATGACAAAAAAGAAAAGAAATAAAAAAAAGATATAAAATAATACATGGATAGATACGAAGATGAAGTAAAAATATAAAGAGAAGGAGAAGTATGGGAGTAGGAATAAATAAAAAGGGCAGAATTATTAAAAAAGAATAATAAAAATAATAATGAAAAAAAGTATGAATTCATATATGAATTGAAAATAGATTTCGAAAAGAAAGAAGTCTATGAATAGAAATAAGAAGAAAAGTTGATAAGAGATGCATAAGAGAAAGAGAAGGTAATAAAAATTTATAAGAATAAGATAGAGGAATGTCGATAAGGATTACCAATTTATAATAGGAAGGAGGAAGTATTGAAGATGATAAGAGATAACTAGATATTGATATTAGTAGGAGAGACAGGGAGTGGAAAGACAACTCAAATTCCATAATATCTATATGAGGTGGGTTACTGCAGAGGAGGATTAAAGATAGGATGTACTTAACCAAGGAGAGTTGCAGCTATGAGTGTTGCTCGTAGAGTGAGTGAAGAGATGGGAGTAAGGTTAGGACATGAAGTAGGTTATTGCATCAGATTTGAAGATCATACTTCCGAAGATACAGTCATCAAATATATGACAGATGGAATGTTATTGAGGGAGATTCTAAATTCACCTTCTCTTGATCAGTACTCAGTTATTATCATCGATGAGGCTCATGAACGCACTCTCCACACAGACATCCTTTTACCAATCATCAAAGATCTCGCTTTCTCCAGACCCAATGATTTTAAACTTATCATTTCTTCAGCCACTCTCGATGCAAATAAGTTCAGCACTTATTTCAATAATGCTCCTATCTTCACTGTCCAAGGCAGAAGATACCCTGTTGATATTTATTATACTAAAGCTCCTGAAGCTGATTATATTGAAGCTAGTGTTATCACTGCTCTTTAAATTCATCTTAATCAGCCTCCAGGAGATATTCTCATTTTCATGACTGGTTAGGAGGAAATCGAGTTGGTCATAGAGATGTTACAGAAGAGGACCAAAGGGATGAAGAACAAAATAGATGAATTAATCATCTTACCAATATATAGTAACTTACCATCCGATATGCAGGCCAAGATATTCATGGCTACTCCTGCTAAAAGTAGGAAGATAGTGGTGGCAACAAACATAGCGGAAACATCTGTAACTATTGACAATATTGTTTATGTAATAGATTGTGGATTCAGCAAACAGACAAACTACAATCCAAAAACAGGCATGGAGTCATTGATGGTGACTGCTATTAGCAAAGCAAGTGCCAATTAGAGGGCAGGTAGGGCAGGCAGAGTGTAGGCAGGTCAATGTTATAGACTCTATACCTTATGGTCCTTCTAAAATGAAATGGAGGATAATACCATACCCGAAATCTAGAGAGTCAACATCGATAGTGTTGTATTGATGTTGAAAAGTATGGGTATTAATAATCTTATCCAGTTTGACTTCATTGACCCTCCTCCACATTAGATGCTCGTTAGAGCTTTAGAATAACTCTATGCTCTTGGTGCTCTTAATGATTAGGGCAACTTAACAAAGTTAGGTAGAAAAATGGCTGAGTTCCCCATTGAGCCCATGATGTCTAAGATTATCATAGAGAGTTAACATTATAAATGTATTGACCAAATCATAACTATAGTTAGTATGTTATCTTAAGCATCTAGTATTTTCTATAGGCCTAAAGACAAATAACTCCACTCAGATAATGCTAAGGCTAGTTTTAATGCCCAGGGAGGAGACCATCTTTCTTTGCTTAATCTTTATAATTAGTGGAAGGAGTGCAGTTACTCTTATCAATGGTGTTTTGAAAATTATGTCTAGTTCAGAAGCATGAAGAGAGCCAGAGAAATTAAGGAATAGCTTACTAATTTATGTTAGAGAGTTGAAATTGATGTCAATAATCCTGATTTTTCTGTCTACTAGGATGATTTCAACTCTAATATTCTCAAGTGTATTCTTTCTGGATATTTTTATAATACTGCTTGAATAATACATTAAGGAGAAAACCTTTATAAAACTATCAAAAATACTCATTCTGTCTTGTTACATCCCTAATCTTTTCTCTTCATTTAACTTCCTCAGTATGTGATTTACCATGAATTAGTTTACACAACTAAAGAGTATATGAGGAATGCTATCCTAATTGAGCCAGAGTGGTTATTGGAAATTGCACCTCATTTTTATAAATAATCTGATATTATTTCTACTAAAAAATAATGAATTCTATTTATTTATTATTTATAATTTTATTTAAATATTTTATCTTACTATTTCATAAATATTTGATATTCACGTTTCTAACATATAATTAAAATATTCTATAAATTAACCTTGTTTTATAAAAAAAAATAAGTTTAAATTTTATTATATATAAATCAAATTTGATTTTCATTAAAGGAATAACACTAACTGTTTTAAATTTATTATTTATTTTGTAAACTTGTATTATAATCATAAAAAATACTACTTATTTCTCCATGCTCATTAAAATTATAAAATATTTATGGCTCCTAATCTTAAATAAATTTTTAATTTAGAAAATTTCAGTCATTTTAATTTATATTTTGACATAAACTTATATTTGAATTTTAATTATAAAATTATTTTTTATCTTATTAACTTAATAAATTGAATTAAATCTTTTAGCTTTGAGAATATTTTTATTAAGATTTACTTATTAATTATTTAATGTCTATATCTATTTTATTAAATTAGTTTTAATTAATTTTTATTTGAGATTATTAATTATTAATATTATTTTTTTACGATTTATTCATTAATAAAAAGTTATTTAGTAAATTTTCTTAATTTATTAATTATTTTTATTATTATTTTACTTTATTTTAAATTATTTATTATTTTTTAATTTATTCTTAATAAAAGTCTTTAGTATAAATTTATTATTTATCTTTTTATTCAATTTAATAAAGCATATTTTAAATATTATATCGATTTTAAAGTTATATTTAATTCTAATTTTTTATTAATATATTATAGTTTAATAATTTTAATAAATTTAAAAAAATAAATTAGTTTATTTTTTATTTAACTTAAAATAATTTAAAAAGCATATTATTAGCTTTTTTAATATTAAAATATATATTTTTTTACTTCTTATTTTATTTTAAAAATTTAATGAGTAGTTATAATTTGATATTTATTTTATTTTATATAACGAAAAATAAAATTTTACATCCTTTTAATTGATTTTTATTAAAAAATTTATTAATTGAAATATACATTATTATCATTTTAAATGCATTTTATTTAATATTTCATACATATTAATTCATGAATAATAATAAAATATTATTTATTTTAATTTTTTCTAATCTAATTTATTTACTATTTTAATCTAATTTTAATTTATTTTATTATTAAATATTAAAAAAATAATCATATTATAATTTATTATTATTTTATTAATTTGTTTTATCAATTAAAGAAAAACATAATTATTCATTTTTTGTTTCTTTTTTTTCTTAAAATTATTAATATTTATTATTAATTTCGGTAGACTGAGTTTTTCTATTTACTTATTATTTTTTTTATATTTAATAACTATTATTATCAATTTACTAGTTATATTTATTTTAAAATTTTATTTATTCTTATTAGATTTAGTTCATATCATTAAATTAAAAATTTATCTATTATCTTTCTATTTTTTTACAATTTAAATTATTTTATTGATTAATTGTTTCATTTTAATTATCTAAATAAATTTCTTTGTTTAATTATCAAAGATTTTATAATTATTATTTTTATAAAATTTTAGAATTTTCGCTTTTAAAATCTAAAATATTTTTTTATATAATATCTTCAACTTTAATATTTTAAGATTCATTACTTAAAATTTATATATATTGATTTCATTGATTTATAATTCTATTTTGATTTAATTATTATTAATATATTTAATTTTAAGGTAATTCATTTAAAAATAATTTATTTATATATTTATTTTTGTTTTGATTATTCAAAAAATTATTTTTTAAATTATTATTTAAAATATTAGTTAATTAATATTCTTGCTAATTTATAGTATTTTTTTATTAATTTTCTTTAATACTAATTTAATAATTTTACTATTTCAGGTTTTTTTAATCATTTTGATCCTAAGAATTATGTTTATTCTAATATATTTAAAATTAAACATTTTAATCCGTTTCTTTTTTTTGTAAAAATTCTCTTGCTTATTTAATATTTTTATCTAACTAATTTTTTAATTTGATAACAGTATCGAAATTAGATAAACTATCAGTAGTTAATTAATTTTTAAGTTAAATTTAAATATTTTTTTCAAAAACTTATTTTTTAATATATAATTAATTTTCGTTTTAAAAATCAATTTATTAAATATCATTATTAAATGTTAAAAATTATTTTTTTGTTTGACTTTATTTAGATAATTTGCTTTTAATTGAATCAATTTTTATTTGATTAATATTTTATTAAAATTTATCAGTCAATTAATTTTAATTAATAGAAAATGATTTATCAAATTAACTTAATAATAAGTTATTTTTTTAATTCTATTATAAATTTCTATTGATTTAATTCATTTTTTCTTTAATAGTTTTGGATAATTCTTGACTTTTTTCTTGTTATTTATCAATATTTTACATTAATTAATATTAATTTAACGATAAAAAAATTAAATTATATAAAAAAATAAATTTTAAAAAAGATAAATAATTGTTTAAATTTAATAAATATATTTAAAATCATTAATTATTAATATTTTTTTCAGCATTTATTTTTTACTAATTTAAATTATCATTTTTTTAATTTTTTGAATCAAATTATTAATTAAATTATTATAACTATTAATTTTATTATAGTTATTATTAAAAACAATATTAATTAGCTTATTTTTATATGAGTTAAGATTAAGGCTAATAAATAGAATCAATATTGATTTATTTAGCTTTATGAATAATTTATTTCCATTCAACTTTACTTTTTCTCATACTATAGTTTAATTCGTTAAATATGATTAAAATACCTTCTAAATCTTCATACATTAAATCTTATTCTAATTCTGA
>Ga0315908_10003649_pt1 | contig 11157 bp, 3 predicted proteins | sample LakEriMetagenome_12_FD_203520 | JGI IMG/M metagenome (GOLD analysis project Ga0315908, IMG submission 203520) | Freshwater fungal communities from buoy surface, Lake Erie, Ohio, United States - Buoy 4 MA124 | ecosystem: Environmental > Aquatic > Freshwater > Lake > Lake biofilm | place: USA...
ATAATAATTATGATGCAAATAAAAGTAAATAGTTTTTAACTGATTCTATAAATGGAATGTTTAGTTTTGCATAATAATCATAATAATTGAACATAATTACTAATCCTTCAAACAATATTTACTTTCTGAATTTCTTAATTCTATTGTAACCAACAACTGATCCAAATTAGTTTTGCTATCAATAATCAAACTATATTAATCAAAACAATTCTTTATTTTTAAATAATCTTACTGTCAGTCTATAAATAATAGGAAATAATCAAAATTTAAAAACGAGAATTGTTATTTGTAATTAAAATACAATATAATACTTCTAAAATATAATTAGAAAATTAAATAAGTTAGAGTTAATTAAAAATATTTGATATTGATATTGTGTCTGATAAATAATCATATGACTTAAACAATCAATAGATTATTTATAATACTAATAATAGTAGTATTCATTTGTTTTAAATAATTATTTATAATTATTTTAATACAATTTAAATATAAAATATAAATATTAGTAATAATTATTTTAGTGGAAATTAATTAACTTAATAAAGTTTCTTTAATATTATTTTATATTAAAGTATTTAATAAAATTAAAACAAAAAACATCTTAATATATCAAATTTTAAAATTAATAGAAATTAAATATACAATTATTTCATTATTTATTTTTTCATTTGTTTAAAATAATTGAATAATATAAATTAATAATTTTATGACTATTCTTAAATATAAATTGATAGTTTAGATGTTAGATTAAATTAAATATCAAAAAGTCTAATAATTTTCAATTAAAATTATACATAATAAAATTTAAATAATTAAATTTAAAATAACATATGGATTTTAAATAATAATTTTTCTAGTAATTATTGTGGATAATTATTCAATGGCTCAATAATATATATTAATAATACTCAAGTAAACTTTATAAATAATTATTTTATGAATAATACTGCTATGTTTGGAGGAGTAATTTATATAACAAATGTATTAAAAAATTAATAATTATTTTAAAATATAATAGTAAATATTTAATTTGTTTCAAATTAAGCAATAGGAACTAATTCATGTGGAGCAGGAATATATTTAGACAACAATAATAAAATTTAAATAATATATAATACATTTTTAAATAATTATGCTAATTAAAATGGAGGAGCTTTATATTTTAATTCTTTTTTTGATAATAGTTAAATTTAAAACAATACTTTTCAAAACAACTCAGCATAATAACATGGAGGAGCAATTTATTTTGCTTTATATTCTCAAAGTAATATCTTAAATTATAATTCTTTTTTAAATAACATTGCAAACATAAATGGAGAAGCATTAAATTTTAATTCTTTTTTTAATAACAGTCAAATTTTAAATAATTAATTTTAAAATAATTTTGCATTTAATAATGGAGGGGCACTAAATTTTAATTAGTATTATAATAGTCAAATTTTAAATAATTTATTTTCAAATAATTATGTTATTAATGATGGTGGAGCATTATATCAAGGAGGATTAACAATATTACATTTATTACATTATTTTACAAATAGTTAAATTTCAAATAATATCTTTAAAAATAATTCTGCTAACAATAATAAAAAAACATTATATTTTTATTATTGAATAAATAATAGCCAAATTTCAAATAATTCATTTTAATTTAACCATGCTAAAAAAAATGGTGGAGCATTATATATTTTGTCTTTTTTTTCTAGTAATTGAATTTTTTAAAATAATTTTGAAAATAATTTTTCATTAAATGATGGAGGATCATTTTATTTTTATGATTTTTTTATTAGAAGTTAAATTCAAAACAATTTATTTTAAAATAACCTTGCTTATAGTAATGGAGGAGCATTAAATTTCAATTAATATTTAAGTAGTTGTTAATTTTTAGAAAATACTTTTTAAAATAATTCTCAAATTTTTTAACTAAATAAAAAAATATTATTATTATTATTATTATAAATAAAAGAATGATATAAAAAATACAAATAAATATATTATTATTAATAATAACAAGAATTTTTTTAGGAATAAAGTTAAAAAAAATAAGAAAATTGATTAATAATATTAAAATGATTTATATGAAGAAAATTATTAAAAAATAAAAATATAAATTAATTATTAAAATATAATTTAATTATTAATTTGTTTATAATTATAATTAAAAATCAAATAATAATTTATCCTTAAAACTAAATTTAAAAATAAATTAATTAGGTTGATTTAAAATAATCTAATAACATTATAAAAATAAATGTTTCAAAATTGAATTTATAAAAAGTAGAATCATTATTTATAAATTAAATCAAACATTGATTATTAAATATTATTAATTAGTAAAAAATTATTTTTTATTTAAAAAAATTAGATTATAAATATTAAATTAATAAAAATAAATTTAAATTTTTTAAGTATTTATTATTAATTAATATTTATTTAAAATATTTTTTTTTATAGAAAAGTTGAAATTTAAATTTATATTTTTATATCTATATATTTTTATGATAAATAGTATTTTTTATTGCTTTAATTATTATCAATTATTCTAAAATCATATTCATGTAATGAGAATAATAAGATTAATTAAAAACTATTGTTAAATATATAATAATAATAATTATTCGATAAATAATAATTAAATTTTCTAAAAAATTTAATATTTTCTCAATAGACCAAAAATATTAATTAAAATAAATGGAAATTAGTATATTAAGAAAATTTTAAAAAAATTTAGTAAAATTTAATTTACAATTTTATTAATATTTATTTTAGTTTTTTAATAATACAAAAAGTTTTATAAATACTCCTGAATATTTTAAAGCAAACCTAAACAAAAAACTCTTTTGATCAAATATATTTATAAACTTGATTAAATATTAATACTTTATATATTAATATAATTATTCATTTATCTTGTATTTATTTTATTTTTATTTTATAGTATTCTCCATTTTTATTAAATATTTTTAGTCCTAATATTAAATATACAATCCAATAGATTAAATATTAAAATGCTATATAATAATTTTTTTAATTGATTTCATGTAATTAATTGATAAAATAGAACAAAAAAATATCTCCAAAATAAAAGAAAATAGCAGATATTGATAAATACATATAAAATTTTTAAATTTAGATCTAATATTAAATAAAAATATAAAAGATACCTTTATAATTTTTTCATTTATCTATCTAAATTAGATAATTACAAAAAAAAAATAAAAAACATTAGTAATGCAAAGTGTAATATGATAATATGTTTCATGTAGATAAAAATCAGAGTAAGTTAAAATTATATAATTTTATTCAGCAATATATACTGTAATTTAAATCATAACTAATAATTATAATGTTAAAAATTACAATAATTATTATTATAATTATAATTGTAATAATTATATTTCAATAGTATTAATTTACAAATAAAGAATAAAAATTAATTAAAGAAATCCATGTTTTTTAATTTTTAAGAAAGAATTCCTTTTCCCAAACTTAAATAAACAAACATCAACTAATAAAAAACGTTAGAAAAAACAGTAAAAATTCCTTAAAAAAATCCGAAAATAATATCATACTCATGAAAATGATAATAATAATATTAGAATAATTAGAGAATATTTTTTATGATTTTGAATATCAAAATATACTTCATATAAAAAGTCTAATTATCAATAATTAAATAATTGTTTGTAATAAAAAAATAATAAATAAAAATTAAAAAAACTAAATTAAGAGAGAGAAATAAAAATATTCCTGTATTTTCATAATGACTAAAATTTTAATGAGTGTGATGCTTATTAATAATTAGATGAATCTAAATCTAATTATCAAAAAAATGTTGATAATAGTTTTTAAAGAATGAGTCTTCACAATCTGTCAGTATTAAATACATAAAATAACTCTTGTCATTATTTAATTCCACATTTATTTTCTTCTTGAATTCTATTTACAGTTCATCATCATTTAAGTGCTCTTCTTCTATTGGAATTATAAGATTTCCCATTTTCTCTTTTTCTAAGCAATTTATTTCTGGTCTCGATATTTCTTTTAGTTTTTATTTGCCGTACACTATTATTAAATTCATCTTTAGTTTTTTTTCTTCTTTTATTCTTAATATTTTTGAATGGAATGTCAAATTCATGTCCAAATTTACTTCATCGTTATTTTTCACTGAGTACTTTGTTAGTAGCTTCCAACTTTCTAATCCAAATTTTAGAGGACTTAATTAGATTTCCATTATTCTTTTGCTTTTTATCATTTTTATTAATAATGCAAATAATACTATTATTTTAACCATCTTATTTAATTTATATTATTTATATTTTATATAAAGTTTTAGTTTTTAACTTTAGGTAATCAACTATAACTATACTGAATTTTGATATCATCTAAACTGAATTTCCTAATGTTCTTATTTGATAAATCTTAGTTTATAGCTAAATTTATATGTCTTTGATCCAATATAAATATTTATTCTTCAATTTATGAATTTATTGTTTCCATTTCATCAATGTCAAACTTTTAATGTTTCCAAGGTTAATTTACAAATTAAATATTATTCTAAAAAAATATAGATAATTAATTTACTATAACTTAGTTATTTGTTTAAGAATTTTCATGCTTATAAATTAAATCAGTGTCTAAAATTATTTATATTTTATACCTATTTATTATAATCCGAATTTCTCATCCATTAATTTTTCATTTTATCTTTAAACTTCTTCATATAATTCTTGATTTAATTTTGTTTTTTAAATGAAATATTTAAAATACTTTTCTTGAATTTCGTATTGTATTTAATCTTCTTCTTAAATTATTAATGGTCTTACTAAAGCTCTTAAAATAAATTGTTTTCGAAAAGAATTAAAAAAATATTTGACTAAATTATTTTAATTAAAATTAGTAAAATTTTAATATATACTGTTAAAAAATTTCATTTTATTATTATTTAGTATTTTTCTTATAATTATATCTTGAATTTCTCTTTTTATTTAATAATATGATTTATTTAACATAATTTGTATATTAAAAATAAAAATAAATAAGAACAGAAATAAAATAAAGAATATAAAAATAATAATAATATTTAATTTCAATTTTGGGTTTTAACTTTATTATTAATAGTAGTATTACTATTTATATATTATTATTTAAATTATTCCAATTCCTCTTCATATTCATCTTCACTTTCTTCATCTTCTTCATCATCATCATCATCATTATCATCATCTTCATCTTAATCCTCTTTATCTTTATCTTCATCTTCCTTCTCATCATCATATTCCTCCTCTTTTTCTTCTTCTTCTATTTCATCTTCCTCTTCCTCTTCTTCATATTGTTAATTTTTAATATCTTTTATTTAATAATAATAGTTACATAAATCCATCACTTTAGGAATTTAATCATAAAACTGTCTTACAATAACATCATTTTAATTGATCTTTAATACTTATTTAAAAAAATATTAAATACTTTCAATAGCCAACTCAATTGCTTCATCATATTTTTTATTAAATAACTTTCGAGTAAACTCTAATTTCCTTTTAGTATAATAATCCTAGACTAGAAATACCAAATATAATTATACTTTCTTAAGAAAGAACGTTTTGTTAAACCTACATAATATAAAAAATAATAAATATGATAAAAATGATAAATAATTATAATGATTATGATAAGATGATAAATTTAATAAGATAAATATGATAAAAAATAAAAATATAATCATATAGGGACAGGTATATCAACCTTTTAATAATTATCCCATTTTTCAGCAATGATCTGAGCAGCTTCCATCCTCATATACTAAGGCACTTCGTCTAATTTATCAACATCTCCATATTTGTTCTCAACATACTTTCTTGGTTAATTAGTCATGACATGATAATCAACAATATCTCCAACCTTCTATTTGATATCTGGATCATACTATTCACATTACTTCCTCTTACCACTTTCTAATACCTTCTAAAGAATATCAGAATGCTAGCTGTATAATGATAATATTCTACCATTCAATCTTTAGGTTTTACGATTATTACCTTCTGATGTTTTGAAGTTGCTTGTGAATTGTGAGATTAATGATAGTTGGGATCTTGATATAGGGTGGATTTAGAGGTCAATTATGTAGGTTACTGTTTCTTCACAGCCAGGGCTAGTAAATCCACCTTCATAATGAATGTATGATGTCAATAAGTTGTTTTTGTTTATTTATTTTAATTATTCATTAAATTCTTCTTTTTCTTCTTTTTCTTCTTTTTCTTCTACTTTTTCTAATTCTTATTCTTCTTATTCTTATCCTTCATTATCTTCATAATCAGACACAATACTTTTGGGATCTCTGATCTAAGAAAAAAGGAGAGAAAAATCTAGAATCTATGGTATTTTCTAAATAGTAGGTGAGTTTTTATCAATATTTAGAGACTTAATAAAGAGATTATCAGTGGATGATAACTCAAACAATAAAACAACTATCAAATTTGGCATTATTTCAGTTATATGAGTGTAATTTTAATACCATAATTAATGCTTCATAGTTTCTTTTATTTAGGCTTCTTTTTCTGAATGAAGCAATGTTTAATCAACAATATTATATAATAAATGAATTTCTAAATCGTATTGCTTTCCATTAATCTTGTGCTCAGAAGGACTATGGAAATTTATTTATTTGCCTTAGTATTCGATGTTATAAGGTGGTAAAAGCACTTTTCCTAAATCTGTGAACAGAGTTAAGCTGTTGTAATTAAATATTAAGTATTAATTATCATTTGTAAATTGATAGTATAAATCTTTGTATACTTTTTCTTTTTTGGAATTGTTTATTTAATTTTTTAGCTTCTCTTTTTCTTCTTTCTTTTTCTTAAATTTTTTGTTGTCTTCATAATTCTCTTTTTATTCTTTTTATTATTTTTCTTGTTTCTCTTCTAGTTCTTATTCATCTATATCTTGTTAGCTTTTTTATTTATTATTTTCTTTATGATTTTTTATTTTTTATTTTTCAATATCTTATTAACTTTAATATTTTTTATTTTAATTATCAATTTCTTAATTATATTTTCTTTCATTTTCTAAATTATTTTTTTTTTTATTTTCTTTATTTTCATTTTTCATATTCTCAACATCACCATATTTTTTATCGAATTCTTTTATTTATATAATTTTAATTACTTATTAATTGTAAATTTTTGATTTCTTTTTCTAATATATCTTAGAACTTCTTATTTAATTTTAAATCTTTATTTTTATTATCTTAATTATCGTAATTAATAAATTTTTCATTTTTTTCTAATTTATCTAATTAATCTTAATTATCTAAATTATCTTATTATAAATTTTCTATATCTAGATTTTTAACTGAAATATTAGCTTAAATTATTTTATTTTTTAATTCTTTTTTAATAGAATCAATAATAATTTTACTATAGTTTTTATTATTATCATCTTTAAATTATCTATCTTATACAATTTTTTTTTATTTAAATCGAAATTCATCATCATCTTTAATTTTATTATACTATTCTTTAATATCCTAAGTATTTAAATTTTATGAATTAATAGGTTTAAATTCTTTTTATATTTGATTCTTTTTACTTACTAAATTATTTAGATTTATATTTTAATTTTCTTCCTTTTAATCTTCAATTTCTTTTTTCTTATCATTTTCAAAGTATTTTATTATTGAATTAACCAATGTTTTATCAATTAATTTTTTATATTATGGTGCCTCAACTTCTTTATCTATATCTTATAATTTGAGATTCATTTTTCCATCTTTATCTTATATTTCAATCATATTTTTAATATTACTTTCAAATTATTCTTTTTATATTATTTATCTATAATTTTTGGATTCTTTATTTAAATCATCTTAAAGATAGCTCGGTAAAATGAAATTTAAGTTTTCTTTAATCACTTTAAATTAATAATCACTATTAATACTAGGAATGTCGATTGGACTTTAATATATTCCATTTTCACACTAATATTAATAATTAAAATTATTTAATTTAATTTTTAATAATAAAATTATAAAAAAAAATAAATTAAAAATATTTAACTATTAATTATTAATTATTAATGTTAATAAATTAAATATATATAATTAAATTGTTAATAAAAAAAAGCATAATAATATTAGTAAAAATACCATACATTACCAATCAACTCCTTTATGATCATAATCCCAAAACTAATTACAAGTGTAAAAATCAGTAAAAGTCATAATATATTAATTTTTGTATAATTATAAGATATTATGGTATTATTAGCTATTCAATAATTTATCATATTGAAAAATATCAAATTCATCTATCATTTCAGGCTAAATAAAACCTCCTTCTGTTAATAATAAATATTATCTCAAATCCACTTCATTCAATTCATTAATTACTTATTTTAATGTTTGAGTATTATGAAGTAAAAATAGAATAATAAAAATGTTAAAAGTTTTATTGATGTACCTCATTATAAATAATATTAATATTATAAATCATAAATAAAAGAAAATATATAAATTTTTTTTAATCATAAATAAAAAATTATATAAGATTTAATATAAATAATAAATTAAATAATATTATTTTATATTTTCATCAATTTTAATTTTAAATTTAATAAATCTCTTAATTTTTCAAATATATTTAATTTTTTAAAAGAAGGGCTCAAAATTTATTACTATATAAATTTCTAATTTTAAGTTAGATATTTATTATTCAGCTATAATATAATTATATATTCAATGCTATTATAAAATATGTAATATAAATTTTAAAGATTCATATAATTTATTACTTTAATATCAAATAAACAATTGTATTATGCCATATTTTTTTTCTTTGACTATTTATTTATTTGTTTTATATAAACTTTTAACTTTTTTTTTTCTATTATTTAAGATTTATTGATTATTTTTATAATAAAAGATACTTTACTTTTTCTATTTTTAAATTTAAAATTAAATGATTATAATTGTTAATAAATTTTTAATAAATATAATTTAATATTTAAATTTAGAAACTAAGCTATTTATTTATTTTAATTTAAGTAGTATTAATTATCATTATTATTTTATGATTCTTTTTCTTTTATATCAATTAATATATTTTATAAATAATTTTCTTCTTTATTATTTTCTTATTTTTTTTTATTGTAATTTATGATTTTGATTTATTTTACAAATTGAATAAATATTTTTCATCAAAATATTTTTCTATTTATAAATATCAATCAAATTCATTGAATTAAATTAATTTATATTTTTTTATAACCAATCTTTATATATATAAATACTATTCTTAACCTTTAACTATAATTTAAATAATTTAAAATATGGTTAAGAATTTATATTTTTTTGATGAAGTGAATTTGTGACTAATAATCTTTTAATTTAATTAAAATATTATTTAAAAAAAATTTTAAAATCTTATTAAAAATAAACGAATAAGATTATAAAGAATATCAACTTTATTATAATAGTAGAAATTAATAATAAATAAATGAGATAATTGTATTTAGTATCTTCAAATAATATTGCTATAATGTTATATAAATTAACAAAAATAATAAAATTTCAATAGAATTTACAGATTACTTACTATAAATAGGGTTAATATTTTATAATTAAAATTATGTAAATAAAAATTACTTGAATTATTAATTAAACTTAAATGATTAGTTTTAATAGAATGTACTAATAAATATTAATACATTATATAATAATTTTTAATATTTCTGAAAAATAAGCATATTTACTATAATCACTATAAATAAATCCGAACTTTATTTGAAAATTATATTTATTATGTAAATGTTTATTTATATTTAACTAGTATAATAATCCTAAAGCAATAATTATTTAATATATTTAAGGATGGTAGATATAATAATAGTATATATTTGATGTGTTAGTCTGAATAGCAAATGTAATTTAAATCTGCATAAATATATTTAGAGTGTCCGATTTTTCCACAAGAAATTGATTTTATTATGTATTTGAGTGTGTCATTTAATGAGATAAATAAAAATATTAATATAGATATAACATAAACATAACTTTTAATAAAATTTTATTCTTAAAAATAATGATTTTTTATTAAAATGATAAAAATTATTCAATTTATTAAAGGGCTAAAAATTTCCAAAAAATCTTTGATATAAAAAACGGGTGTAGCAGTAAATCCAAAACTTGAAATTGCACAATCAAATGAATACAAAAACTAATCCATCAGATTAAGGTTTTATTTAGTTTATTTAAGACAAATCAATAACATTATTTAAAATAATTGTATTTAAAAAGTTAATGATTTGTAAATAATTAATCAATAATTTGATAATTGTAATTATTTTAATTTTTTCATTCAAATCTATTTTTATATTTCTAATAGTCTTTTTTTTATATTACTCTTTTAGAAAATGTTATTATTAATCTTATAATTTAATTTTTATAATTCAAATTTTTATTCTTCAAAAATTTTTTTAAATAATTATTTCTCTAAATCTTGTTAAATAAAATCTTTATAGAGATTTAAATAATTATTATGATTTTCATTGTATTTTTTTTACTAATTATATAAATCTTATATCTATTAATTATCTAAAATTGAAAATACAATTTTTTTTAATTTAATTTATAATTTTTTATTAAATTATATTATTTTTATTGCTTGAAAAAATATACTTTGAGCTAATTTATTATTTTTATTTAGATTTATTTTAAATATTTTTTAAAGATGTTTTGTTATTTATTAGTTAATTCAAGAATTTATACTATAAAAATTTATAAATTACTAATAACATATTATAATAAACAAAATCAAATAATTTTTAATATTATCTTAACATGGATAATATCTATTTATTGAATTTGGATATCTAGTTCAATTCAAAATATCCCCATTATAATCACAAGATAAGAATAACGCTCCAGTATACCCTACTTTACATAAATAATTTCCGTATAAATATTAATTTGATTAATTTGAAGAATTGCAAAAATTGATTAAATCACATTCAGTAATAATAATGGAAGATTATTATTTTCTCAATAGAACCTATCTAATTGTTGTGTTATAAACTTAATAAGCTAATCAAACCTATTATTAATCAAAATTCCTAATATTCCTATTATAATAAGATTTTAATAGGATTAAAAGAGGAAAT
>Ga0315908_10003651_pt1 | contig 11153 bp, 8 predicted proteins | sample LakEriMetagenome_12_FD_203520 | JGI IMG/M metagenome (GOLD analysis project Ga0315908, IMG submission 203520) | Freshwater fungal communities from buoy surface, Lake Erie, Ohio, United States - Buoy 4 MA124 | ecosystem: Environmental > Aquatic > Freshwater > Lake > Lake biofilm | place: USA...
CGCAGACGATGAAATCGTCCTGCGGAGCGTCCAGGTGCGGGTAGAGGCGATTGATGCGGGCGCAGATCGGGGCGGGAACTTGATTCCACTCGCAAAGCGCGGTCGTTTTGGCCTCGCCGAACAGGCCAAGCCAGTGCTCGATGAGCCATTTCGGGTGGGAGGTGCGGGTTTCGAGCGGCAGGCCGTCAACCATGGCCAGCAGCTCGGCGGATTCGCGGCAGGCACGGCGCAGGACGGCGTTGATCAGACTGCGGGCGCGGCCGGTGGCGGCCACGGTTTCGTTCACGGCGGCATATTCGGAGACTTTGAGGATCAACACCTGGCAGAGGCCGATGCGCAGGCCCCAGCGGCTGCGGTGGTCGAGGTGCTTGTCCTCGGTGATCACGGCGATCCAGTGGTCGAGCAGGGAGAGATTCCGCAGCGTGGTGAGGACGATGTCGCGCAGAAAGGCGGCGTCGGGTAGGCTGAGACTGTTGTCGCGCTGGAGGTGATCCATGAGATCGGCGGCGAAACGCTCTCCGCCAGACCACTCGCCGAGGACATCCAGTGCCATGCCTCGGATGGGGACGGCAGGCTGGCGGGGGCGGGAGGTGGGCGGGTGTTCTCGTGGCATGTGAAGGATAGCGATGCCTCCAAATGACGAATGAGTAAATGCGAATGACGAAATAACCCCGGATGACCATGGGCAAATTCAGGGTAGGCCGCCTCATGGAGTCGGTGAATTTTTGGCTTTGGTATTCAGGCGTCGTTCGGATTTCGTCCGTCGACATGATCCCACCCCGCCCACGACCGGACGATTGATTGACAAACTTCCCGCGCCCTCTTTTATAGGCGGCCCCCTGTTTTTTCACCCGCCCAATCATTCTCAGACCATGGATTTTATCGCCAAAAACATCGCCGAAGTCGCCCCTTCAATGACTCTGTCCATCACCAGCCAGGCGAAGGCGCTCAAGAAGCAGGGCGTGGACGTGCTGAGCTTCGGAGCCGGTGAGCCTGACTTCAACACACCTGCCCCGATCATCGCAGCAGCCATTGAGGCGCTGAATACTGGCAAAACCCGCTACACGGAGAGCAATGGCATCCTCGAATTGCGCGAGGCTTTGGCGGCCAAGCTCATGGTGGAGAACAACGTTCAGTATGATCCTTCCCAGATCAGCGTGAACTGCGGCGCCAAGCACTCCTGCTACAACGCCATCCTCGCCTGCGTGAATCCGGGCGATGAAGTGATCATTCCTGCGCCCTACTGGACCAGCTACCCTGAAATGGTCCGCTTGGTCGGTGGTATCCCGGTCATCGTTGAAACGAAACTTGAAAACGGCTGGAAGCTGACCCCGGATGAGTTCGAGGACGCTATGTCCCCGATGACCAAGATGATCATCTTGAACACCCCCGGCAATCCGACCGGTTCAGTGTACACCAAGGCCGAGCTTCTGGCGCTGGCCGAAATCGCCGTGGGCGAAGGCATCGTCATCCTGTCCGACGAAATCTACGAAAAGCTCGTCTATGGCGGCCATGAGCACGTCAGCATCGCTTCCCTGGGCAAGGACATTTACGACCACACCATCACCATCAACGGCTTCTCGAAAGCCTATGCGATGACTGGCTGGCGTCTCGGCTACACCGCCGCTCCCAAGAAGATCGCTGACGCCATCGACACCATCCAGAGCCACACCACCAGCAATCCGACCACCTTTGCCCAATACGGCGCACTGGCCGCCTTGCAGATGGATCAGCAGATCGTCGGCGACATGCGTGACGAATTCGACGTGCGCCGCCAATACATGCTCGGCCGCCTGAGCAACATCAAGAACGTCCGCGTCGTCGAGCCGATGGGCGCTTTCTACTTCCTCGTCGATATCGAGCCGATGCAGATGAAGAGCGTGAACTTCTGCGAGAAGCTCCTCAGCAAGCAGAAAGTCTCCGTTGTTCCCGGCCTAGCCTTCGGTGCTGAGCACACCATCCGCTTCAGTTACGCCACCGGCCTTGATGTCATCAACGCCGGCATGGACCGCTTCGAAGAATTCTGCTCCCAGCATTGATTTCGGAACCCCCGTCAAAAAACGGCCAACCAGCGTCATCAACCGTCAACCGCACACGCACATGGGCATCTACAACAACATCGTCGAAACCGTCGGTAAAACGCCGCTGGTGAAACTGAACAAAGTCACTGCCGGCCTCAACGCCACGATTGCTTTGAAGTGTGAGTTTTTCAATCCGCTCGGCAGCGTGAAGGATCGCATTGGCATGGCCATGATCGAGGACGCTGAGAGTCGTGGCATTTTGAAAGCGGACACGGTCATCATTGAACCGACCAGCGGTAACACCGGCATTGCGCTCGCCTTTGTCGCCGCTGCGAAGGGCTACAAGCTCATCTTGACGATGCCGGAGACGATGTCCCTGGAACGCCGTACGCTGCTCGCACTGCTGGGAGCCGATCTCGTGCTTACTCCCGGGGCACAGGGCATGAAAGGTGCCATCGCGAAGGCCACCGAACTCGTCGCTAGTACCCCGAACGCCTGGATGCCGCAGCAGTTTGAAAATCCTGCCAATCCTGCCGTTCACATGAAGACCACCGCCGAAGAGCTGTGGGCCGACACCGATGGCAAGATCGACATCCTCGTGGCCTCCGTCGGCACGGGTGGCACGATCACCGGTTGCTGTGAGGTCATCAAACCACGCAAGCCGAGCTTCCAGGCCATCGCCGTCGAGCCTGAGGCATCCCCGGTCATCAATCAGACCCTCGCCGGTCAGCCCGTGCAGCCCGGACCGCACAAGATTCAGGGCACAGGGGCCGGATTCGTTCCCGCCAACCTTCACTTGAAGGATTCTGCCGGTCATCCGCAGATCACTGAGTGTATTAAGGTCAGCAACGATGACGCTTTCGCCATGGCGCGCCGTATTGCTAAGGAGGAGGGCATCCTCGTCGGTATCAGCACCGGTGCGAACGTCTGCGCCGCCATCGAGATCGCCAAGCGCTCTGAAAACGCCGGCAAACTCATCGTCACCATCGCATGCTCCACTGGTGAGCGTTACCTCTCCACCGCGCTGGCCGACGAAGCTCGTGCCAAAGTGGGGGCGTGAGCTTTGCAATGACGAAAATTAAGCCTTTCGGTCGCTGTTAGAGCGCCATCTCCTTTTGTCATTTGAGCTTCGGCCTTCATTCGTCATTCTGAATTAGTCATTCGTCATATTCTGAGCCTGCGGCTCATTTCAACTCACAACTACCCCTCATGTCACAACTCGATCCCATCTCTCAAGAACTCCCCGCCATCGGCGCGGAAAAATTTCTGGAGGACAACTTCCGCAAGCTTGTCTGGCTGTTTGCCTTCGTGGTGATCGCCATCATCGCCTTTGGCTTCATCCGCTATCAAAGCACCCTCAATGCCAACGAGGCTGCTGAGGCGTTTACGAGCGCGAAGACCATCGAGGACTGCGATCTTGTCATCTCGCGTTTCGCAGGCACCAACGCCGCTGCCAATGCGTTGCTTCTGAAGGCTGACCTGCTCTGGGATCAGAACAAAAAAACCTCCGCCGTCGATGCGCTGAAGGAATTCACCGGCAAAAATAGCTCGCATCCCTTGTTCGTTCACACGCTGCTCGGTCTCGGCACCAAGCTCGACGCCATCGGCGAACGCAAGGAGGCGCAGGCCATCTTTGAGCGCATCGTGAACGAGTTCGCCTCCAACGAGGCCGCTCCTCTCGCCCAGGTTCGCCTTGGCGATCTGCTCTGGGCCAATGGCAAGCAGGACGAGGCCAAAAAAGCCTACGAAGACCTCGCCGTGAAGTTCCCCGACATGGCCGAATTCCAAAGCGTCAGCCAGGAGCGCCTCGGCTGGATCGCCGCCTCGCTGCCGACCAAGGAAGTCGATCCGCCGCCAGCACCGAAGGTCGAGCCAAAACCCGCTGCCGTTCCGGCCGTCCCCGGCATGCCGAAGATCAATCTGACGCCTAGCGCAGGCGGCATCGGTGCCACCATCGCCCCTCCGGCCATGCTGACTCCAACGCCAGCGGCAAACACGCCCGCTGCTGTGCCGACTCCTACACCGGCTGCTCCTGCTCCTGCTCCTGCTCCTGCTCCGCAGCCCGCGCCAACGCCTGCGGCTTCTGCGCCAGCGGCACCAAAGCCGTGACGGAGCGCGGACTTGCAGTCCGCAGCAGCAGCGTCAAGCCCCGGCGCAGTTTAGCTGGTCTGAAGCCTGCTGATCTGCAAACAGTGTGCTGCGGATTAAAAATCCGCGCTCCTCATAGCCAATCCGCAATCGCCGCGATCACTTCCTGGCGCTGCGCTTCGTTGAGTTCGCCATAGATCGGGATGCTCAGCACCTCGCCTGCTACGCGATGCGAGACTTCGCAGCCACTGAGTGAGCTGGCGGGCAGATTCGCAAAGCACTTCTGCTGGTCGAGCGTGACCGGATAGTAGATGTCGCAGCCGATCTTCTGCGCCACGAGATGGTCGCGCAGAGAGTCACGTTTGCCGTCGAGCACGCGCAGCGTGAACTGGTTCCAGATGTGATCGTTGTGCGCGTAACCGACCGGAAGCACGATCTTCGCGCTCTGCGCAGACAGCCAAGTGTCCTGCGTGCTCACGCATTTGCAGTGCGCCGGATCGGCCTGCACCACACCAGGCAGTTTGGACAGTTCCGCAATGTAATGGGCCGCGTTGCGCTGACGGTCGGCGGTGTATTGCGCGTAGCGCTTCACTTTCACGCTCAGCAGGGCGCATTGCAGGGTGTCCATGCGGAAATTCGCGCCGACGTAGTGATGATAGTACTTCGGCTTGCCGCCATGCACGCGCAGCACGCGGGCGTATTCGGCCAGAGCGTCGTCATTCGTCACCAGCATGCCGCCGTCGCCGAATCCGCCGAGGTTCTTGCTCGGGAAGAAGCTGTAGGTGCCGAAATCACCCATCGTGCCGCTGTCGCGCCCTTGGTACTTTGCGCCGATCGACTGTGCCGCGTCCTCGACCACTTTGAGGCCGTGTTCCTTCGCCATGGCGAGGATCGGGTCCATGTCCGCGCACTGGCCGAACAGATGCACCGGGATGATCGCCTTCGTTTTGGCGGTGATCTTTTTCCGCGCGTCGTTCACGTCCAGGTTGAAGCAGATTGGGCAGATGTCGGTGAAGACCGGTACGGCTCCCAAGCGCGAAACCGCGCCCGCCGTGGCGAAAAACGTGAAGGCGGGGCACAGCACCTCGTCACCGGGCTGAATGTCCAGCGCCATGAGCGCCAGCAGCAGCGCATCCGTGCCCGAAGATACCGACAGCGCATGCTTCACACCGACCATGGCCGCGATTTCCGCCTCAAACGTCTCCAACTCCGGCCCCATGATGAACCGGCCATGCTTCAGCACCTGAGTGAAGGCGGCATGGAGTTCGAATTCGAGCGGATGGTTCTGGGCGTTGACGTCGAGGAGAGGGACCATGGGGAAGGGCGAATGAATGAATGACGAATGTCGAATGTGCCAGCGATTCCTCGCATCGGGCGGTGCTCACGCGCTTTTGCAAGAGTCACGGAGTTGGCGACAAGAATACCGCTGCAAAGTTTCACGATAGGGCGGCCCAATGGCTGTGTCTGTGGTCATGACCAAGTTTGCGTGGATCGGTTTCATCGTGCTGCTGACCGTTGTGCCAGCAGCCGCGGATGAAGGGTGGATCTGGGGCTGCTTGGAGGTCTGGTGGCAGGAGAAAACCAGCGCGGAACTCCTTCTGGCCGGTCGTCAGGAGCGAGAACCGCCCTCCGTCATCGGCACTTATCTGCGAGCGCGATTTTGAAACCGGATCACATCCGCTCCGTCGTCTGGATGCCGAGCAGGCCGAGTCCGGTCTTCAGAACACGGCTGGTGGCATCGCAAAGCGTGAGGCGCGTGTTACGCACGGCTCCTTCGGCACGCAGCACGTTGCAGGCTTCGTAGAAGCTGTGGTAGGAGTCGGCGAGTTCGTAGAGATAGCTGGCGAGCAGGTTCGGGCGGAAGTCGAGCAGCACGTCGTGCGTGATTTCGGCGAGTTGGGCCAGTTTGAGGGCCAGGGCGCGTTCGGCAGGCTCGGTGATTGTCAAATCCGGTGCCAGTGTGATCTCGCCATCTAGCTTGCGGAAGATGCTCTTGGTGCGGACGTAGGCGTTGATGAGGTAGGGCGCGGTGTTGCCTTGCAGCGCGAGCATTTTGTCCCAACTGAACTTGTAGTCGGTCATGCGATGCTGGCTCAGCTCCGCGTATTTCACGGCTCCGGTGCCGATGACTTCGGCGATCTGGACTTTCTCCAAATCGGTAAGCCCTTCGCGTTCGGCGACGACGGCGGCGGCGCGTTCAATGGCTTCGTCGAGCACTTCGAGCAGGCCCACGCTCTCGCCGGAGCGGGTTTTGAACATCTTGCCGTCCTGTCCAAGAATGCTTCCGAAGGCAATGTGCTGCATGCGCGTGGTCTGGCCGCGTTTTTTCGCGACCTGGAAGAGCTGGCGGAAATGCAGCTCCTGCGGTGCACCGACGACATACCAGATTTCATCTGCCTTCCACTCGTCGATGCGGTGATCAATCGTCGCGAGGTCGGTGGTGGCATACAAGAAGCCGCCGTCGCTCTTGCGGATGAGGCAGGGCTTGTCAGCAAGCTCCGGCACGTCGCGGAAGAACACGCAGGTGGCACCGTCGCTGATCTCGGCGATGCCGTTGGTGAGCAGATGCTCGACGAGCGGCGCGAGCTTGTCGTTGTAGGCGCTCTCGCCGAGGTAATGGTCGAAGTGGATGTCGAGCTTGCCGTAAATCTGGCGCAATTGCTCCAGCGACAGCGCCACGCAGCGCGTCCAGATCTCCATGTTGTCAGGATCGCCCTGCTGAAGCTTCACCAGTTCGGTGCGGCAGGTGGTCAGCACGGCCTCGTCGGTCTTCGTCTGCGCGTTCACCGCCTTGTAAACGCGCACGAGTTCCTGGATCGGGTCTTTGTCGAGCGCCTCATGATTGAGGATCGTCTTCCAACCGTGCAGGATCATGCCGAACTGCGTGCCCCAGTCGCCGATGTGGTTGTCGGTGATGACCTGGTGGCCGATGAAGCGCGCGATGCGGGCCAGGGAGTCGCCAATGAACGTGCTGCGAATGTGGCCGACATGCATCGGCTTGGCGATGTTCGGCGCGGAGAAGTCCACGACGATGCGCCGAGCCTGTTCGACCTGCGGCACGCCGACATGGTCGTCTTTGACGATCACGGCAAGCCTTTGCGCGAGCGCCGCTGCGCTGAGCGTGAAATTGAGGAAGCCGGGGCCGTCCACGGTGATCTTCTCGCACAGATCCTCCACCTGAAGCGCTGCTTTGATTTGCTCAGCGAGGGCGCGGGGATTCGTCTTGAGCTGCTTCGCCAGCGTCATGGCCGCGTTGCTCTGGTAGTCGCCGTAACGCGTGTCGGAAGCGATGACGACACTGGGCAGAAAACCTTCAGGCAGCTCGATGCCTGCCGCAGTGAAGGCGGCTTGAAGACGGGACGTGAGAATGGCGCGGAACATGGGGCGCGGAGACTAGATGCGGAGCGCGGATTTGCAATCCGCAGCAACTGCGAAGGCTCGAGCGGTGTCCTTACTGGTCTGCCGCGTTGGCGGAGCGCGGATTTGCAATCCGCAGCAACTGCGAAGGCAGGAGCGGTGTCCTTGCTGGTCTGCCGCGTTGGCGGAGCGCGGATTTGTAATCCGCAGCAACTGCGAAGGCAGGAACAGTGCCCTACTGGCTTGTGGCGTTTGAGTGCGGGCGGGAATGCAGCGGATTAAAAATCCGCGCTCCAGTGCCCCCAAGGCCAGTCTTGATATTCGGTCACCAGCCCGGCTTTCACGGGGTTGTTCCGAATGTAGCGAATGGTGCGCTGCTGATGCTCGTCACCACGCATGTAGGTGTCCCAGTAGTCCGGTTGCCAGAAGGCTCCGTTCTGGCCCAGCAGCTGGTTGGCCTCCCGCGCCGTGTGTCGTTTCCAGCCTTGAACGACCTTGGCCATCGGTGTCGAACCCACCTCAAACAGCACATGCACATGATTGGGCATCACCACCCAGGCGATCAGCCGGTAGCGTGTGCCATCGAAATGCCGCAGCGCTGCCGCCACGATCGCCGCGATGTGTGCATCCCGCAGATGACAGACTCCATGACCGAGATCGAGCCATGCTTCGAGCAGTGCTCGGCGCTGACGATCATCCTCGATCTGGCGCAGCTTTTCCCATGGTTCCCGCAATTCTTCAGGAAAGCTGTCCGCCAGACAAAAGGTCACAAATTGAGTCAGATCAGGCTCATCTCGATGTGGCAGGTAGCCACGCTCATGCCAGCCCTGAAAGCCCGCGATCTGTTCTTCGTGTGTCGGCTGCGGCGAGGTTTGCCGCTGTCTGGCCACAAGCTTTCGGAGTTCAGGCCGATGCGGAATCATGACGCACGAATTGGGAACAAGGAGCGCGGATTTGCGATTCGCAGCAGCACCGGACTTGGAAAGAAGTGCCCTTGCTGGTCTGCGGCGTTTGGGGTGTCAGCGGAGGTGCTGCGGATTAAAAATCCGCGCTCCAGCGGCTGTCATGCTTAGAAACGCAGCCTGGGTTCTGCCACAGGCTTGAGTTTCTTGTCGTAGCATTGATCAGCTTTCAGTTCTTTGACTAGCTCAGGCATCTTTTCCCAGGATGGTGAGGTGGACTTAGTAGCGACGATATTCCCATCAGGGTCAGCGACTTGAACCACCCAGCCATCATATTTGAAGCCGAATTTGGCCCCTGTGGTGTCGTATTGGGTCGTGGTGCTTGAAGGTTTGTTTTCGATGAACTGACGGATGGGGATGGAGACCGGAACCTCTTCACGTTGCAGCACTTTTATGACTTTGATGTCAACGGCACTTTCACCGATCAGCATGAAGGTGGCCTTGAATCCCTCATAGGATTGGGAGTTCGAAATATTGGTCAGTTTGATCCTGGGTTCCATTACCTGCATCTTGTCATCGAAATCACCGCCTTTAATTTTGGAAGGACGCCCAATGACGACTTCGATTTTGACTCCGGTTGCGAAAGGGACTTTCGTTGCTGGTGCGCTGGCAGGTGCTGTAGTCGTTGGTGGACGCTTGAGTGAAGTGGTGGCCAGAGGCTTGGATGAAGGGAAAATAGCGACCGTTGGCGCTGCTGATGGTGTTGAATGGTTCGAAGTGCCGAATGCCGATGCCACGATGGCATCAAAAGGCTTCAAGTCACTCAAGCTGACCAGAAGAGCCTGGCAGCGGGTGGCTCCGAGACGATCGCCTGCCTGTTTGCGTGTGGTGGAGAGAGTTTGGACGGCAATCCCGAGATTCTGGCGCAGCGCAATGGCAGACTCCTTGCGGCGTGTTTCGAGCTGGGCGAGCTGCTGCCGGTAGATGCCACGGAAGCGCTTGTGATCGCCGGAGGTGGCGGCGTCGGTGTACGCGTCTGGCACAGGCTGGCCTTTGGCGATGGCATCCACCTCGGTGTTCATGTTGATCTGATCTCTGGGAGAGGCGGTGACGGCGGAACGCTTCAAGGCGGCTCCGTATTTGTGGGTGAGATCACGCACCTGGGCGAGGAGCTGATCTTCGTTGGCGAGTGAGTCGGCAGGAGAAGCCTTCGCGTACAGAGCAGCAAGTTCAGGGTCAAAGTTTTTGAGGTTGGAAAGCTGTTTTGTCGCAATGTCTAGAAGGTCCTTGTCATCGACAAGCTTGTTCATTTTGCCAGTTTCAGGCTTAGAGGGGGCAGCTGGGGCATCGCTAATAGTGGAAGTGGATGGGACAGGAGTCGCTGGGGTGTTCGTCTCTTGCGTGGTAGTTTCATGTGCCGCTTTTGGGGCGGACGCTGCTGCTGGATCGGACCGAACCTGACTGCGCTGCTGCTGGATGAACCAGCCACCGAACATCAGCAAGGCGATGCATGCGCAGGCCCAGAGCCACCCAGGCACTCCTTGGGGTTGCGGCACCCTGGAGACTGGTTTCTGATGCACACGGGCCTGCAAATGAGGTGGCGGCGGCCGATAAGCGGGAACATCTGTTTTGGCCGTGGTGGCGGGGGCGATGGCGGCTGTGGCACTGAGGAATTTTTTGATTTCGCTGCAATGTTGGAAACGGCGCGCAGGGGCCGCCATCATGCAGCGGGTGACGACGCTGGCGAATTCAGCCGGCATGTTCCTGCACGCATCGGCTCCGGCTGCCTGTGGCGTGAGTTTGGTGAACATCTCGTGGATGACCACGCCGAGGGCATAGATGTCTGCCCGGTGATCCACATTGGCTCCTGCCAGGAGACGCTCCGGTGCGACGTAGTCCGGCGTGCCGTACTCGATTTCTCCAGAGGAGTAGGCGTTCTTGTCACGGGCGAGCCCGAAATCCACGACTTTGGCCTGCCAGTTTTCAGCGATGAGGATGTTGGCGGGCTTGATGTCGCGGTGGATGACGTTTTGGTCGTGCGCGTATTGAAGCGCATCACAAAGCTGTGTGATGAGACTGCGGGCATGGGCAGGTGTCACCTCATTGCGATGAATCAGACGATGCAGGTCCAGACCGTTGATGTGCTCCATCACGAGGTAAAGATGGCCTTCAGGGGTCTGACCAAAGTCGTACACGGCGGCGATGTGTGCGTGTGTGAGTCGGGCCATGGAACGCGCCTCGACGATGAAGCGGCTGGCGTCGTCCTCATGGAGAGAAGCGGACGCGGGCAGCAGCTTGATGGCCACCCAGCGGTCCAGCGCCACCTGTCTAGCGAGATAGACAGCCCCCATTCCACCGACACCCAGGATGTCGTGAAACTCGTATTGCGGCAGTAAGGTCGCCATTTCCTCTAAGGAGGGAAAGGCATAAGATTCTACCGGTTCTTCCGTGGAATGACTCGAAGGTTCGATTTCGTTGCTCATGGGTAAATGAGGTGAGTTATGGATGGAACCTTAGAGCGGTTAGGTTGAATTACTCAAGCAAATAGTTTGTTGGATTGGTGTTATGGATGGTTGAAGTGCCTATAAGGTATGGGTATCTGCGCCTCCGGGCACGGCAAAAGTAAACTGGCTGACTTGAGCGAGGAAGGAGCAGCCTTTGGACGGCAAATCTCTCCTGAATCACGCTTGCGCATCGCGCACTTCATCGGCGCTGGTCAGCGTGTGAGTGTTGCCGTCGGGGAATTCGAGAATGAGGTGGCCTTCTTCATTCAAATCGAGCACAC
>Ga0315908_10003652_pt1 | contig 11153 bp, 11 predicted proteins | sample LakEriMetagenome_12_FD_203520 | JGI IMG/M metagenome (GOLD analysis project Ga0315908, IMG submission 203520) | Freshwater fungal communities from buoy surface, Lake Erie, Ohio, United States - Buoy 4 MA124 | ecosystem: Environmental > Aquatic > Freshwater > Lake > Lake biofilm | place: USA...
TTGATCCAAAGTAGCGAGTGCTCCCGGTTTACCGACATCGCGCAAGGCCTCGATAACCTGTGCCAAATCTGTTTCGAAAGAGGTCAAGACCGAAAGCACCTCGGGAGCGTTTGCCCCGAGAATCTGTGTCCAAAGTTTGGGGTCGCTGGCCGCAATTCGCACGGTGTCGCGAAGCCCTTGGCCGGCGAGCTCTACCCCGTTGGCTCCGATCAGACGAGCCGCCATGAGCGATGCAACCAGTTGTGGGGCATGTGAAACCAGAGCTACCGCTCGGTCGTGGTCGGCCGGACTGATTCGCATCGGTACCGCTTCAAGGTCTAATGCCAACTGTTCAACCAGAGCGAGAGTTTCGGCGCTGGCTTCAGGCTGAACCGCGATCACCCATGGCCGAGCGACGAATATGTCTGCCCTACCTGATGCGGCCCCACCTTTTTCGCGTCCGGCCATCGGGTGTGAACCCACATAGCGGCTCAAATCTGCACCGACTTCGGAAAGTTCTTCGAGAATCGGCCTCTTTACCGACGCCACATCGGTTACCACAGCATCGGGGAATTTTAGAAGTTCTTCGCAAACCACCGCCGCTGTTACATCTGGAGACACACAAACGACAACTAAAACCGGGTTATCTGATGAACCGGCGGGTAATCCGGCGCCGTAATCGGCTGCCAGGCGAACATTGGACGGTGATGAATCGGAAAGCACCACGGTAACGCCAAGTTTGGTTAGTGCTAGACCAATACTGGTCCCGATAAGTCCCGTTCCAACAATGCGAACCGAGCCTTGAATTCTTGCGTTGCTCACTGAGCTAGGTCCTGCCTAAGTGCTGTGGCTCCGCGAAGGTAAATGTGCTGAATCTCGCCACGCGCCTTGTCGGTATCGACATTGACCATGACTCGAATAGTTCTGGGCAGAGCCCCTTCGACATCCATTTCCACAAAACAAAGCAGAGGAACGTCGCCAAGACCCAGCGAACGTGCGGCTACAGCGGGAAATTCACTGCGAATGTCGGGAGTGGCGGTAAAAAAGATTGAAATCAGCGACGAACTGTCGATATCGTTGGCGTGCATAATCTTAGAGAGCAACTCCGCCGTTGATTTAAGCAGATGTTCGCGCTCATCAACATCGAGCTGAATGGCTCCACGGATGCCTCTAATCATCTCTATCGCCTTTTCTTAGCTGCTGCCGATTTATCGCGGGGACGCGGTGCGCGGGCCTTAGCCCCTTCGGCAAATTTCAAAAGTTCGCCAATCTCAAGTTTACTCAACTGGCGGGTGTGACCAAGTTTTAGTCCGCCGAGGTGAATTGGTCCAAACTGCTTACGAACCAGATCTACGACCGGTAGGTTGATGTGCTCAAACATCCGTCGCACGATTCGATTTCGCCCGGAGTGAAGAACCAACTCGATCATCGTGTAACCCTTTGACTGGTCAACCAAACGAGCCCGATCGGCCTTGATAAAACCATCTTCTAGGTCGAAACCGCTGAGTAGCTTGTGAATGGTTTCCTCAGTAGCAACGCCGTGGATGAGCGCCAGGTAGGTTTTCTCGACCCCGAACTTCGGATGCGAAAGTTTATTTGCCAAATCTCCATCGTTGGTCATAAGTAACAGACCGGTGGTTTCGCCATCGAGGCGTCCAACGTTAAAAACTCGATCGTAGTCGAGAACAAACTGGGTCAAATCAGGTCGTCCCTCTTCATCAGCCATTGTGCTGATTACACCCTTTGGCTTATTCAGGGCCAGATACACGCGCCCGGTGTCAAAAACGATCGGCACACCGCGCACGGTGACTCGGTCTTTTTCAATGTCCACCCGACTACCGAGTTCGGTAACCAACTTTCCGTTGATTTTTACCTGTCCCTGCACAATAAGGTCTTCACAGGCGCGGCGACTAGCCACTCCAGCTGACGCCAGTGCTTTTTGCAGGCGGATTGGTTCGTTATTAGAGGTCAAAGTTACTGTTCGCATCCGGTAGGTGTGGGCTCAACGGCGGTAGCTCGTCAAGAGAATTTATGCCGAGAAGTTCGAGCATCAAATCGGTAGTGCCAAAGTTGACGGCACCGGTTTCGGAGTCGGTGTAGAGCTCCGCAATCATCCCGCGGCTCAGCAGAGTTTTCACAACAGAGTCAACGTTTACGGCGCGAATTAAAGCCACCTGACCTCGGCTAATCGGTTGCTTGTAGGCAATTACAGCTAAAGTTTCGAGCGCAGCCTGAGACAGCTTGGTTGGATTTTCATTCGCCACAAACATACGAATAGCCCAGTCGAAATCGGCTCGAACGAAGATTCTCCATCCGCCTCCAACTTCACGTAATTCAAAGCCCCTCGCTCGGTTTCCATCTTGACCATTGAATTCCAGTTGAAGCTCTAACACCGTGTCTCGTATCACGTTGACCGGTTGTTCCAGCGCTGTGGCCAAGGCCACCAAGGAGACGGGCGCATCGGTAATCATCAGAATTGCTTCGATTGCCGAATGCAGGTTATCCTCGGCAATCGGTTGGTAGTTTTCGCTAGTCGTCATAGTCGGCTCCAAGTGCTGCAAGTTGTTCATCATCGAAAGATTCAGCTCGCCAGGTCAGTTGCAAATCGCCCAGCGGAGTGTCTTGTTCGAAAGACAGAGCTGACATCCGGTAGAGCTCCAAAATAGCCAGGAATCGTGCCACCACTATCGCTCGGTCCTTGATTTCGCGGATGAGGTCAAAAAATGAAGCGGTTCGCTGGGAGCGCAAAATCTGTACGACCTCGGCAGCCTGCTCTCGAATGCTCACTCTTGATGCGTGCAGGTGAGTGAGACCGACCGAGGGAATTTCCTTCGGAGTCAAAGTTTCCAGGGCTAGTTGAGCAAAATCGGTAAGACTCATGGACCAAACCAAGTCGGGCTTTTGATCGCGGAATCGCTCTTCCATTCGCACGTCTCGGGCAAGCCTTGAACCTTCCAAATTGAAGGAATTGTTGAACCAAGCCGCGATTTCTTTGAACGCTCGATATTGCAACAATCGAGCGAAGAGGAGATCTCTCGCCTCCAGTAAGGCTACGTCTTCGGCATCCACGACCTCGCCCTTTGGCAGAAGGCCGGCGATCTTCAGATCGAGGAGAGTTGCTGCCACAACAATGAACTCCGAAGCCTTGTCCATTTCGTCGTCTGAGTCCAGTTGCTTCAAATACCGAATGAACTCATCGGTAACCTTCGAAAGCGAAACTTCGGTTATGTCTACCTCGTGCTTAGAAATCAGGCTGAGCAGAAGATCAAATGGTCCATCAAAATTGCCAAGGCTGACCGCGAAACCGGACTTTGTTTCGGTCAGCTCTCGATTAAGGAGCGCCACCACGAGAAATTAGTTCTCTGGCCACAGTTCGGTAAGCCTCCGCGGCTTCCGAAGTGGGAGCATAACTGGTAATTGGTTCGGCAACCCGGGTTGCATCTGGGAACTTGACCGTTCGGGAAATAACACTCTTGAATACGGTGTTGCCAAATTTATCTAGCAGCAGCTCCATAACCTCGCGCGAGTGGTGGGTGCGCGAGTCATACATGGTTGCCAACACGCCGTCGAGAACGAGAGTCTCGTTTAGTCTCGCCTGGACCTTTTTGATGATCCCTTCAAGAATTGCAACTCCGCGTAGCGCAAAGAATTCGCAGGCCAGCGGAATGATCACGCCGTGGGCGGCGGTAAGAGCGTTAACCGTGAGCAGACCGAGCGATGGCTGACAGTCGATAATCACAACGTCGTAATCGCCTGAAACTTTTTTGAGAATACGCTTGAGAATCTTCTCTCGGTCGTACTCGTTCACTAAATTCATTTCCGCCGCGGAAAGATCTATATTGGCGGCGATAACGTCAAGGTTTTCGGTCGAAGTTTTGCGAATCGCATCGAGCGGCTTCAATTCTTCATTTTGCATTAGATCGAAGATAGTTAGGCCATCATGGGCGACGATTCCGAGACCGGCCGAAAGTGCGCCCTGAGGGTCAAAGTCAACGAGAAGTACTTTTCGACCATACTCAACGAGTGCCGCGCCCAGGTTGATTGAGGTGGTGGTCTTACCGACGCCACCTTTTTGGTTGCACATCGCGATAATTCGGGCGGGACCGTGGCTGGCAAGCGGTTTCGGTTTTGGAAAACGAGTGTCTGTTACCTTGGTCTTGGCCATGTGGTCCCCCTTTTCTGGGCTCTATCTAATCTCTAGCCTACCGCCGAGCACGCGGATGCGCGGTTGCATACATCTCTCTAAGCGCGTCTACAGTGACCAGAGTGTAAATTTGGGTCGTGGCGACCGAGGAGTGCCCTAAAAGCTCCTGGACCACCCGAACATCCGCGCCACCTTCCAGGAGGTGAGTGGCGAATGAATGGCGCAGAGTGTGCGGCGATATGTGCCCGCTCAAACCAGCAAGTTCGGCAGCTGAAGATATTATCTGCCAGGCACTCTGCCTCGAAAGCCGAGATCCGCGCTGGTTTAGAAAAAGCGCCGGTGCTCCTTTTCCTTCAGAGGCCAATCTCGGACGCACTCGCACCAGATAGTTTTCTAAAGCTCGCTGAGCGAAAGAACCTACCGGAACCACCCGCTCTTTGCCCCCTTTGCCAAACAATCTCACTAGAGTGGGGTCGATTAAATCGTCCAAATCTAGATTGATTATCTCGCTCACGCGTCCTCCGGTGGCATAGAGCAGCTCTAGAAGCGCTCGGTCACGGACCCGAACCGGGTTTAGTGCCAGCGCATCCTCGTCTCCTGCTTCAGGGCCTGATGCAGCCAGGAGTTTTTCCACGTCTGAGAGCGAGATCGCTTTTGGCAATCTTCTGGCTGGTGCCGGAGGCTTCACAGTAGCCGAAACATCACCGGGAGTAACTGCTTCAATCAGCCAAAACCGGTGAAGGCCGCGAACACCGGAAAGCACCCTTGCCACCGACGACGACTTCAAGCCAAACTTGCTAACCAATTGTTCGCCAAATGCCGAAACAGTCTGTTTGGAAATACTCTCAGGCTCGGTTAGACCCTGCTGAAGGAGAAACTCTTCATAACGCGCCAAATCCCTCGCGTATGCGGCAATAGTGTTTTTCGACATCCCGCGTTCGATGGTTAGATGACGCAGATAAGCGTCGATTAACCCTCTAAGTGAAGCGTCTTTAGGCATCAGCCACTTCGAACAAGTGCGACGACTCCTTACGAGCCAGGGCTGCGTCAATCAAACCTTGGAACAGAGGATGTGCTTTGGTTGGGCGTGATTTGAACTCAGGGTGGGCCTGAGTTGCTACATAGTAGGGGTGCACTTCTTTGGGCAGTTCAACGAATTCCACCAAACTACCGTCTGGGCTAGTTCCAGAGAAAACCAGGCCGGCAGCCCCTATTTGGTCTCGATACTGATTATTAACTTCGTAACGATGACGGTGTCGCTCGTTCACTTCAAGGCTTCCGTAAACCCCGGCCACAATCGACCCTGGCGTTAGCTTGGCATCGTAGGAACCTAGGCGCATGGTTCCACCAAGATCACCCGACTTCAAAATGTCTACCTGCTCGGCCATCGTTGCAATCACCGGATACCGCGCGTTTTCGTCAAACTCAGAAGACGATGCTCCTGCTAGGCCCGCCTTGTTTCGAGCAAATTCAATGACCATGCACTGCAGGCCGAGGCAGAGACCCAGAGTTGGAATGAGGTTTTCTCTCGCGTATTTCAGCGCACCGAGTTTGCCTTCGATTCCGCGCACGCCAAAACCGCCGGGCACGCAGATGCCGTCTACGTCGGAGAGCTGCTCCTTGGCCCCTTCGGGAGTCTCGCAAAGATCCGAGGCGACCCATTTGATGTTGAGTTTGGTTTGGTTGGCAAACGCCCCTGCTCGAAGCGCTTCTGTTACCGACAGGTAGGCATCTGGTAAGTCGATGTACTTACCCACCAGAGCAATCGTTACCTCGTGCTTCGGGTTGTGAACGGCATCGAGAACGGTCTTCCACCTGCTCCAGTCGACGTCCTTGATCTTTAGGGAAATACGCTTAGCGATGTAAGAGTCGAGGCCCTGATCGTTTAGCACTGAAGGAATGTCGTAAATGCTCGAAGCATCAGCGGCGTTGATAACCGCTTCGTACTCAACGTCACACATCAGCGCTATCTTCTTCTTGATGCTTTCTGGAAGCTCGCGGTCGCTTCGCAACACGATCGCATCCGGCTGGATACCGATACTACGAAGCATCGCCACCGAGTGCTGGGTTGGTTTGGTCTTTAGCTCTCCCGAGGGACCGATGTAGGGCACTAGCGAAACGTGAACAAAAAACACATTATCGCGGCCAATCGAGTGACGCAGCTGTCGGGCGGCTTCCAAAAATGGCTGGGATTCGATATCGCCAACGGTCCCGCCGATTTCGGTAATGATCACGTTTGGCGCAGGAGTTTCAGAGGCCTGCAATCTCATTCGACGTTGAATTTCGTCGGTGATATGAGGAATCACCTGCACAGTGTCTCCGAGGTACTCCCCCGCGCGTTCGCGAGAGATAACTCGCGAGTAAATCTGACCAGTGGTCACGTTGGCCGACTGGGCTAACTCGATGTCAAGAAATCGCTCATAGTGGCCGATATCAAGATCGGTCTCAGCGCCGTCCTCAGTTACAAAAACCTCGCCGTGTTGAAACGGATTCATTGTCCCTGGGTCAACGTTTAGGTAGGGGTCAAGTTTCTGCATGACCACGTGGACACCACGGGCGGTTAGGAGATTACCCAAACTGGCGGCGGTTAGGCCTTTACCGAGGGAAGAAGCGACACCTCCGGTGACGAAGATGTGTCTTACATTTCCATGGTTCTGAGTGTCTGCCATGGAATATCAGTTTATCAAAGGTCTAGAGCATTGGAACAAGACAGGCGCGCGAAACGCCAACTAAATATTTATTCTCGGGCGAACTCCAACGCCTTAGTCATTAGTTCTCGAGCGCTAGCCTTAGCAACGTCGCTCTGCGACATTCCGCTGAGCATTCTGGCAATTTCCTCAACTCGATCTTCGCCGGTCAGAGCGACTACGTCGGAGGCGGTGTACTGCTCGCCCACGGTCTTCATCACCCTGAGATGCTGATTCGCAAACGCTGCCACCTGACCTAGGTGAGTCACCACAATGACCTGAGCCACTTTGGCCAGCTGAGCCAACCTTCGACCCACCTCGGTAGCCGCAGCGCCACCGACACCGGCATCGACCTCGTCAAAGATGAAGGTGAGCGCCTGCTCGGTGCGAGCGAGGACCACTTCGATGGCCAGCATGATTCTAGAAAGTTCCCCACCTGAGGCACCTTTGCCAATTGGTCTCGGTTCCGCTCCCGGATACGCTGCCAGTTGAATACTCACCTGATCAACTCCGTGCGCCTGGTAGTCATTCCCCTCAACAACGGCAACAACCAGGGTTGCTCCGCCCATGGCGAGTGTTTTTAGTTCTTCGGTGACCGCGGTTTCAAGCCGAAGCGCCGCATGCTTTCGAACTGCCGTTATCTGACCGGCCAAGTCTTGAACCTCTGCGAAGAATCGATCAACCTCTAAAGACAGCGAGATGAGTTGTTCGTCTGAGGAATCCAGATCAAGTAGGCGTTTACTCGACGACTCGTAGTAACTTAATACGTCATCAAGAGTTGGGCCATACTTTTTGATTGCCGAGGTTAGGTCGGCTCGGCGCTGCTGCACCCGCTCGAGTTCCTCCGCTCCTGAGTTTTCACTAGAAGCTAGGTAACCACTCAGGGCAGCTGCGTTTTCTCCCAGCTGGAAACCCAGTTCTCTTAAAGTTTCGGCGATCCTTCCAAGCTCGGGATCATTGACGGCGGCCGCTTCAAGAATGCGCCTGGCCTTACCAACTAAAACAATGGCGTCGGTTTGTTCGTTCTCGCTGGATAGAAGCTCGTGGGCCTCCGAGGCGGCGATTCGAAGCTCTTCACTATGGGTCAGGCGTTGCGCTTTCTCAGCCAGTGCAACATCTTCCCCCGCCTGAGCATTGAGTCTCTCTAATTCGGCAGTGGCTTCTTTGAGCTGTTCTAGTTCCGCGGCTTTGGACGCCGACGCTCCGCGCAATTCGGCCAAACGTTGCTCCAAAGCCTTCCATTCGTCAAAGGACTCTCGGTATTTCGCAAGTAGCTCAGCGACTCCGGAGAACTGGTCAAGTGCCTCGCGCTGGGCCACGGCCGATTTCAGGCGAATCTGATCCGACTGCCCGTGAACTGCAACCAATTGCTCGCCAAGAGTCAAAAGGGTGTTTACCGGAACTGAAACACCACCGATAGCGGAACGAGATCGACCGTCTCGGGCAACAATTCGATTCACGAGGAGTTCGCCGTCGTCTAAAACGCCGCCAATGTCAGAGACTATCGCTCTAGATTTTGCGTGATCTGGGATTAGCCATCGACCTTCAACAAATGTCTGCTCCTGCCCCTGCCTAATGGCCGTGGTGTCGGAGCGCTCTCCGAGTAGTAAACCCAGTGCGGTTAGCACCATGGTCTTGCCAGCGCCGGTTTCACCGGTGAGAACGGTGAGCCCTGGGCCGAATCGCAATTTGGCATCAGCAATGACCCCGAGGTCTCGGATTGAGATTTCTTCGATCACTTAGCTTCCCTCGACTGGACCTCTCCAACCGTCGACCGGCAGTGAGAACTTCTTGACGAGGCGATCGTTGAAAGGTCCTTGTCGGAATCGGGCCAAGCGAACCGGTAGCTCAGATCGGCGCGCTTCAACGCGAGCGCCAGGAGGTAGATGCCAGGTACGTCGGCCGTCGGCCCAGAGAACTCCGGCACCGTTGCTGCGCTGCAGAACTTCAACCGCGATGGTTGCCCTGGGGCTTACCACGAGCGGCCTGGCAAACAGGGCGTGAGCACTTAGTGGCACAACCGTTATGGCTTCAACGGATGGCCAAATCACCGGTCCTCCAGCCGAAAACGCATATGCGGTGGAGCCGGTTGGGGTGCCCAGAATAATTCCGTCGCAACCGAAACTGGTAAGTGGCTTGCGATCGATTTCAACCACGACCTCAAGCATTTTTTCGGTTGAACTCTTCTCGATGGTCGCTTCGTTTAGCGCCCAGGTTCTAAAAACCTCTTTGCCTTCGACATAAACACCGACGTCAAGCGTTAGCCGCTCCTTGATCAGATAGTCTTTGGCGACCACGCGCTTTACCGCATCATCTAGACCATCTCTTTCGCTTTCGGCAAGGAAACCAACATGCCCGAGGTTTATGCCCAGAAGCGGGGTAGCGGCTTCTCGAACAATCTCGGCTGCCTTCAAGATGGTGCCGTCTCCGCCGAGAACTATGACTAGCTCCAAATCTTCAATCCGGCATTCTTTGCCCAGTATTCCGGCGTTTGCCAGAGGAGACTCTAAAAACCCTGCGTCCTGCTCAGCAGTTTGCAGCTCTGCAAGTTCTTGCTGAGGAAAGACGGGCACTATTCCCCCGAGCCTCAGTTGCTCAGTCACCTGCCTAGCGGCATTTCGAGCATCTTCACGGCGAGTGTGAGAAACAATCAGCACAAAACGCTCGTTACTCATCTCGCCTCCTTTGTTAGCGATGAAACCCGTTCCATCCATTGTGATAGATATTCGCCCTGCTTTGCACTCATCCACAGAACATATTCAATATTCCCATGCGTACCGGGAAGTTTCGATCGCACCAAATCAACTATTTTAAGACCCAGCTTTTCGGCGTGAAGTGCAACCTGTTCGATAGCCTCGGCGCGAGATTTATGGTCAACTACGATTCCATGGGCGTTGAGCGAATGTTTGCCGGCCTCAAACTGCGGCTTCACCAAAAGTACAAAATCCGCGTTTGGCGCCACAGCAAACATTCCGTCAAGCACCAGGGTAAGGGAAATGAACGAAAGGTCGGCGACTACTAGGTCGATTGCCGGAGCTTGCTTTCCGAGGGCGGCAGCCAGACACTTATCGCTCAATTCCCTCGCATTGAAGCCTTCGATGCTGGTGACCCTTGGGTTTTCCGCAAGTTCCGGAACGATTTGATCGTGGCCTACGTCGATGGCAATAACATGCTCGGCACCGCGGCGAAGCAGCACATCGGTGAAACCGCCGGTCGAAGCACCAACATCAAGAGCCTGTTTGCCTTGAATATCAAGTGCCTCAAATTCGTCAAGTGCCATCGCCAGCTTATGTCCGGCTCGAGAAACGTAGTCATCGGCTTCGATAACCACTAATTTCGCACCCTCTGGCACATCTTGGGAAGCCTTGCGCGCAGGGCGACCATTGATACTCACCCGATTGGCCTCAACCAAAGCGGCAGCCTGATTTCTAGAACGAGCCAGGCCGGCTTCGGTTAGTGCGATGTCTACTCTGACCAAGACTTACCGTCTAGTACCTGCTGAAGTTTTTGCTGTAACTGCGAGTAGGCAGCCGGTTGTTCTTCCGGAGCCAAAGACGCGATACGGGTCAATTCGGCGGCTACAGTTTCCACGATTTCGTTAGACATTCTCTTCCTAGCCTATTCGTAAAGTTCTGGTTCAACATCGAGAGTGTGAATAGCCTTACCGCTCGCCCAAATGAGCGCGCAGGCGCAGCGCAAGGCGTCAATTCCTCGTGGATCGCCGGCGGTAACGCGAACTTTGGACCCTAGAAGTTCCACTTCCGAACCACGAAGTGAGTAACCGAATTTGGTCTGCTTGGGCTCTTGGTAAGGAACTAGCAAATCTCTCAGATCGCTGATCACAAAAGTTGGGCGCGACTCTTGGCTGGTTGCCAGTAATTCCTTAGGTCTACTGATGCCGGTTAGCACCAGAACCGAATCAATCCCCGCGCGATTTGCTCCCAGAATGTCGGTGTCAATTCGGTCTCCCACAAATAGCGGACGCGAGGACGAGAGTCGTTTCTTGGCGGTTTCAAAAATAGCAATTTCAGGTTTACCAGCCACCAACGGCAACTGCCCGACAGCCGTGTGCACGGCAGAAATCAGAGTTCCATTGCCCGGAGCAATTCCTCGTTCCTGAGGAATCGTCCAATCGGAGTTGGTGGCAACCCACTTTGCGCCGTTTTGAATGGCATAGGCAGCCTCGGCGAGGTCTTTCCAGCCCACATCCGGCGAAAACCCTTGAATTACTGCTGCAGGGTCTTCGCTCGAATCCGAAACGACGGAGAATCCCGCCTGTTCGGTGTAGCTGCGTAACCCCTCGCCTCCAACTACCAAAACCTTGGAACCCGGTTCGACTAGTG
>Ga0315908_10003654_pt1 | contig 11151 bp, 8 predicted proteins | sample LakEriMetagenome_12_FD_203520 | JGI IMG/M metagenome (GOLD analysis project Ga0315908, IMG submission 203520) | Freshwater fungal communities from buoy surface, Lake Erie, Ohio, United States - Buoy 4 MA124 | ecosystem: Environmental > Aquatic > Freshwater > Lake > Lake biofilm | place: USA...
AGACGTTCACCACGCGCCCAACTCGTACCCTTTCCACGACAAGCTCTCGGGTGCCGAAGCGGCCGCTCGCACTATCTCGTGGCTTGACAAGCGTGCCGGCGCAACCGATTTGGCCTGTCTCGTGGTCGAGCCCGTTCAGGGCGAGGGCGGATTTATCGTCCCCGCAGATGGTTACCTTCCCGCACTGCAGAAGTGGTGTAACGACAACGGAATCGTGTTCGTTTCGGATGAGGTCCAGTCGGGCATCATGCGAACGGGTGCGTATTACGCCTCAGAGCACTTCGGTCTCGTTCCCGACCTCGTGACCACCGCCAAGGGTGTCGGAGGCGGTTTCGTCATCGCCGCCGTCACGGGCCGTGCGGACATCATGGACGCCAGCCACGTCGGCGGACTCGGCGGAACCTTCGGCGGAAACCCGATGTCGGCCGCCGCAGCGGTTCAGATCTTCGAAGAAATAGAGAAGCGCGACCTTCTGGGTGAAGCCCAGCGAGTGGGGCGCGTCCTCGGCGGTGCACTTCTCGACTTACAGAAGAAGCACAACATCATCGGTGAAGTCCGCGGTATCGGCGCGATGCAAGCAATCGAATTCACCGAGCCCGGAACCGACACCCCGATTTCCGACGTGGTCCCGTTCGTTACGGCCTACGCCATCAAAAAGGGCCTCTTGCTTCTCTCGGCGGGAACGTACGGAAACGTGTTGCGCTTCCTGCCTCCGGTCATCACCAGCGACGAGCTATTGCTTGACGCTGTGTCGATTATCGACGAAGCTCTCTCCGCTCGCTAATGCACCCGCTCGCGGTTGAGGGGTGTGTCGAACTCGCATCCCTCGACCGAAACGGTCTTGTTGAATCCCGGCACATCGGTGCGTTTGTCGTTATCGACCGCGCCGGCTCGGTGATCGAATCCGGTGGGGACATCGATGCGGTGATTTTCCCGCGCTCGACTCTCAAACCGTTTCAGGCTATCGCCGCCCTTCGAGCCGGCGCGGAACTCGAGGGTGTCGAGCTCGTGCTCGCCTGTGCGAGCCACTGTGGTTCTCATCGCCATACCGACGCAGTCGAGGCGATGCTCGCGCACGATCACCTCGGAGTCGCTGACCTCGGTTGCCCCACCGACTGGCCGCTCGGGTACAACGACAAGGCCGACCGCATCGCCTCGGGCGAAAGCCCACAGCGCGTCACGATGAACTGCTCAGGCAAGCACGCGGCGTTCCTGCGGGCGTGCGTGGCTAACGGTTGGGACACACGAACTTACCTCGATCCCGAACACCCTCTGCAGGTGCTCATTCGGGAGGTCATCGAAGAGTTCACGGGTGCGAAAGCGATGTGGCCGGCGGTCGATGGCTGCGGAGCGCCGCTCTACGGCATGAGTCTTCGCGATCTGGGGACAGGGATCGCCCGCGCGACAGACGGGCACGACGCGGACGCGGAACGTCTCGTGAATGCGATTCGCGCGAACGCCTGGGCGCTGGACGGGCCGGGTCGCGACAACACGCGCGTCATCGAAAGCACCGATGCGATTGCCAAGATTGGCGCCGAGGGCGTGCTCATCATCGCCCGCGAGGGAATTGCGGTCGCCATCAAGTGCCTCGACGGCTCACAGCGCGCGAACACCGCCGTCGCCGTCACTCTGCTCGCGCGTCACGGAGTTATCGATCGATCCGTCGCCGAGGACCTCATCGCCGAACTCGTTTCGCCCATCACCGGTGGCGATGCCGTCGTTGGACGGCTCTCCGTCAGTGTCTAAGCGTTAGCTTTCAGTCGACGGCGGTTGATTTCGCCACCCACCTGGGTGATGATGACCGCGAGAATCGCGAGGATGAACACCGCGGACGCCAGGACATTGGCCTCGGCCGGGATTCCACGCGCCGCGGCCGTGTAGATATACGAGGGAAGCGTGTTAACAGCACCTCGGTTGAAATTCGTGATGATGAAGTCGTCGAACGACAACGCGAACGCCAGCAGAGCGGCCGACACGATTCCGGGCAGCAGCAGCGGGAACGTGATTTTCCACCACACCTGCGAGGGTTTGGCGTACAAGTCTCGTCCGGCTTCTTCCAGTTTCGGGTCGATGCCCGCGACTCGGGCACGAACCGTGACCACGACGAACGAAATGCAGAACATGATGTGCGCGAGGATTACGGTCAACATCCCCTTGGGAACACCCGCGTTGAGGAACTGCGCCGCGAGACCCGCTCCGAGGACGACCTCGGGGGTTGCCATCGGCATAAACAACAGAAGCGTCGTGGCGGCACGCCCCTTGAACTTGTAGCGAACCAGAGCGATCGAGATGGCCGTTCCCAGAACTGTTGCGACGACCGTTGAGGCGACAGCAATAACGATCGAGTTTCCGAACGCTTCGCAGACCCCCTGTGCGTCGCAGACATTGAGCCAGTTGTCGAACGTGAATCCGTTCCAGATGATGTTGGTTCGGTTCGAATCGTTGAACGAGAACGCGATTGTGTAGACGATCGGCACCATCAAATAGATGAGCGCGAGAATTCCGTACAACGGAAGTAAGTATTTGCCCAGTTTCATAGCAGATCGTCCGTTCCGCTCTTGAAGACATAGGCCGAAACCAGAATCAGGATTGCTGCCATAAGAATTAGCGACATGCTCGCCGCGTGCGGATAATTCTGCAGAACAAGGAAATTCGCTTCGATGACGTTTCCGATCATCGTCGTCGAGGTGCTTCCGAGGAAGTTGGCGCTGGCGTTGACGTAGTCACCGGCAGCCGGGATGAAGGTCAACAGAGTTCCCGAGATGATTCCTGGCATGGTCAGCGGCACGGTGATCTTTCGGAACGACGTGAACGGTCCCGCGTACAAATCCTTGCCAGCTTCGAGAAGTCGCAGATCGAGGCGCTCGATGCTCGAGTACAGAGGAAGCGTCATGAACGGAATGAAGTTGTACGCAAGACCGAAGATCACGCTGATGGACGTTCCCGTAATGTGCGCGTCCGGCGGGAGTATCGACCACGCCTTCATCGTCCCGACGATGAACCCCTCATCGGCGAGCAGTTGCTTCCACGCCACCGTTCGTAGAAGGAATGAGATGAAGAACGGCGCGATGACGAGCACGAGTGCGAGGGATTGCCAGAGCGGGTATGGCCGAAGGCGCACGCCAATGAAATAGGCGAGCGGGTAACCGATCGCCAACGCGATAAGCGTCGCCGCAGCCGCGTACAGGAACGACCGCACAGAATGTTCGCCGTAGAGCGACAACACTTCGGTGTAGTTCTCCCAGCGGAAGGCGTTGACGTACTCGCCGATGAACGCACCGGGAGGGGCTTCTTTGAACGCGGTGATGACGAGTGAAATCAGCGGGGTGATGAAGAACAACCCGAGATACACGAGTCCCGGCAGCAACAGGAACCACACCATGCGGCTTTTCTTTTGCGCCGCGGGTTCGACCGCCACACCGGACGGACCGTGACTGAATGCGGTGAGGCTCATGGCGGACTATCGCTTGGCGACGGCGAGCGACCGCGTCGTCGTGTCCGACTCGACAAACTCGTCGGTGTCCAATGGCAGCCCGAACGAGAATTCCGTCGCCCACGACAGCCACACCTGCGAGCCCGCAGCAACGATGTCGCCGTCGTTCTGTTCAAAGACCGTCAGTTTGTTCAGCCCGGGAACGTCGACGACATACTGTGTCGAGACGCCCGTGAACGATGTGTCGATGACGGTTCCCGGTCCGATGACCGAACGAGTTGCCGACGCGGTGGGCTCTTTCCGAGAAATCTCGATCTTTTCGGGGCGGACTCCGACCGTGATTTCGCCTGACGTCACCTTCGTGCGGGATGACGGGACCTCGAGAGTCAACTTTCCGACCGTCACCTTCACGTTTTTCCCGGACGTTCCGGAGACGACCCCATCAAACAGATTCGACTGGCCGAGGAACGTTGCGACGAATCGCGTCGCAGGAAGTTCATAGAGCTCGGCGGGCGGACCCATCTGCTCAATCTTTCCTTTATTCATGACCGCGACGGTATCCGCCATGGTCATGGCCTCTTCCTGGTCGTGCGTCACGTGAAGAAAGGTCAATCCGACTTCGGATTGGATGGACTTCAATTCGATCTGCATCTGGCGACGCAGTTTGAGGTCGAGTGCACCCAAAGGTTCGTCGAGCAAGAGAAGCGCCGGGCGGTTTACAACGGCACGGGCGAGGGCCACACGCTGTTGTTGTCCACCGGACAATTGCGTCGGCTTCCGATCCGCGAGATGGTCGAGTTCCACCAATAGCAACGCCTCATGAGCGAGCTGAATGGCATCCTTGACACCGCGCTGCTTGAGCCCAAACGCGACGTTCTCCAGAACCGTCATATGAGGGAACAGCGCGTACGACTGGAACACCGTATTGATGGGACGCTGGTGCGCTTTCGTACTCGAGACGTCTTTGCCGCCGACAAGGATCTGTCCCGAAGTGGGTTCCTCCAGCCCCGAGATGAGACGAAGGGTCGTGGTCTTTCCACACCCGGATGGACCGAGCAGGGCGAAGAACGACCCCGCAGGGACGGTGAAACTGACGTTGTCGACCGCGGTGAACCCCGGGAACTGTTTTGACACACCGACCAATTCGAGGTCGGCGCCTCCTTGCGCGAAACCGCTCACGGAATCAGACACCAGCAACCACCCTTACGTTGACGCGATTAGCCCAGGAGGACGCCCTGGAAGGCTGCCTGGAATTCGCTTTCCTCGGCATCCGACAGGGAGCGGAAAATCGAAACCTGAGAAAGCGTGTCCGCGTTGGGGAAGATGAGCTGGTTCTCGGCGAGAGCGGGGTCGATCTTGATCGCTTCGTCGTAGGCGCCGTTGACGGGAGTCACATAGTTGACCCACGCTGCGACCTGAGCCGCGATGGCCGGGTCGTAGTACCAGTTGATGAGCTTTTCGGCGTTCGTCTTGCGAGGGCTTCCGATCGGAATCATGAACGTGTCGTTCCAGAAGGTTCCGCCCGAATCGGGAAGGACGAACTTCCACTTCTCGTAACCGGCTTCGAGGTTGAGGACCGTGATGTCACCCGACCAGACGATTCCCGCGAGAGCGTCTTCGCTCACGAGGTCTTCCGAGTACGAGTTGCCCTTGATGTTGCGAATGTAGCCATCGGTCACGCGTGCTTCGACCTCGTCGAGAGCGTTGTAGAAATCGTCGGCGGTGAACTTTTTGATGTCGACGCCCTGGCTCGCCATCATGACGCCGAGGGTGTCGCGCATTTCGCTGAGGACAACGACACGGCCCTCGAGGTCTTCACGCCACAGGTCCGCTACCGAGACGACGGGGTCTTTCACGAGGTCTGTGTTGTAGACGAGACCAGCGAATCCGCCCTGCCACGGCAGAGACGACTTACGACCTGGGTCGAAGTCGGGGTTAAGCAGCGTCTCGACGACGTTGGCGTGGTTCGGAATGTTGTCGAGGTTGAACTCTTGAGTCCAGCCGCGTCGAATCCAGCGCGAGACCATCCATTCGGTGAGGCACACGGTGTCCGCACCAATGTCCTGGCCGAGCGCCAATTGGTCCTTGACCTTGGCGAAGTACGAGTTGTTGTCGTCGACGTCAACAAGGTAGTTGGCAGCGATTCCGGACGCCGCGGTGAACGCAGCGAGTGTCGGGTAGTTGCCGGCGTCGTCCTCGTCCAGGTACAGCGGCCAGTTGGCCCAGTTGACTGTGGGGTCCGAATCCGAAATGTCTTCGGCGGCAACAAGTGCTTGTTCGCCGGGAGCACACGCGGCCAGCGACAATGCAATCGCACCACCGAATGCGCCACCGAGAAGGGCGCGTCGTGAGATCTGGGCTGCGCGTGCGTGCTGCACGAGCTCGCGGATGATCGGATCTTCAGGAAGGTTTTGCTTGTTCATGCATTTCCTTTGCTCGGTGGGTGACTACTTTGTCGTCCCCGCGTATGTCTGATAATGGCACAATTGACGACAAAAAGTAACCGCTAACGGCTATTTTCCCAAGACTGCCGTGTCCAGAACACTAATTTCGCAGAATTTGCCCGATTTTGTTGCGGAATCCCTCGTAAATCGCCATAATTACAGAGGGATTCCCCACAACTCGATTGTCACAGGAGACACACCATGCGGATTGCCGTTCCCGCCGAAATCAAAAACAACGAATACCGCGTCGCGATCACGCCAGCAGGAGTGAAGGATCTCGTATCCGCTGGTCACTCGGTGCTGATTCAATCCGGTGCCGGCCTGGGCAGCAACATTACCGATGATGAGTACACCAAGCAGGGTGCCGAAATCGAGAAAGACGCAGCGAAGGTCTGGGCCGCCGGCGACATGATTCTCAAGGTCAAGGAACCGATCGAAAGCGAATACCCCCACTTCCGCGAAGGAATGCTTCTCTTCACGTACCTTCACCTCGCCGCCGAAGAGCACCTGACGAAGGCCCTGCTCGATGCGAAGGTGACATCCATCGCCTACGAGACCGTCCAACTTCCCACTCGCGCCCTCCCGCTCCTCGCGCCGATGAGTGAGGTCGCCGGTCGCTTGTCCGTCATCGTCGGAGCGAACGCGATGCTTCGTCCCAACGGTGGAACTGGGCTTCTTGTCTCGGGTGTCCCGGGAACCCACGCCGCGAACATCGTCGTCCTTGGCGGCGGCGTTGCCGGAACCAGCGCCGTTGCGATGGCCGTCGGCTTGGGCGCGAACGTCACCGTGTTGGACACCAACATCCAACGCCTGCGTGAACTCGACGCGCTCTACGCGGGACGCGTGCAGACCCTCGCCTCGAACGCCTACGAGATCGAAAAGGCCGCGGTGAACGCCGACATGGTCATTGGTTCGGTTCTCATCCCTGGAGCGAAAGCACCGAAGCTCATCACCAATGCAATTGTGAAAAAGATGAAGCCGGGAAGCGTTCTCGTTGACATCGCGATCGACCAGGGCGGATGTTTCGAGGACTCACACGCGACCACGCACAGTGAACCGACCTTCGCCGTCCACGACACGATTTTCTACTGCGTCGCCAACATGCCGGGTGCTGCCCCGCAGACGTCGACACACGCCTTGACTAACGCGACAGCACCCTACGTTCGCGCGCTCGCCGCGAAGGGCTGGAAAGACGCCCTCCGCGCTGATGCGTCGCTGGCCCTCGGCCTCAACACTCACAACGGTTCGCTCACCAACGACGCGGTTGCCGTTGCTCACGGTCTCGACGCGGTGTCGCTCGAGTCCGTTCTCGCGTAAAGCACAAACCGGAGACCCCGCCACGTGCCCGAACCGGGTGCGGCGGCGGGGTCGAACGTTTCCGGCGGAGCGCCGGTGGCGCGGTGGGCGTCGAGCGTGGCCATTCGAAGTGTGATCACGTTGCGAACGGGACCAAACGCGCGGGGTAACGGCTGGTCGCTCGACACCACGACTGCGATGGGCGGCGACGACTGCCGGATTCGCCGAATCGCCTCCACAAATGTGGCGGCCTCGAGAGGCGCCAGCGAATCAACCATTCGGTCCAGGTCGTCGATCACGAGGATGCGAGTGTCAGGGACGGTGTCGAGTTCAAGCGCGCTCGTGACCCACAACGCGGAGTGCCCATCGACCAACGCCCGAAGCGTCTCGGTTCGGCCAGATCCGCGGTCGCCGATGACCGCCACGTCACCGTCGCTCGGTTGCCAGTGGGCGACTCGATGACACGCGTTGACCACGTCGTCGACGAGCCCGAACCCGGCTCGCCCTTCTCGCTGGACGGGTGACAACAGCGCCGGTTTCCACGGCGGCTCCAGGGCCTGGTCGTCGGATCGCACTGCAGAAGTAGCGATATCGACCACTGGGACGCGAACTTCGCGTACCTGACCGTCACCGAGCGTGACGAGCGCGCTCCCCCGAGGCGGTGCGGTGGAAGTCGTGCGTCCCAAAACCTGGATGACGTCGTGGAGGGTGTTCATCGCGAGGCAGATCCGAACGGGAATGTTGGCCAACACCGCATCCCGCAACACCCCGTTTGGGTGTTGGACGGCGAGGACGAGATGAACCCCGAGCGACCGTCCGCGTCGAGCGATGTCGGCGAGGAGGTCGTGTGCGCGGGGGAATTGCCGAAGGAACTCGTGGACCTCGTCAATCACGATGGCGAACCGAGGGATACCAATCGAATTCTCAATCGAGGCGACGCGTTGCCGAACGAATTCTGCCTCACGTCGGCGAATCTCTGCGCTCAACCCCGCAATTGCACGCGGCACATCCGTGGCGGTCAAATCCGTCAGTGTCGCGAGATGGTGTGGCCGATCATTGAGCGGACCCAGCGTCGCACCGCCCTTGAAATCGATTCCGACGAACTGGAATTCCGCCGGCGTGAAGCGGGTGGTCCACTCAACGACCAGCGCGGTGAGCGCGTGGGATTTTCCTGATCCCGTCCGACCCGCAATGAGGACGTGCGGGGTGTCCGACGTCAAGGACACATGTAGTTGGTCAGGCCGGACTCGCGAAATGGCGTCGAGGATGCCTTGTGCACCGCTCGTGTTGTCGGGCAGCACATCAACACGCGCGGGAAGGGACCCTCGTGTCGTGACGGAGTCGATGCCGTGATGTGAACAACGGATAACAACGTCCACCTCGTTGGTTTTACCGCGCACAATTGACGCGCCGTTCGCCCACCGCACTGTGTCCCCCGAATCCTGCGGAACCCCAAGTCCAGCGGTTGCCTGGACAACGAGCGACGTCCACACCGAGTCGGCAACGGGATTGTCGCCGACGACGGCGACTCCATCCGCCACATCGACCAGCCATGGCGAACCGTCTGGGTGATGCCCCGCGCGGACAACAGTGACTCCGTTCCGAGCGGGCACCCACTCGGAGTTTCGGGCAATGTCGGCAACCGACGGATACATGCGGTTCTCATCGAGGATTCGCCGAGAGGCGCGCAGGTCGTTCGCTTCACGTTCCGCTGCTCGTTCGCTGGCGCGTACCGACTCGGCTCGTCGGGTTTCTCGAGCCGTTCTCCGAACTCCATCGATGTGATGAGCAATCACCATCGTCGGTGCGATCACGGCGCCGAGCAGCGCGAACGACGAACCGGTCACTCCCCACACGAGTCCTGCCACCGCCATCGGTGCGACGACGCCGATGACGGGGAAATGCGCGGCGGTCACCGCGCAACGGTGTCACTAACCGGACACGGAACGAGCGAACGGCGGCGGTTCTGTGCAGAACCGCCGCCGTTCGAGAGGTGTTTACTCGCCGATGTACGACATCACGTGCTTGATGCGCGTGTAGTCGTCGAACCCATACATCGAGAGGTCCTTGCCATAACCCGAGTGCTTGAAGCCACCGTGGGGCATCTCGGCGACGATCGGAATGTGGGTGTTGATCCACACCGCACCGAAGTCGAGGTGCTTGGCGAAACGCATCGCGCGGCCGTGGTCCTTGGTCCACACCGACGACGCGAGTCCGTAATCGACGCCGTTCGCCCACGAGAGGGCTTCGGCTTCGTCTTTGAACTTCTGGACCGTGATGACCGGGCCGAAGATTTCATTCTGGATGACCCAGTCGTTCTGCTTGAGTCCCGAGACGACGGTTGGCTCGATGAAGAAACCTTCTGTTCCCTGGCGATTTCCACCGGTCTCGATGACCGCGTTGTTCGGCAGGTCACCCAGGATTCCCATGACGCGATCGAACTGGTTCACGTTGTTGACCGGGCCGAACAGGATGTCCTCGTTGGTCGGGATTCCCGTTGACACGTTCGCCTGGACGTATTCCTTCATCGCCGCCACGAACTCGTCGTGGACTTTGGCGTGAACGAGCACGCGCGTCGCGGCGGTGCAGTCCTGGCCGGCGTTGAAGTAACCGGCCGTGGCGATGCCTTCAACGGCGCGGGCGATGTCGGCGTCGTCGAATACAACAACGGGAGCCTTACCGCCGAGCTCGAGGTGAACGCGCTTGACGTCGGCTGCCGCAGACTTCGCGACCTCCATGCCGGCACGAACCGAACCGGTGATGGACACCATCTGAGGAATCTTGTGTGCGGTCATAGCGGCACCCGTGGTGCGGTCGCCGACGACAACGTTCATGACGCCCTTGGGCAGAAACTCCTGTGCGACCTGAGCGAGAAGCAGCGTCGACTGCGGGGTCGTGTCCGATGGCTTGAGGACGGTGGTGTTGCCCGCGGCAAGGGCTGGTGCAAACTTCCAGATCGCCATCATAAGCGGGTAGTTCCACGGCGTGACCTGACCGACAACACCGATGGGCTCACGGCGAATGATGGAGGTGTGGTCCTTCATGTATTCACCCGCTGAACGACCTTCGAGGTTGCGTGCGGCGCCGGCAAAGAAGCGAATGTGGTCAACACCGACGGCGATTTCTTCGCTCAAGGTCAAGGCGATGGGCTTACCGGTGTCTTGCACTTCGGCAGCAGCGAATTCGTCGGCTTTGGCTTCCATCGCATCTGCGATATCCCACAGCGCTTTCTGACGTTCGCGCGGCGTCGTCTCTCCCCATTCCTCGAACGCCGCAGCGGCCGCCTGGTATGCCGAATCGACGTCAGCGTCGTTCGAGACAGGCGACTTCGCGTAGACGTCTCCGGTAACCGGGTCGACGAGGTCGATGGTGTCCTTGCCGCGCGAGTCGACGAGTTCACCGTTGATGAAGTTCTTCAATGTTTTAGTCATGGCTCCACAATAATCACTCTGCGCCGTAGTTTCCAGCACAAATTCTTCGAATTTCCTCAGTCTTTTTGGCGTTTCGCGACGAAATCACTTGATTTTTGTCTGTTTTACCGTCAGAATCAGTTCATGCCCACGAACACGCGCCCATCGACACTCGACGATGTGTCGCGCGCGATTGTGGAGCAGTTGCAGATTGACGGCCGGAAATCGTATTCCGATATTGGTCGCGCCGTCGATTTGTCCGAAGCCGCCGTCCGCCAGCGGGTTCAAAAACTCATCGAGTCGGGCGTTATGCAAATAGTCGCGATCACGGACCCGCTCCAGATGGGGTTCAATCGTCAAGCGATGATCGGCATTCGAACGTCCGGTGACGCACGTGCTGTCGCCGACGAACTCGCGACAATCGGAGCCGCCGAATACGTTGTCCTCACCGCCGGATCGTTCGACATCATGGTCGAAGTCGTCTGCAACGACGACGGCGACCTGCTTGACCTCCTCAACGGGACGATTCGAACCATTCCCGGCGTGGTCGACACCGAAGTTTTCACCT
>Ga0315908_10003656_pt1 | contig 11148 bp, 5 predicted proteins | sample LakEriMetagenome_12_FD_203520 | JGI IMG/M metagenome (GOLD analysis project Ga0315908, IMG submission 203520) | Freshwater fungal communities from buoy surface, Lake Erie, Ohio, United States - Buoy 4 MA124 | ecosystem: Environmental > Aquatic > Freshwater > Lake > Lake biofilm | place: USA...
TCAGTTTCTTTACATTCTCTATTGATTCTCTACTCACTTCTATTGGCTCTATCATCACTACTCTCTTTACAGAACTACATGGAGGATGAGATATTGATCCAATATAATAATAAAAACTGTGTTTCAACCTCATCTCTAATCCATCGTCAATTAATCCTTCCAAATTCATCATGTTATTATCTTTACTTACTAATACTTACTTTTTATTCTATTTATTATATTTTATTCCATTTAAATTTTACCAAAATTATCCATCATTCTCACTTGACAAGTTATAATTGGAGTTGATGAAATAACTAATTATGAGTTGAGTATTATCAGAAATAATTCAACTATCATCAGTATCTTCATTATTTGATAAATAGTTCTGAATAATGAATTAGGAATTGCAAATGGTCTCTTCTAGTTAGATGAAATGATACACAAGAATTTCAAGGTCATAATGCTCAGATTCTATTAAGTGTTCACTATTAAATTTGAATTCAACACGCCATGCACAATATTTCTTCTTATTAAATTATTCATCTATATCTTTTAAATCAACTCCTCCCAAATTCCCTATTATGAATGCTTCATTCTTTCCTTTTATCATAACACTTTCTCAATCTCCTTAGTAATTTGTTTTTATTTCCATCTAATCACTTTATAATGTCTTGCTCTCTATTATATTGATAGGAGATTATCGACCAATGTTTCTACACTCATAATTCCATCTTTCTTAATTTTTATAACTCCAATTATTATCCTATTCATTATAATTATCATTATCACTGATCACTATTATTTTATCTGAAACTTTTATTTTATTCTTTATTTATACATTTTATATTATTTTTTGAATCAAATTCCTTCTAAATTGTTATATATCTTCTAATCCGTCTTAATTACTACATAATCTCCAAATACTCTTTTCCTCTAAATTTTCTATATCAAAACAATTTTATTCCTCATATTTTCCATTATAATTATTTATTATTCTTTCTTTCTTTATTTTTCCTATTAAATCCATTATAGCTTCTTTATTTTCAATTACTTTTTTTTCCTCTTCTTTACTTATTAAATCATCTAATCTTATCATTTCTTAAATACCTTTTAAACTATTATCATTTAAATCTTAATAATATATTCCATAATGATTTATTATTATTTCCCTTAATTCAAATTTTTTTTATAATCTGATTTTATCATTATCTAATATACCTAGTGTCAATTATATTATTATATTATTATTTTCTTTCATATACATATCTTTATTTATATTATTGCTTTAATATTTTGTACTTTTATATCTTATATTCTATTTTTATTTATTTGTTTTACTAATTTAATAATTCATTTTATTTTTTTACTTTTATCTTAAACTTTATTTTATTTTTATTTTTTAATAATGATATTTTAATTCATTATTATATTAATACTTTTTTTTTTTAAAATTAGTTTTAAAATTATATTTATATGAATTTTTATTTAAATTTGTAGTTAAATAAGAAAATTTGTTAAATAAATATTAATTTTTGCAAAAAAGAGAATATTGTAATATTAAAGAAATAAATATTTTAAAAAATTATATCTTCATAATAATATATAATAAGATTAAGATAATAAAAATAAGAAAAATTTTATTAAAGTAAAAAATATTTATCGTAATCACAAATTAATTTTATTAAATTTGATTATTTTTAATTGCAATAAAGATTATTAATATAGATAATTAAAAGAAATATCTAATATGGAGATTGATTTGGTAAATTTACTAACAAGAAAAGGTTCAAAAGATTCAGATATTCATTAAATAAAGTTTAAAGAGTAGAATATTCCGGATATGGGAGCTCACTTAATTCTAGATTTTGTGGACATAGATAAAAAAAGGATAAATTTAGATGATATGTAAGAAATGGATGAATTTCTAACCCATGTAATAATTGAGTCAAAGGCAACGATTGAAGGGAAACTGAAGAAGAAGTTTGAGCCATAAGGATTATCTATTTTATACTTATTAAGTGAAAGTCATTTCTCAATTCACACATGGCCAGAATCAAATGCATGTGCTATTGATTTTTATCATTGTGGAACTGATGCAGGATATAGGATGAAAATGGCAGAAGAATTATTGTGTGATAGATTAGGATGGACTAATTGCACTGCCTCAATTTAGATTAATAGAGGAAGAGTAAACTAATTCTTATTAAATGATTATGAAGATACTAGTTAGATCTTCAAGAATATCTAATTAATACATCGATAAAAAACAGACTATTAAGATATTAGAGTTTTTGATAGTGAAAGAATGGGTAAAATAATTGCAAGTAATAATGATATTGTTATAACTCAGGAAAGAGAAGACACTTACATCAATGACATGTTGAAGCAGATTGTGTTCAGACATAAGAGCATGGACCATGTTCTCATAATTAGTAATGGAGATATGGGAGTCGTTGAGTACATTCTTGACAAGTATCCTAAGATTGATAGGATTACTAACATCGAACTTGATACTAAATTTCTAGAAACTACAAAGAAGTTTTTTAGACTTTCTGATACTCTTATCTAGGCTCTCATGGACTAGAAACTTAATATTGTCATCAACAATACTCCTCAGTTCGTCTAACAGAAGGCATTAGAGGGATTTAAGTATGATGCTATTATTATCGATTGTAATGATCTTTAAAATGAAGCTGAAACCTTCTCCACTTAATTCTATCAAAATATCTATAGTATACTCAAAAATGGCTCTGGATTTTCATAATACTTAGGAAACTCTAAAAATAAATAGCTCTTTGAAAAAAATGTTAGGAAATCTGGATTTAATGAAATATCTTTCTGTTATTCTTATATTCCTGAATATAGCTCATGTATACCTATTGGGACTGCCAGAAAATAATGATTTATATTATTATTCTCTTTTATTAAATTTATTATAATCTTTATTTATATTTATTTTTACTATTTTCAGTCAGCTCAATTATTATTTTGATTTAATGAAAAAATTATCTGGATTTGGAATTTATCAGACTAATTAAAATTAAAATAAATATGAATTCAATTAGGAATTTCATTAAAATATAAAATGCAACTCTGATTTTTCATAAGTAATATTAACTGATAAAAAATAAAACCAATTTAATTATTTTGAAATTTCTAATTTTAAAAATGAGGATTATTAAAAATAAGAAAAAATTAAATAAACTAATAAATAAAATATCTTTGATAATATTTCTATTTTTAATGATATTTCTACGAATTATGAATAGTCTTAAATTTATTAGCAAGCTGATTAAAATTATAGTTTAAAAAATAAAAGAAGTAGCAATTAAATTAACTAATTCTTGTAAAAACCTAAATTCAACAAGTAAAAAGAACTAAACAACTTGAAGAAAAATAATTTAAAGTAAAAAAAAATGAAAAGTTAGTTTTCTTAAAATTATATCAACAAAATTGATAATGAATTGGAAGAATAGGTTGATAATGATTTTTAAAGTATTACTGAAGAAAAAACTATAAATTGCTTAAAATAAAGTGTAGATTATAAATAAGAGTTTAAAATTGACTTGATGAATTCTAATTTAAATAGTGTTTATCAAATTCCTGATAAATATACATAAATAACTCAAAATTTTAATTAGGATAATAAAATTAACATTAATGATGAAGATGATCTTTACTACTGTTTTGATTCATACTTATAAGAAGAAGAAATAAAGAAAAACGATAAAATAAAAAATAATAAATATGATATAAGAATAAAGTTACAAGGATTAATACAACATAGGACAGTTTATGTGGGTTAAGGAAAGTGTAGATAATAATTATTATAATAGTTATACAATAATAAAATAATAATAATAACTTTGATAAAATAGATAATAATATTGATAAAAATGATAATATAATTAATAATAAGATAATAATTATTAATAATAAGTATTGAAAATATTGAATAATGATAAGGAACATGGATTAATTAGAGATGAAGAGTACTGGTTTATATTTAAAAGTAGCAGAAATGAATTAGAGATGGACGTGATAATTGAGAATGTTTAAGGGAAGATGGTATATATATTATGATTATAGTGATTTTTATATTGTGTGATTATAGTAATAAATTTATATAAAGGATATTGATCATCCTACAGGTTTGATCTAAAAATAGAGATAAGAATAGTTACCCTGAAATGGAGTCCTATGAGAGAGAAAACGAGACATTTGAGGTCTTGCACTAGATAGTAAAATACTGTAAGTCCATCTTTATCCTTGCTATTTTATACATCCAGAAAAGAACCGATCTTTGAAGTCGTAAAACTGATATGGGTGTTCCCCATCTTTATTTCCAGTTCTTGTCTCCCTATTTTATCAGGAGCAGGCCAGTCCTTATCATCTTCCCTATTTTCAAATAAAATATATTAATAATTATCTTTTTATATCTACATCATTATTATTATATTTTCATTATTCTAATTATCTGTATTATTATTATTATTGATATTATCATTATTATTATTATTATTATTATTATTATCTTTTACTTCATTATGTCAGATTCCTTTATTATTTTCTCTATTTCTTCTAACACTATTTCATTTAAAAACACTTCTTTCCTTATAAGCACATCACTCTTATAATTACTGTTGTTACTGTATCGCAATCTACCATCACTTCTTATTTCGAACTCTAAAAACTCGTGTCCATATATTCCTTTATGACCTACATAATATCTCAAAAAAAAATCACTCATTATAATAATAATAAATATTATATATATAAATATATAATAAAAGAGATTAATGAAATGAGATTAAATATCATATAGGATCTGTAGATTTTCTTTTAGGAGTAGCATAAGTGAGTTTGGGATGTTGAGAGATCCACAATTAACCTTAAGCATGACACTATTTATCTAAAGATGGTATATTAAGTTAATTAGCAAGAAGTAGAAAAAAGTCATCTAATTTAGCAAAAACTCTAACAGAAGCTAGATGGTCATAAGGAGTGGACTATAAATTAACAATAACAAGCCCCTATCCAATGCCTTATGAGAAATTAAGAGCAGCTTATTAAGCAATACAATCAGATGCCATTCCACAAAGAGAAGTTCCTACGGCAATGCATAAATCAGTTACATCTCTTACTTATTACATCCAAAAATACAAGTCATCTCTCAATTAATCATCCATCATCTTAACACTATTCTTATTATCCCCCCATGCTCCATGAATTTCATTCAATTTATTTTAAGGAAATCCTGCTTTTTGACTTAATCTATCATGATTCTATTACAACCAATGAGATATGTATTTGTTACGTTCCATAGATGAAATTACCTCATGGGATTTAGTTGGAGTTAGTTCTAATCGGTTTATGTTTTTTTTTGCTAGAGAATTGGTTTGTAAGTGAGGAGCTATGCTATTTGAGGCTTTGCTTGCATAATCTCCAATTCCACTTGCAGTTGAGATTCCTGCTCCAGAATATATTGTAATAAATTTAGATTCTTTAATTAGCTTTGCAATTAACTTCACTTTTTCTATTAAGGTTTATTTGCAGTCAAGGTACTCATTGGCTTTAGTTTTAGCATAACCATCTCTTGCCATTTTATCACTCTAAGCTACCAGTTTAGGATCTTACCAATTACAATCATACATCAATCCATTCATACTTATTCTCTCATTCTTTTTATTACTCTCCATACTCCTTATTATTAATATTATTATTATTATTAATATTCATATTTTATTATTATATTTTTATATCATTATTCTATAATATTATTATTATATTTTTTTATGAAGTCAAAACAATATTTATTTCATTTTTTATTTTTATCTTTATTATGTCTATCATAATCTATTGCCAAAAAGAAATTCCTAAAGCATGAATATAACACTTTAAAAGATATCGAAAATGATATGACTATACATAAATTAGAAAAGTTTCAAAATATTTTAAAAGAAAATTAAAAAATTCAATAAATAAATTAAACTCTCTTAAATTTAGGAAATTATTTAGAAATTTAAAAGTCAAATTTTGAAAATTATAAAAATAAAATTATACAACAAAATTAGATAATTATAAATTAATTTGATAAAAATGATAAGGATAATGAGGTAAATCATTTAATAACAGAAAACAGCTTGAAAGATGTTTAATAAATGAATAATTAATTTAAAAAAATAAAACAAAGCATTTAGAATTTAACTAGCAATTTTAATATAAATTAAGAAACAGGAATATTCAAAAAAGAACTTCTTAATATGATGATAGAAAATGAATTAAGTGAATTAAAAAATGATGAATTTGAATTAAACAAGAATAAGAATAATTAGAACTTTAATATTTAAAAAATGGGTTTAGTAGCTTTAAAAAAGAAAGTGATAAATATTACAAATTATTTAGACAATTTAATAGAAAATCTGAACAATATTAATAAAGTGGATAAATTACAGTATAAAATAAATAATAATTTGCAATAAAAGGAGCAGAAAAATGATGAGGAATATGAAAAATAAATAAAATTAAGCTATAATAAATTGGTGAATGAAATAACAAATGAGATATTTAATTAATTTAACATTAGTTTGTAGATTAAAAACCTTACTAAAATAGACTATTTAGAAATTGAAGAAGAAATAAAGCCAATTTTTATAAAACTAGACAACATTTTTGAAGATGTAAAATATCAAGCTAAGACTTTGCTTAATAGAAATGAAATGTTAATTAGTGAAAAACAGTTTCTCATCAAGTATTTATAAAAGCAGCTTAAGAATATTGAGATTCTTTCTAAATAATAATCTAATATTATTAAAATTTTCAAAAACATCTAAAATACTAGGAAAAAAGTAAACATTACTTTTATTTGATTATATTTAGACTTTGAATGATATCAATAATTTTATGAAAAACAATTTAATTAAAGATGTTAAAAAGCCCCATATAACAAATAATTTTTCTACCGATTAGTATTAAACCTAAAATGAAGACTAACTTTTAACAGGCGAATATTTGTTCTAAAAGAATATTTTTTTGTGATCTTAATATTATAATGCTATTAATTTATCATAATATAAAAAAATAATTAATTATTATGTAAATATAAGTTTTTAGTATAAAATAAATAAAAGAATTTTAATTTATTATCCATGAAATAAAACATAAATTAAATAGAAACATAAAAGCAGAAATAAAATATTGAAATAAATTGCATTAGCTTTAATCAAGAGGAAGATATGGTTATTATAGGAACAGGAAACGGATTTCAAATTTTCAACTGTGATCCATTTTAATTACGACTAGAAAGAAGTAAATATAATATTTAATAAAAATTTTAAATTAATATTAACTTATTAATATTTATTAAATTAAAAAATATACATATAGTAATGATAATAATAATGATAATGATAAGGATCATAATGATAATAAAAGTATATATTATAGTTAAATATTAATATTATAAGTATTAAACGGGGGAATAGGAATAGCAGAATTACTTTATAGAAGCAACATAATAGGATTAGTAGGAGGAGGAATAAACCCTAAATATGCGTTAAATAAAGTGATGATTTGGGACGACGGAAAACAAAGAGTATGCGCAGAATTATCATTCCGATCAAAAGTAAAAAATTTGAAAATAACATTAAAACACTTGATAGTGGTACTAGAATAAAAATTATTTATATATGAGTTATATTCACTTAAACTAGTTAACAGTATGGAGACTCTGTTGAACTCTTATGGAATAGTATCAATAAACAGTGATCCTATTAATGCAACAGTGGCTTATCTATCCACAATAGTAGGAAATGTGTCTCTGTATAAAGTTGATTAGAATAATACTACAACATTATAGGCTCATAAGAGCAATCTTAGTTGTCTTTAACTCAATTCAAATGCATCTTTATTGGCTACTGCTAGTGATAAGGGAACTATTATAAGAATTTTTAATCTTTAGACTATGTAATTATAGTAGGAACTTAGAAGGGGAGCTGAATATGCTCATATTCATTAATTGAGTTTTTAAATTGAGGGACCTTTTTTAGCATGTGCCAGTGATTCTGGAACTATTCATATCTATATTCTTAATTCTTATAATAATAATAATAATCCGCCAAACAATAATCAACTTAAATTTAATTATAATGATGATTAAAGTGATATTATTAGTAATAATACAAATAATAATAATTATCAAGATCATTAAAATCATTCAAATAAATAGATAAAAAATAAACAAAGTAATTTAAGCTTTATGAAAAGTTTAATACCTTATTTTAACTCAGAATGGTCATTTTCTAAATTAAGACTTAATAATTAACAAAAAGTAAAATTATCATTTTATAATGCAAACCAAGTTTGTTTTCGTTCTCGGACTACAAGTTTTTAAAAGTTTGAATAAGATAATTAATAAGATACTTCAAATAACAATTTATTTAATGAATATATTCGAATGAATACAGATGGTTAGAATATTGAGGTTGAAAAATAAAACTAATAAGAATAAAAACTATTAAACACAATTATTGTTTTGAGTTATGATAATATATTTTATGAAGCTACTTTTGATCCTTATAAAATAGGAGATTCATAAATAATTCACCATCAGGAAATATTATGATATTATATAAATTATTATTTATAAATTAAAAATTTTTATTTTTATAATAATTTATTCAGTAAAAGCTACTAGACCTCTAGAAGATAATTATTAAAATAATAATAAATATTAGTGCTAAATTATGGTTTATTATTTAATAGGTACTTAATTAAAAAATAGCTCTCCTGAATAAACATGGAAAGATATTTCAAAACAAACAGGATCTCAATGTAATAGATTATAAAATAATGTCTCTAATTTTAAATTTGGAAATCTAGATTATTCATTTTACTTAAATAATGTCCTTGTTGATCTAGATATTAAAATATAATTATTTCTTAAAAGAATAGTCAATTAAATTCTTGAAAATTAAGAGAATAAATATTAAATAGATTTTATAATAAATGATTAAAAATTAAATGAATATGTTATGAATTTTATTTGGGATGATAGAAAATTTTCTTGAAAAAATACGATGAAAAAAATAGTGTTATAAATAACTGAAAGATTTTATTAAAACTAATAAGCTTTTTAAAAACAAATTAATTGTTTGGAAAATTTAAAATAATAATTAAGTACATATTAAAAATATGACAATAATGAAATTAATCTCAACTAAATTTATAATATTTCTTCTATTAATCAATAAGATTTTGTTAACTCTTATTTCATACAAACTTTAATTGCTATAGTACATTAAGACCAAGATTTAAAATTTAGATAAAATTATTTATTAATTTCTAATTAAATAATACCAGAATCATTAAAAAAATTAAATTATATAGAGAAAAAGAAATACTATATTTATAGATTTATGATTTTAAATTTTTATTTAGATGGAAATAATAATGAGAGAGATTATGAATAAAAATAAAACATTATAAAAGAAATAAAAAAAATAAGTAAATAACAATACAATGTGGAAATAGAAGAATTTAATTACGATTTAAATAATTATTTGAATAATTCAAGAAATTTAAAGGAATTAGAAATAGAGATAACCATATAAAGAAACAGACTAAAAGGATTAACAAGAATCAGTTTGGATGATGTTTATCAACTTTATTTGCATATGTAAATGTTAAGACTATACTTAAACTATATTATAAGGTGGGATAGTAAGGAACAAATATGTATTTGTATGATAAAAGTGGAGAGTGGCAAGGAGAAAATTGTCCTTAATAGATTGTTAGATATGTTTGTCGAGGATACCAAACAGAAGGGTAATTTACAATTATCATTATCATAATCAATATTTTTATTATTATCATTATTATTATGATTGAAGAACTATATGGAACGAAAGAAGAACTGGAGGAAAAAGAAGACTTTTTTCCATTCTTATTTTACCCTATACTTTCTTTAGAATCTTTGTGATGATAATTTACTATATATAATATCCCATAATTAATAGAATTCTTTCTTCATATATAATCTAATTTTACTTTCTTATGCAACTGAAACAATATTCTTAAACGATATTGCAGTGTGGATGAATCTTTTGCTGAAGGAAACCACTCAATATTTTATCCATTGAGAGGATTCCTTTTGAAGCCAAATTTAGACAACTGAGCTGCACTTATTTATATATTATTATTATTCTAATATTACTATTTTTATTATTCTTTTTATTTTTTTAATTATGAAAACTTTCTATCTTATTTTTTTCATTTTACTTCTTCCTTATTTATTTAAATCAAACTCTATTTTAAAAAATAAGCAAAAGTAAAACATCTGCTTTAATTTTAATTAAGAAAAAATTCTTAAAGATCAAATAAAAGAGGTATGTAATTTTCTTTTTGGTGATCAACTAATTTTGAATGTAAATAAATAAATATTTTAATTAGGATTTATTAAAATGTCTCCATCCACAATAATTTTGTAAGTAATGCTGTGGTCATCACTATGGAATAATTCATTTATAAAAAAGATTGAACTGTGAAGATAAATGTTAAGAAATACAATAATAATAATTATAAGAAACAACATTGAGTATAAAAATAAAAGGATCAAATATTTTAAATAAATAATGAGGAAAATGATAATATAAAATAATAGAGATAATATATAAATATTAAATAAAGATGAAGAAAATATAGAATATCATTTTTTTGGAAATTTGGTATTAGTGAGAAAAATAAAAATAGAGAAGAAAAAGAAATAAAGGCCTGTATTTCGATAAAAGATAAGAGTGGATTATAAGTCTAGAATGATAAATCCAGCAGCAAAATAAGGCATCATAAGTCTGGTGATAAGCCAAGATAAGAAATAAGGAATTTAAAATGTTTTACTAAGGGAGTTGAAAGTGGAGTCGAAGAGAGACAAAAGAATAAAAGCGATGTAATAGCCAGGGTAGAATCCATGCCAAAAAGCACTCACTATAAAAGTTATCACTTTCGCATGTTTATATCCCATTTATCGTAGACGGATGTACACTTGGTGCTTCAGCCATAATTGAGTTGAAATGTTCCAATTTTTTATCACTTCACTCGCACTCTTTCCTCCTTCTATTTCCCATATGTTTACATTATTAAACTTGTCCCAATTATTATAATTCTTATTAT
>Ga0315908_10003657_pt1 | contig 11148 bp, 3 predicted proteins | sample LakEriMetagenome_12_FD_203520 | JGI IMG/M metagenome (GOLD analysis project Ga0315908, IMG submission 203520) | Freshwater fungal communities from buoy surface, Lake Erie, Ohio, United States - Buoy 4 MA124 | ecosystem: Environmental > Aquatic > Freshwater > Lake > Lake biofilm | place: USA...
CAAGAATTGCTGAGCGTGTACGGACTAGATTTATACAATTCATGACCAAAACGATTCAAAATTACCATAGCATTTTCAGGATAATTTTCGATCCCAGGAATTACCCAAGTTTCATTCAGGCCATCACTATTGGGTGAGAATGTATTGGGAATTTTAAAAGCCCCTTTTACAAAAACAGTTACATAATCGAACTTGACACAAGAGGCTAAAACTCCTTTCAAAGTAAAGGTAGTCGTTTCAGTGGTTTGTGCAGAAGTCAATAAATTAGTAGGTGAAAGCACTAAAAAAGGAGGCGACCACAAATATGACTCAGCAGTGCCATTGGCTAGAAAAGTAGCTACTTGACCTGAATCAATGTACAAATCAGGACCAGCATCTAGGATAAAACTATGCACTTGAATTGGGGCGCTGACACTTGTTAAGGTAATGATGCTATCCACTGCAACTGTGCATGCTACTGTGGCGGATAATAGATCATTTTGAGCAAAAACAGAAGAATTAAAAACCAAAGCTGATTCATTTGCTACCACAGCGCCGTTGATCAACCATTGGAGAGCTCCCACTTGAGGACAATCTTGAATCATTAAAGAAAAACTCAAATTCTCACCTTCACAAATCGTATCCGTTTGACTAGATATTTGAATGTAAGGGGCTTGAGAATAACAAAGATTACCTTTTGAAATTAGCGTTAACATTAAAATAACAAAAAGGATTGTTTTCAAATTATTTATTTGATTATCAATTAATTAAAAATTTATTATCCTCAATTTCGAGTATTAAATTGCGCTTCTATTTGTGTATCAATTTTTTATTCTGACTTTTGGCACTAAATTAGGTTTACAATACGAAGATAAAACTAAAAGACGGAAACATGAGAAACATTTACCTAACATTTATCGCGCTGCTTTATTTTGCTAATCTATTCGCGCAACATGGGGATTATGATAACACCTCCAAATGGTTTTTAGGATTGAATGCAGGAGCGACCTGGAATTCGACAGATGTTAAAAGTAAAACAGCTTCTGGATGGGGTTTAACACTCGGGAAATCCTATAATTATGACTATGGTAAAATTTTAAGTTTTGATCTTCGTGCGCGCTATTTAAGAGGATATTGGTATGGACAAGATTATGACACCACCAATTTGGACAACTATACAGGAACAAGTTTAAACTATTATGATTCATTAACAGGATATTCGGTCAACAACTTCCAAGCAGATGTTCATCGTTTGGCTTTTGAATTGGTGATTCATGCCAATAGAATTAGAGAAAGAACAGGTTTTGATCCTTATATCTTTGGTGGAGTGGGCTTTACTTGGCATCAAACCTATGGCGATTTATACGATAGTACTTACTACGATTATGCCAGTTTGGTGCAAGACGGAACCTTAAGTTCTATGCTAAGCTCTACTTTAGATGGTATTTATGATACACCTTTAGATGGAAGTAGCACCAAAACAAAAGTAAACTTTATGCCAAGTCTTGGATTTGGTTTAGGATATCAAATTGGGAAAAGAACCACTTTTGGGATTGAACACAAAACTACTTTTACAAGAGGTGATTCCTTTGATGGTTTTATTTCACAAGCTCCAAGAGCAAAAAATGATTGGTATCATTACACTTCTGCATATATCCAATTTAGATTTAAGACGCATACCAGCACTACAACAGAACCAATAAATAGTTCTTCGAATATTAATAATTACAACACTCCATGCCCTAAGCCTGTAATCACTGTAAGCAATAGCACTGTAACAGTTAATACAAGCACTTATAATTTAACGGCCAACATTACAGAAGTAAATTCCGAAAATGAAATTAGTTTAATGAACATGATGGTAAGTAATGGCATAGCGGTTCCCTTCACCTATAATTCAAATACACGCCAACTACAAGCAAGTGTTCAATTAGTTCCAGGTAACAATTCTTTTACCATAAGAGTTCAAAACAATTGTGGTTATGACATAAAAAATATTACCATAATATATAATAATTGTATTCCTCCAAGCATCAGTATTACTAATCCTGCGAACAATAGTTTAAGTGTAACGAGTCCTAATTTTGTTTTTTCTTCCCTAATTTATGGAATCAACAATCAACAGGGAATTACCTTGTTTGTAAATAACAAGCAGATTAATAATTATACGTTTAATTCCACTACAGGATTACTACAATGCAATTTAATGTTGAATGCTGGAGCTAATATTATTCAATTAGAAGTAGGCAACAGTTGTGGAAATACAAGTGAAAACACTACTGTTATTTACAACGATTGTATAACACCAAGCTTCCAATTAGCAATGCCTTCAAGCACCGGAACTACTACAAGTACAAGTGTCTATACTGCAAAAATAAATACTATTGGCTTCAAAAATAGCAGTGAAATAAGCATTACTCAAAACGGAACTCGAATTAACAATTTTAGTTTTATCAACGGGATCATTACGCTGCCATTACAATTAACCAGTGGCTTAAATACCATCACCATAAATGGAACCAACCTTTGTGGATCAGATGCCATATCATTTGCCATTAATTATCAAAATTGTAATGCGCCTATAATCACTTTAGTCAACCCTACTCAGTTGAATACTACCAGTAATTTACAAGCAATCAGGGTGAAATTAAAAGTGGAAAATTGCACCAAGAACAACATGCATTTATTGCTTAATAATATCACTATTTCCAATTTTACCTTCAATGAAACGACTAAAATAGTAGAGGCTAGTTTAGTTTTAAGTCCTGGAAATAATATCTTTTTAATTAATGCTAGCAATAATTGTGGCCTTGATGCTGCAACTTTAAATATTAATTATAATGACTGTAAAAGTCCAACAGTCTCCATTAATGGAGCCAACAATACAACACAGAATATTGCGTCATTTGTTCTGAGCGCTTCAATTCAAAATATGAATAGTGCTCAAGGAATTACACTTACACTGAATGGTGCGCCAATCAATTTCAATTTCTTGAATGGGCAATTAACCAGCTATACGAATTTACAAGCTGGAATAAATGCATTTGTTTTAAATGCGGTGAATGGTTGCGGAAATCAAAGTCAAACGCTAAGCGTGAACTACAATAATTGCATTGCACCGGCGATTACGCTAGTTGCACCATCAATTACAGGAACAACGGTTGGTAATGCAAATTACAATTTTCAAGCTTTAGTGAGTAATATTACGAATCAACAAAACATTAGTGTTAAATTGAATAATGTTACTGTTCCCTCTAGTTTTTTAAATGGGGTATTGGTTGCCTCCTTGATTCTTGTCGAGGGAAACAATACAGTAGTAGTTGCAGTTAGTAACGCTTGCGGAAATGATTCAGAGACCTTCAATATTACTTTCAATAAGTGTAAAGCACCAATTGTGCACCTTACAAGTCCGGGAGTTTTATTAACGAGTACCAATCAGAATAATCTTCAATTTTCAGGGTCCGTTGAAAATATTACAAGTCCACAAGAAATGACACTGAAATTGAATGGTCAAATAGTTCCTTTCACATTTATAAATGGACAATTTTCCGGAAGTGTAAGTTTAATAAATGGTGCTAACATACTTCTGGTTACAGCAACAAATGCTTGTGGAACCGATATGAATCAGCACAGTATCATTTACAATAATTGTACAGCACCAAACATAATCAATCCAATACCTTCTGTGCTTAATACCATATCATCATCTCCCCAGATAACTATTAGTGCACAATTACAAAACATTAGTGCTGCTCAGCAAATTTCTCTCCTACTCAATGGGGTAAGTCAAAACTTTACTTTTATTAACAACCAAGTAAATGCTAACTTAAATTTAAGTAGTGGAAATAACATGATCGTGTTAAGTTGTGTCAACAATTGTGGAACCGATATTAAGAATTGGAATACCTCGTATACTCCTTGTTCACCTCCACAAGTAAATATTACCAATCCAAGTAATTCAGGAACTACTGTAAATACAGCAAGCTATAATTTTACTGCAACAGCGAACAACATCCAAAATGCACAACAAATCAGTTTAACTTTAAATGGTACTGCCATCAATAATTTCAGCTATAATAATGGAATAGTAAGTGCTAATTTAACTTTAACAGCTGGACTGAATACCATAGTTGTACAAGCGAATACAGGTTGCGGTTTGGTTTCAGAAAATAGCACCATCAATTTTAATAATTGCATCGCACCTAACATTATCCTCGGAAGTTATAGCGCCGCAACAAGTACAGCGCCCAATTTGATTCAAGCTACCCTTCAAAATATAAGTACCAATCAAGGGATAATTTTCACACAGAATGGAACTGCAATTACAAATTACAATTTTTCAGCGGGGCAATTGAGTGCAAATGTTATCCTCACGCCGGGAATAAACACATTTTTCTTAAGTGTTTCCAATACTTGTGGCAATGACCAAGAGAACTTCGTTATCAATTATAACAATTGTATTGCTCCGATTATTACAGTACAAAATACTGGTAATACCAATGTACTTGTACCTTCCTACACCTTAAACGCAAGTGTTAATAATATGCCATCTGCACAAGGAATTAGCATAAGTTTAAATGGAAATCCTTTGACTAACTTCACAGTGAATAACAATCAATTGGCTGCAGCCGTTAATTTACAAGCGGGCATTAATACATTTATAATCAGCGCACAAAACACTTGTGGTTCAGATTCAGAAACCCTTCAGGTAAACTATGATAATTGTAAAACGCCCGTAGTAATTATTAATGCTAATAGTGGATTAACCGTTAATTCTGGCACTTACAACCTTCAGGCACAAGTAAGTAATATGAATTCTGTTCAGGGCGTACTATTAACCTTCAATGGACAGAACATCAGTAATTTCACCTACAATAATGGAGTTGTTTTAGCGCAAGTAAACCTCATACCTGGAGCAAATAGTTTCGTGTTAAGCGCTCAAAATGACTGTGGTAGAGATTCTCAAATCTTAGAGATAAACTATTTAAACTGTATAGCACCAAATGTGAACATTACAAGTGGGTCAGGTACAACCGTTTCAAATAGTGCCTTTAATTTACAAGCACAGATAAGTAATATGACTTCTTCTCAAGGTCTTAGCGTTCAACAAAACGGACAAAATATTAGTAACTATACCTTTGTAAATGGGCTTTTAAATGCAAATATCACACTAAGCAGTGGCGTAAATACTTTTACCATCAATGCTCAAAACGCTTGTGGAACAGATGCTGCAACAAGCACCATTAGCTACCTACAATGTTTGGCACCTACTGTACAAATAAATGCTGCAATTCCAAATAATTCTAGTACTACAAGCGGAACTTTGACGATAAATGCCAGCATTGGAAATTATGATCCACTTACCACCATTTTAGTAACTAAAAATGGTAATGTTGTGAATGGATATTCCAATAATAATGGCCAAATTTCAGGTACTTTAAATATTGCGTTAGGGACCACAGTTATTGTGGTTTCAGCAAGCAATGCTTGTGGAACAGACAGTGATACCTACACCATTGAAAGATGTAAAATTCCAACACTTACCCTAATTACTCCTGCTAATGTAGCAACGACTGTACTATCAAGCTCCTATTTCATACAAATGAATGCTGAAAATGTGGGAAATATTAATATGATAAGTGCAACTCAAAATGGAGCGCCACTTGGAGGAATGACTTTATCCAACACTATCTATGGAGGAATGGTCACCTTGCAAGCTGGTATCAATACCTTTGAAGTTCAGGTTGCAACGGGTTGTGGCACAGCACAATTGTCATTTACCATAAATTACACTGTCCAAAACAACGGAACTACCATATCTCCTAACGGACAAGGTCAAAATTTAAATGGAGGAAATTCTGATTCCAATGGATCTGGAAATCCGAATAACAATGGAGGGAATAGCGATACCAATAGTGATGGTGATGGATTATTAAAAACTAATAATGGGACAGATAAAACCAATATTCCAGTCAAACCCGTAACACCTGCGCCTGCAAAACCAACAGTGGTAACACCTGCACCTGCAAAACCAACGGTTGTAACTGCTGATCCAGTGAAGCCTACAAGTCCGAAACCGGTGATGCCTGCGCCTGCAAAACCAACGGTTGTAACTCCAGATCCAGTGAAGCCTACAAGTCCGAAACCGGTGACGACAACACCTGAAAAACCTGCAGTTAAGACCGAAAAATCTGGTGGTGGAAAATAAAAATTTTAGATGAAAGAAAATTAAAGGGGCACTTGCCCCTTTTTCTTTGATATTACTTTCAAAATTCAATCCATTTAATTAACTTCGCGAACTTAAAAATATATTGAATAATGGCAATTATTGGAAAAATTAGAGAAAAATCAGGTCTATTAGTTGGAATAATAGGTTTAGCATTGTTAGCGTTCATTCTATCTGACTATAAGAGTATGATGGGCGGTTCAGAAGGCGAATTTGGAATTGGTCTAGTTGATGGTGATAAAGTTGATATTAATAATTACGGCGCTTTAAGTAGTCGTGTTCAAGATCAAGATAGAGCACAAGCAGAAAAAGAACAAAAACCATTTGGAGAGACTGAAATGGAAGCTGCAAGTGATAAGGCTTGGAATTTCATGGTGGATTCTATGTTACTTCAAAAAGAATATGATGCCTTAGGAATTAGTGTTTCAGATAAAGAATTTAATTCTTATTTGATGGCTTCTGATGGCTTTAGTACTCTACAAGATTTAGCATCCTTTTTTACGGACTCCGTTACGGGAGCTATTTCAGACCAATCTATTATGTTGGGTCGTCAAAAACTACAACAAACTCTAAATCAACTTAAGACTAGTAAGGAACCACAAGCTAAGAGCCAATGGGAAGGCACTAAAAAGTATTATACTGACAGAAGAAAGCAAGAAAAGTACTTTGCACTTGTTGGTCAAGGAGTTTATGTAACCAAGCTAGAAGCTGAAGAAGAATATTTTGCTCAAAAAGAAATTAAAAACATTTCATTTGTTCAAAGAAGATATACTGAAATAAACGACGCAGATATTAAAGTTAAAGAATCTGAAATTAAAGCTTTCTATGATGCGCACAAATCAGAGAAAAAGTACATGAATCGTTCTTCTAATCGTGAAGTAAAGGTGTTTTCAGTTATTATTTCACCTTCTAAAAAAGACACTTTAGCGTTCTCTAAAATTGTAATTAAATTGAAAGCAGATTTTTCTGCATCAACAAATGACTCCATTTTAGTGATGAAAGAAAGTGACATGAAACAATACTTTGGCGACAAGAGAGGAACATCAGTTCCTGAAGGTCATGGGAAAGCAAATAAATTCTTGACCTACCCTAGAGATTATGATACCATCTTTAAGTTGGCTAAAGTTGGGCAAATTGTTGGACCTTATGCAGTGAACGAAAGCATGATGATCTCAAAGGTTATTGGATTTACACCAACCCATATTAAAGCAAGACACCTTTTAATTTCAACAAATGGATCTAAGGATGCCAAAGTATTGGCGGCAAAGCAAAGAACTGCAGATAGTCTTGTTAAATTGATGAACAAGGATAATTTTGCTGAATTTGTCACTAAATTTAGTGATGATCCAGGATCTAAAACAACTGGTGGTGTTTACGAAGATTTCTTAGAAGGAGAAATGGTTAAGGAATTTGGCTCTTTCTGTGCTACCAACCCAATTGGAAAAATTGGTGTTGTAAAAACTGATTTTGGTTTTCATATTATAGAAGTAATGGAGCGTGACGCAAGTGTTTTTCCGGTACTTACTACCATACAAAAATCATTTAAAGCATCTGAAGAAACCATTTCAAATAAGGAAAGTGAAGTAAATGATATTCTTTATGAATTAGACAAGCGAATTTCTAAAGTAGAAGATCCTATCAAAAAAATAGATTTGTTCGATACGATTGTTCGTAAAGCTGGTTATTTCGCATCTCCTATGTTAATTGAAGATGATAATGCTAAAGTTTATGGAATGACAACAAGCATGGCGGCAGATAAAATTTTAGAATTAGCCTATTCTGAAAATGTTGCCGTAGGTTCTTTAACTTCTTTTCCAATTAAGGATAAAGATAAATACGTGATTGCAATTGTTTCCGCTGTTAAGGAAAAAGGCGAACCATTGTATGAGCATGTTAAAAAACAAATGGAAAAAGAAATCATTGAAGAAAAGAAAGCAAAACGATTGATGAATCAAATGGCAAAGAAAAGCTTAACTGAACTAGCGCGTTTAGGCAATACGACAGTTATGGATGCCCAAGTAACCTTTGGCAATCCTTCTATTGGAAATGCGGGTTATGAACCAGAAATAGTAGGAGCTTTATTCTCTGTAATAAAGGATGGCAAAACTACTTTACCACTTAAAGGTAAGACGGGTGTTTATGTTATCAAAGTAAAATCAACAACAAAAGCAGCTGCCACATCAAATTATAATGCAGAAAGAGATCAACTTTTAAATACTTTAAAAGGATCAGTTCAAGGTCAAGTACTAACGGCATTGAAAAAGAAAGCAGAAGTAATTGATAATAGAAAATTATACAACATAAGAGTACGTTTGTAAATCTTATCATTCCCCATAAAAAAATCCTATTGTTTATACTTTAGGATTTTTTTATGCTTAAATTTTTATTGGGAATTAAAGATCAAAAAACAAACGACCGTTGATCCATGAAGGATCTAAAACTGCTTTGTTTTTCCTATAGAATTTTATAGCGGGGGCATTCCAATCTAATACTTGCCAATCCATTCGTGCTACTTTTTGCTCCCTGGCTACCGCCACAACTGCATCAAATAAAATCTGACCTATTCCTTCACTTCTATAGGACTCTTTAACATATAGATCTTCGAGATAAACACATTTTCCTTTCCAAGTTGAATAGGAAAAGAAATACAAAGAGAATGCGATTACTTCCTTTAGATTTTTATCTTCTACAACAAATGCAAAACAAACCTTGGTTTGAAATAAATCAATTTTGATTTGATGGGGAGTATTTATTACTGCAAGAGGTTCTTTTTCAAATACAGCAAGTTCGTTAATTAAACCATGTATGGCAGTCTCATCGCCTGGAAGAGCAGGACGCAGAATAAACCTATTATTGAACTCCTGCAAGGTTAAAGCGAATTTTAATTCCTGTATTTAAATTCCCAGTTGGATAACTTGTAGCTACCTTAGGTTTATTAATATTTTGATCATAGAATAAAGTCATTGTTAAATTTTGTGATAGATTATAATCAATATTAAACTTAAAGGCAATTATCTTAGCCCCAGCTGTAGCTTGATTGGTATTCTCTACCACCTTTCTGATGACCGTTGAATTATCTCTAAAAGAGAAATTAATTCCAGCATTCATGTCATTTGCAGGTATTTTTTTAAATAATTTTAGTTTGGTTATTTTAGATTGCATTCCTACTATAATTTCTTGACCCATGATTTCGGTAACTTGATTATTATTCAGAGACAAGGTTGACTGTCTATCCTTTTTATATTCAAATTTAGTGGTCAAGGATTGGCCAAAAAGTAACCAAGTTGCATCTAATCCGATTAATGGAGAGAATTGTTCACTAATAGTAACATTTTGAATTTGCATTCCAGAAATGAAATTATTATTTAAATCCAAACCATTTGCATTTCCATTATTATCAAATGTTGCACTTAAGTTAGACTGCATGCCATTTACTGTAACGGTTGAATTATAGGCATGTCTAAGAACGAAAGACTTCACGTAATCCTTTGCAAATGGGAATTTAGAAAGACCATTATAGGTAACACTCCAATTCGGTAATGGTGAATTTTTTAGAGGATTTACATTTTGCTCATTTACACTAGTATTTCCGTAGGCAGTTAAGAATGCTCCCAAAACAACTTCTTGTTGACTACCACTATATCCACTATAATAACCAGAAGCCGCAATACTTGAATTTGGATTTTGAGCTCCAATAACTTGAGAAACTGCAACTCTATTCGCCAATAAATCGGCGAAAACTTGAGATGAATTATCTCTAGCATTAGCAACAAAAGCGGTTGCCCATGTAATAGTTGAATACGTTAAATTAGCGGTTTCAAATCTACTTTGTCCTTCAAACTGAGAAGTCTGAGAATTCCATCGATAAAATTCACCTGAATTTTTACCATAGTTCCTATTCATTTTTAATTCAATATTCAGATCTTTAATTGGTTCTAAGCTAGCTCTTAAATTAAATGTTGTAGCATGAGTGGTAGTAAATTGCTTATTTAAGTTCTCATTTTGTACCAACCATCCATTTCCTGCTGCAGCATTGGCAATATTAAAACCATTTGCCTGACCCCAAACATCATAGCCTTGACGTCCAAAAACAAAGCCACTTAACTGAGTACTATTTCCGTTCATACCCAGGATTCTCGAATCTTGATTGTAACCAGGTAATAAAGTCCCATCATTTACCGTGTAAGTTCCGGATATATTCCTAACGGTCATCACAAGTCTTGCGGCAAAACCGCCAAATGGATTTACTTTTTCTTTTTGACGCTTTTCTTTTAATTTATCTCGTTCAAACTTCCTAAGCTTTCGTTCAAACTTACGGCGCTCCTTTTTGGTCATTTCCTCTAAAGGCTTTGGTGGTTCGAGTGTGGCTTCAGGAGCTTTAGGTTTATCTCCTGGTTTTGCACCACCCGGATTGTTTCCACCTACATCCTTTGAGTTGATAGACCCTCTTGAATTTCTTCCATCGGAAAGCACGCGTTTGAAATAAGGAATCTTGTTATAAAGAGTAACAAAATTAGCTTGAGAAGTCATGTTGATAGATCTATTATTTTGAATAATATTTCCATATTCAGCTTGACCAAGTGGTGCGCGTTGCCAATTGTAAGTACCCGTATATTTTGCATTTGCCGTTAACCAATCTGTAATAGGTAATTTGTCAAAAGGCACAGAATAACTCAAATTATAATTATGACTATAGTCCATTGTATTCCCAAAGGTTGACATTTGAGAACGAATAGAATCTTTGAATTCACCAAATCCATTAGGATCTAACTTACGGTCTACCCTATTATTACCTTCAACAAAAATTGATTTATTTGTCGCTGTGAAGCTAGCTTTCAAATTCTTAGTGATATCGTAGCCAATATTATAGTTCCTTGTCCAATCAAAGCGCTTCAAAAATACAGGTTGAAACTCATAATTAGGAACCAAATTATTTCTTACTT
>Ga0315908_10003658_pt1 | contig 11145 bp, 6 predicted proteins | sample LakEriMetagenome_12_FD_203520 | JGI IMG/M metagenome (GOLD analysis project Ga0315908, IMG submission 203520) | Freshwater fungal communities from buoy surface, Lake Erie, Ohio, United States - Buoy 4 MA124 | ecosystem: Environmental > Aquatic > Freshwater > Lake > Lake biofilm | place: USA...
GGACCTTGTTATATAATATAAGCAGATGGTGAAAAAAAATAATTAAAGAAAAATAGTGCAACAGATAATTTTCAAATAGTTCAATTTGAATATCCAATAAAAAGTGGACTAATTTGGCAAAGTGCTGAATAATGCTTTTAAGCCTAGAAATTTGAAGACGAATCTATTCGAGAGATTTTAAGAACAACATTACCTAAAGAAAATGAAAGTGACTCTGAGTATGGAGTTAGGATTTGGGAACTAGGGTAGAAATTTAATTTAACTAACAAATGGGAATAAATAAAAGTAGAAGTTATGTATTTAGTTAATTGTGCCAAATATTCAGCTAATCCTCTACTGCAATAAGAATTAATTGAAACTACTAAAGATTTGCATATTGAAGGAGCACCAAGTACTTGGGAATGGTCAAAATACAATGGATTGATTCAGATGTTGATTAGATAAAATATTTAAAATAATATTGATCTTAAATCTATCACTAGTTTAAATATTCAAGATTTAATATCTTTAGATTCTCAATGATTATATATTAAATTAATTATTATTAAAATTTTTACACTTTTTAGCAATAAAAGTATTATATTTAAATTCATTTTGATTCGGCTAATTATACTAACTCTTATATAAGATTCCTCAAAGCAATATTGGGATAAACAACTTTAGAATCTAACTTCAATCCAGTTAAAGGAGAAGTGTTCTTAGTTTTAAACCATTGCTAAATCATTTTCCTTTCATAAGTCTGTCCATCGCAAGTGACTACTGGATCTTCAAACAAACACTAAGTAAAAGGACACACATAATTATTACTGATATTTCCTAACTTCTAAAGAATTTCTTTCCTGCCTTGATCTTCATTCACGATACTAAAATTGGTCTATTATATTATCCCTACTGCTATTGTCTATTCCATTTCTCTGATAATGAATCTTCCTAGGATATTTAATTTATCATAACTCTCACAATAAATATTCTTCAATGGCTTAATTACTACAATTGCTGTCTCTCCTGCCTTTATATCTTCGGGATTTATCTCTAATTTTTCATCTTTAGTTGTCTTTGATTGTATTTTTATTAATTTGCATTAAACTTGCAATGAATGGATAAAAATCACTGGAGAAAACCCTACTTTTATTTTCTGTACACCTCTCAACACTAGTAATTTAGCCTAAAAACATTGTTCAATTATTTCTATTAGTTCTTAACCTATCATATCACCAGAATTTATCTAACGTTTTGAAATATTTTTTAAATTGAAAGCAATTTAATATCCAGGATAAGCAATGTCTATATCTTTATAATGCATTTACATAGATTTTACTTCAAACTCCTATTTAATCATTGAGGATAATTAAACTTTATCACTTTTCTTCAAAGTTCCTTATAATATTCTTCCACACACTACAGTCCCTACGCCACTAATTTTATTAACATTTCTAACACTTATTCTTAACGGTTTATTTTAATATTTCTCTTTGTAATTGTTGTATTCTAGTTAATCCATTAATTCAAATAAACAATCGCCTTTATAAAAAGATAAGTTTTAATGATTTGATTTATTTATTAAATTTTAATTAAAATATGCCATTATAGGAATGAATGAAACATTCTTATTAGTGAATTTGTAACCAGTTTTGGTCATGAACTAAGTTAACTCTTATTTAATATTATCGAAATCCTATTATGGATTTATAGATTTATCCAATTTATTGATTGCTATAATAATTTATCTAATTCCAAAAGCAAATACCATTCCTAACTACTCTTTGATCTAATCAATTGAATTTCCCATATTAAAATCAAGCACCATCAACCCATAATCCGATTAAGACATTCCACTTAACATATTTTTCACATAACTCTTGTGTCCTGGAGTATCTATTATTGTCATTTCATAATTATTCAACTAAATTTACTTTATTTTACTTATTATTGTAATTCCTCATTCTTTTTCTGATTTTAACTTATCTATGCACCAACTATACTTACAATAATACATATTTCCCATATAATTTAGCTCCTTTTCTATTTTTTATAATTTATTATTGTATTCTTAATTTGTTTCCGTTAATATTTTTCCTATTAAAGTTGATTTACCTGAATTTGAAGGCCCAAATACAGCTATTGTTGATTTATTCTTTATTTATTTTTATTATTATGATTCCATTTAAATTGAAATAATTTTAATTAAATAATAAATAATAATTATTAAATATATTATTTTTATATTTTATATGTAGATTAGTAAAGTATAATATAGAATAATTTAGTTTTCATCTGAAGCATTAGAATTTCCTTGTTAAGATTTAATTTAGTCAAGAATAAATAGTAAAGGATGGTAATCAGAAAAATTTTGTGAATATCCTTAGATAATTATATTAGAATTATAAAAGAAAGTATAAGGGATCGAATTAGAAATAGTAAGTCATGAAAGTAAAATTGGGGAAACGATAATAATAGAAACATCAGAAAATAATAGAAAGTACAAAGAATAAGGATAAATAAAGTTTGGTGATAATTAAAATAGCAATTTTAATAAAAATGAAGTTAAAAGATTGAAATTGGAAGTATAATGTAATTATATTAAATTAATAATAAACTAGTGTTATCTTAACAAACTAAATCTGTTCAATTAAGTTGGAATACTATCTTTAACTATTTTTAGTCAGTTATAAGAATTATAACCAATTAAATCAAACATTATAATTTAATAATAATTAAACAACAATTCTCTTTTTACTAACAAATATTCAATCAACAAAAATTTTTAAACTCTTAATAAATCTTAAATAATTTAATAATCTACAAATATTTAGTAAAATACTCAAAATGCACTCACTGTTACACCTAATTAAAATATTCATAAATTATAAAATAAATTACCACTTTTATAAATTAATAATCATGATGAAACGGTAATACCAGCATTAAGAAATAATTAATAAATTTCAAATCCTTAAAATTATAATCATGACTAAATAGTAATACCTACATTATGAAATAATAATTAAATAATTTAACCTCATTAAAATCATAATTATGATTAATTTTTGGATTATAAACACTAAAAAAATATAAATTAAAAATCTAAACATTCTCAAAATAGAATCATTAAATAAAAATAATAATAATAAAAATTATAAGAGTAATTTTATATTAATGATAATAATATTGAATAAATAACTGAAAATTAAATAGAAATTTTTAAAGATGTTATTAAAATTATAGGAATATAATGATGCAAGAAATTATTAAATAAAGATTGGAAAATAAGAGAAGAAGTATTAGATAATATTGAATTAGAAATAAAAAATAACTAAAATAACTTAAATAAACAATAATAATTATTATAAGGTTGTTTGTAAGTTGGAAGAATATGTTTATAAGACAAACATATTCAAATATAAATAAAAAGTTTGGTATTAATAATGAGCGTTATAAAGAATGATAAATTAGATATAAATAATAAAATAATTTAAGATTAAGCTAGAATAATAACAGAAAAGTTGATAGATTTTATGGGGGAAGATAATTTAAAGTTAATAGAATTAAGTTAAGAAATATATCTTAATATTTTTAATAAATAAATTTTAATTCAAACAGACATGATATAGGATTTGATAATATTAAATTGAGATAATAAAATAAAACAAATAACAAACAAATTAAATATGATTGAAAAATTAGTAAAAACAGAATAATTGTAAAACAAATAAATAATAAAATAAATAACATAAAAATTGATTAATTATTAATAACATCCAAATTAATCAATAAAAAATAAAGCTAATTCAATAAAAGAGTAAATATTTCAAATAAATGAATAAAAAGGATAAATTTGTGAATATTGTAATAGAATAAACCCTAATTTTAATGATGAACATAAATACAAAGTTCATAAATAAAAAGAATGTGTGATGCTAACTTCATGCTTGAATTGTTATGAAATAGTTGAGATTTGGAATTTGAATGAACATCTAGTAAAGGAGTGTGAAGATAAAGAGTTATTTATTGAATGTTTGGAATGTGGACTTGCTATTTATAGGCAAGAATTTACTTTTCATAAGAATTAGAATCTTTGTATTCCAGTCTAGTCAAGTTAAAAACTTTGTTCTCTTTGTCATCTTTCAGTTAGAAACGATATAAAATCATTTTAGTATCACATTATGCAATAACTTTGTCCTAAAAATCCAAGGACGAATTGAATAATTATCTTATACTTAACTTATCATATTTAAATATATCATATTAAATAAAACATATTGTATAACAATTTATCATATGTATTAATTTATATATTAATTATGAATATAATTAATAATATATAATATAATAAAATATGATAAATGATAAATTGGTATGATTACATAATTATTGAATAAAAATCATAATAAATTCATTTCAATATTACTCAACCTCTCTTCCTATTAAATTGGTTCTTTAATTTATTTATTCTAATAGTAATATATAATAAGAAGAAGTGCAGGAATAATAGGAATCCAAGAAAAGCCAATAGGATTAGTGATCAACAAACTAAAAGAATAAAAATACAATGGTACTATAACGAGACCTACTTTTCCAACAGTCATACACAATCCTATTCCCCTTGAAAATTAATCTGGTTTGAAATTTTAGTTAGTGAAACCCTAAAGAGCAGTAATGAAAACTGATAAGAAGAGTTTAAATAAAATAGTCAAAGATATTTACAGCCATTAATAAACTGTGATACTAAATTTATCACTAGATGATTCCAATATCAGAATGCTAATCGAAAATACAATCATAAATGTCAAACTCATTTATATTATTTATTTCTTCTCAATTTTAATTTGCAACACTAATGTTAATAAAATACCTAATATTTCAAATAAAGTTAGCATAAGTAAGTTTAATTATCTTCTTTCTAAATTCATCACGCTATAATTTATACCAAAATAAAACAAATATCGTAAAAACCTAATAGCTTTATTATTTATATTTACCACAAATATATTACTATCAAATTATTCATTATTTGTTTTGGCTTTTTAAACATTTACTTATAACTATTTATAAAATCCTCTATCTATATTTTAATATTTTTTTTAGATTTTAAATCATTCTTATTATTATAATTGTCTGTTTGAAATTCTTCATATAAATCAAAATTGAAATGAGGTCTTTTATTATAAATTTGAATTTATCTCAAAACTTATTTAGCCTCGTTAAATTAAAAATTAGAAACCAAATAACTAGGTGATTAATAAATATAATAATGAGTTAAAATAAGTAACAAGAGTAAGGGAAAAGCAATAAAAAGAAGGATAATGATAGAAGATTATTGTGTAAACTAATAAATAAGTGTAAATAAGAATTAAGAGAAAGTCCAGCTAGTATTAAGAATATTAAGTGAATAATTCTAGAATCTTTTTCCTGAGACAGTGGTAAGATAAATGTAAGAAAGAGGTTCAAAAGCAGTAAAGGTAAAAGCAATAAAAAACAAAAGAAAAGACAAATGATTTGGAGAGATAAATGATAAAGGGATAAGAAAGAGAAGGGAAATAGTGAGAGTGTACTTAATCATTTTCAAAGGACTATAAAGAATGGAGAGATGAGTGAAGACTAAGCCTGATAGGCATGAGCCAAGGTAATAATAGGAGAGAGAGTAGTGGTTGTAAGGAAGCAGGATAGGAAGTTATACTGTTAACATGCAATAAAATACGAATTTACCATAGAATACTCAAACTATCATCTGTTGGTATTTACTGTTGTCGCCCACATATTCTATCGCTTTTTCCAATGATATGCATTACACTTTCATCTCAAATACTTTCTATTTCAATGCATCATCATTTCTCATTATTATATTTTTAATATATCATTTCACACTAATATATTATTAATGTATCATTTCTCATTATTATTTAATTTATATATCATTCTCATAAATATATATAATTGGTATTATTACTTATTATTATATAATTAATATATTTTATCTTATTATTATATTATTTTATTATATTAATTGTTAAACTATAATATATAATTATTCTTTTAATAATAATATATCATAGTCAGCTGAATAGAATTCAAATATAAAAAAATTTATAAAAAGCTTACAAATAGAACTAGAAAAATAAGATATAAATAAATTTTTGATGGAACAAGAATAGAAAGTAGTAAAATTGGGTATTAATGGTTTCGGAAGAATAGGCAGACTGGTTCTTAGAGCCGCATTTGATAATCCTAAAGTTTAGGTTGTAGGTATCAATGATCCTTTTATGGACATGGACTAAATGATCTACAGTTTAAGCTTCGACTCAGTCCATGGAAAGTTCAATAAAAAGATAAGCAAAGAAGGGAATATTCTAAAAATAGAGAATATCCTAATAAGAGTTTTCAATGAAAAAGATTGTGAGAAGATTGGTTGGGGCTCAGTGGGAGCAGACTATATATGTGAATCATCAGGAGTGTTCCTAACGAAGGAGAAAGTGAAGAAACATTTAGAAGGAGGAGGAAAGAAAGTGATTATTAGTGCTCCAGCAAAAGATGATAGTTAAATGATTATCATGGGGGTCAATGAATAAGATTATAAAGGACAAGAGATAGTATCTAATGGATCTTGTACTACTAATTGTTTAGCGCCATTAGTTAAGATATTGGAAGATAATTATGGAGTAGAGGAAGGATTGATGACTACTATTCATGCTGTGACTGCTACTTAATTGACAGTGGATGGAGTTAGTAGAGGGGATAAGGATTATAGAGGAGGAAGAGCAGCCATCGGAAACATCATACCTTCATCTACAGGTGCTGCCAAAGCCATTGTTAAAGTCATACCTTCATTGAAGGATAAATTAACCGGAATGGCTTTTAGAGTACCAGTACTAGATGTCAGTGTCATTGATCTTACCGTCAGATTAACTAAATCAACTGATTTGAAATAGATCAAGGACAAAATCACTGAAGCTAGTTAGGGTACCATGAAGGGAATCATTGGAGTTGAGCAATAGTAATTAGTTAGTTCTGATTTTATCCATGATAGTAGAAGTTGTATCTTTGATTTTAATGCTAGTATATAGCTCAATCCTAATTTCTTTAAACTTGTAGCTTGGTATGATAATGAGTGGGCCTATTCTAATAGGATTGTAGATCTCGCTATACATATGTTTGCTATTGATCATTAATGATCTTGTATAATATTTTTATATTTTTTATCTTTTTATACATATTTTATTTATAAACTTTTATTCTTTAGTATCAATTCTTTTTCTTTCTTAGTCTGTTTTCATTCAACTACCACGGTAACAATTGAATTGCATTTTTATTAATTATTTCTTATCTTTTTTTTAATACAGACTAATCAAAAGTGGTTAGATTAGATTAATCAATAAAATTATAATTTGACATTTATACTCCTTTAGTACAGAAATAAGCCATAAAATCAAGCCAACAAATTTACTATCGAAAAGAATTGCCAAATAAAACTGAGCTCATTAATTAAGGAGCATTTTATTTTGAAAGTTATACAATAAATTATTATTATTTTAAGGCCTGTTAAGAACAATTATAAAATTATAAAAACTAGTCAGAGCACAAATAAGGAAGATCTATAAAAGTTATATTTGCTTAATCATTAGCATCAATCCAACAATTCAAAAGTTATTCTCCATTTTAGCTTAAACTAATTTTTTCTGTTTCTGACAATTTTAAACTACAAAAATAAGGCATCTCTATTTTATTGTAAAAAAATAAGTTGTTTTTTTTTATTTCATCCTCTTCAAATAATCTACGATTTTTCTTTTTAATTTTAATCTTTATTTCTTTTCCTATTACATGTTATAAAGGTTTTTAAACTTTTTTCATAATTTATTTTTAAAAATCTTTATTACTATTTCCCATCATTTTTAATTCTCCTAACATCAATTTTTATTATAAACTTAGTTGATTAAATTTATCTTGTTATGATTGTTATTTGTAAAATCTATTATTTTCATCTGATAAATTTTCATAAGGATTTATTAATCCCAATGTTATAGTTCCTTTTTTTCTTATTCTATATTCTACTTCTTCAACACTCCATAATCTTTCATCTCTATCTTATAATTCATTTTCATCAAATTCATCTTCAAATATTAAATTGTTATTTTTGCAATTTTTCTTAAATTTTTTAGGATTTTATTAATATTTATTTTATTGATTTATAATTTTGGACAGATTTATTAAAAAAATCAATAAAATTAATAAATATTTATACTTCATAAATATTATATATTATTTTATTTAATTTTATCTTTATGAAATAATAAAAAAAAACTATTACTTATTAATAGTACAAAAAACTTATAAAATTAAATTAAATATAAGATTTTTAATAATTATTAAACCATTAATAAAATCATAATTCTGAGTATTTAACTTTTAATAAATTTTTTTATTAGAAAAGAATTAAGATAAAAATAGTTTTATAAGAATAAAAAATTAAAATAAAATTAAATACAAATATGATTAGACTAATTTAGAATTTAAAATTAAGATTTAGATTAATAATAATTTGAAATAAATAAAAATATTTAAAAAAAAAATTGCAACTTTAACAATAAAAAATTATCTCATAAAAAATAAATATAAAAAAATTTTCTAGCTAATTAAATAGATTTAAATACAAATTGTGAAAAATTAGAATAATCTTTAAATAAGATTAAAGAAATAAAAAATGTAAGTTCTCTATACGAATTTTTATAAAAAGATTAAGCTATTAGTGATTGTATAATTACAAATTAATTTTGTTAAGATACACTTATTTTATCTTTAGATTATTGATATATATAAATAAAATTTTTTTCTTAAGATGAAGTTTAGATTTTATTAAAAAAAATTAATAATAAAATATAAAAATAAACAGAAATATATAATATATTTAAAGAAAAAATTTTAGATTTAATTTAATAAAATCTTAATAAATAAAATGAAATTTAATATATAGATGATATTAATAATAATTTGATAAAAAATTCTTTTGAATAAAAAATAAAATATCTCAAATCTTTTAACAATTTAGTATAAATTACAATTAAAGAAATATATAAATTAAAAAATTATAATGAATATGTTTAATTATTTGGCATTAATAGTATTAATTATTTTAATAAATAAATAATTAACAAATAATTTCAAGATTTGTACCAAAAAGTAAATACTGAAAAAATTTTGGATTTATTATTAAATAAAATCATATTAGCAAAAAATTAAAATAATTTTATATAAATTTCTGGCTATAGTTTAGAAAAATTAATTAATGAATAAAAAAGTAAAAATTAATTCTAAAAATAAAATTAATTAATAAGAAGAAACTTAATTTTATTTAATAATCATATGAATAGAAATCCAGGAGTTTTCCATAAGAATGTTTTTTATTAAATAAAAATTAATTCATTTTAAAATATTTGGAATAATTATTTAATTAAAAATAAATATTATATTAATAATTAATATATTAATGAAAAATAATTTCAATAAATATAGTCATTTTTTTAAAACATGCTAATTAAATTTAATGACAAATTGAATTTTAATAAATTATTTAAAATATATTGTTGTTTACCTTAAGAATATAAAAAAATAAAAAATGATATTAATTAATATTTACTACAAAATTTTTTTTCTTAAAGTAAAATAATTTTTATATTTAAGATTAATCTGACATTTTTTTTGAAAAGCTCTATAGTTTTAGTACATAAAATTTATAAATATATTATTTATTAAAAGCTATTTTATTAATAATAATTGATTAAAATTTCATTGGCAAAAATAATTTTAAAATTATAATTTAAAGTAATACATATTCATATATTTTAAGATGTAAAATAATTCATACAATTAAAAAGATATGAGAACTTAGAATTAGAAAATATTATGTTTAATATAGATGTATTTTTATAATAAATATAAAAAGGTTTGAGAATTTGAAATAAGTAAAGAAAACATTACATAAAATAAAAAAGATATTATTGAAATTAATAATCAATATTTAATTATTTTAAAAAATATTATTGAATTTGTTTTTAACTAGCTATTAATTCCAATAATCAGAGCTAATTTTTATGTTACTGAAAAGCACGGAGAAGCATCTAAATTATTTTATTATAGAAAACCTATTTGGGAATTAGTTTCAAAATTAGCAATTTAATAATTTTAGTTTTAAAATTTAATTGAAATATAAGATAATTATTATATTTAATAAAATAATTATGCAAAATTAAGAATTCTTCCAAAAAAAAATACATTTAGGCCTATAATGAATTTTTTAAAAAAAAACAATAAAAATATTATCAATAACAAAAAATATAGTTTAAATTAATAATTTTCTTAAACAAGATAAATTTTAAAATAAATGAAAATTAATTTACCTTAAGAAATAGGATGTGCAATTTTCGACAATAATTAAATAAATGAAAAACTTAATAATTTAAAATAAAGATGGATTTCTTAAGGAAAGCCTCAATTATATTATTCTACACTTGACATAAAAAAATGTTATGATAATATAGATACTAATATTCTATTTTAAATGGTATAAGAATCCTAAATATTTTCTAAATAGTATTTTATAACAAATTTTGATTTAATTACAAAAATAAAATAAGCAGTTTATTCGAATAAATCAAAAAAATAATTTTTTCAAAAATATTTTACTGTTTTAAATAAAGTTATTACATTATCAAATGATTAATTAAATGAAAAATGCTTCTATGATTTAGTTTCAAAATAATTTTAAGATAAGATATTCGTATAAAAATAGAATTTTTATTAAGTTGAAAATTATAATTTTGAATAAAATATTAAATTATTATGTAATAAAAAAATACAAATTAGTTATAAAAATAAATTTTATTACCAATCAAAAGGAATTCCATAGGGATTAAGCATTTCAGGAATAATGTGTTCTTTTTATTTTGGAAATATTGAAAAAAAATATTTGTTTCCTTTATTAAAATCAGAACCATATAAAAATAAAATTATTTTAATTATGAGATATACTGATGATTATTTAATAATATCTGAGGATTAAAAAATTGTTTAGGAATTATTAGATATTTTGGAAAAATGTGCTTTAAAATATAATTTTGAATTTAATTAGAATAAATAACTTTCAAATTTTAAGAA
>Ga0315908_10003659_pt1 | contig 11144 bp, 6 predicted proteins | sample LakEriMetagenome_12_FD_203520 | JGI IMG/M metagenome (GOLD analysis project Ga0315908, IMG submission 203520) | Freshwater fungal communities from buoy surface, Lake Erie, Ohio, United States - Buoy 4 MA124 | ecosystem: Environmental > Aquatic > Freshwater > Lake > Lake biofilm | place: USA...
GTGGGGTTTCCGGAAATTAGTACCACTGGTTGGTGAAAAAAATGGATTTATTCAGTTAAATGCAGAGATTTCTAATCTGAGAGCTCCATTGATGACCGCTAATAGAAATAATGGTCTTTTTAGCGCCGTTGATATTTATTCTTATGGAAGTTTGAATGGTTATACCCTTCAGGGTCAATATATTGGGGCAGGTGTAGGTTCCGGGGGAAGTCAGTCTCTTTTGGAAGTAAGTTGGGTTAATGGAATGAAAAGAATAGGATTGGTAGCGGACAGAAGAGTACATGAAGCAGATTACAGCGATGGTGCCTGGCCTGGTAATACCCAATTTCGTTGGGTTGACTTAAGTTTGACACCAGTCATTGACTGGGATTTTAATCGGTTTTTACTTCACTTTACTGCTAGGAATGTTAGAAGTTTAAATTACAGGCACCAATTTACCCCGAGGTTAGATGAGAACGGAAAAGATACTTTTAAGGGAAAGGGTAAGTATAATTTATTAGCTGAATTACAGGTAGCTTATTTCCTAAGTAAACCATCAAAGAATTAAAAAATGAATAATCGCCGTTACTTAAAATATCATACTTATATTTTCTTTACCATTATTTCCTTAGGGTTTGTAAGTAGTTTTACGTTACATGCTCAAAATGTAATCTTAAATGTGCCGGAATGGAAAGATTATTATCGAAGAGAGCAGTTATTGGGTAGGGGTGATCTAAACAGATCATTTTTAAGCCTTCCGTTTCATCTGAATGATACTATTAAAAAAGGATTGAAATGGGAATTAATGCCCATTGTTTTTCAGCAACAATATACCACTGTTCATCCTGACAGTAAAAATGACGGATTAATGATTCCTGCTACTGGCTATCAGGTTTATGCAAGTGCTGGCATAGCATTAAGACACCGGTATTTCTCATTTCAAATGATGCCCGAAATAGTTTCATCTGAAAATATAAAACATCAGGGTTATGAAGGCGCACCAAAATTTAGACCATCTTATTTTTTATTTTATGGGTTGACCATGGCCAATATTGATGATCCCGAGTATTTTGGTTTAGAGCCTTATCGCAGAGTTAATTGGGGTCAAAGTCATTTTTTAGTTAAGTTGGGGGCCATAGCAGCAGGTATTTCGTCTGAAAACAGATGGTGGGGACCTGGTCGTTACAATAGTTTATTATTATCTAATACAGCCCCTGGGTTTTTGCATGCTACCATCCATTCCAAAGAGCCCATTAAAACGCCCATAGGTTCTTTCGAATTTCAAATCTTAAGTGGCTTTTTGAGGGAATCTGGATTTGAACCTTTTAAAGGCTTAAGCAGTGACGATACTGGAAACCCTTATTACAGACCAAGGAGTCAGGAAAATACTTATTTGAACGGGGCAACGCTCTCATATCAACCTAAATGGTTGCCAGGTTTTTTCGTTGGTGCGGCCAGAACAGCCCAGCAATATAAGAGTAATATAAAGAAGGAAACGGGCGGTTTACTGTTACCCGTTTTTGCAAAATGGCGAAATAATCAAAAAACACTGGTTTTTAATCCAAGGTTGTTGAAAACTAATTTATTTTCAACCCTCTACGCGAGGTATGTTCTTGAAGAAGAAAATGCAGAATTTTATGTAGAATATGCCAGAGATAGGGCCACCTGGAGTTCCTGGGCTTATTTAATGTCCCCTGAGTTTACCAGAGCATATATTTTAGGTTTTCAGAAATTTATTCCCTTTGGAAAATCTGAAAAGAATGCCTTCCAATTAGGTGTGGAAATAACGCAAATCGAAAAGTCAAAAGATACCCGATTGTTACAAGGTGGTATTCAATCGGGGTACGATTGGTATCAGGACTTAGACGTCAGGCAAGGATATACTCATTCCGGGCAATTCCTGGGTGCAGGTATTGGAAACGGAAGTAATCTTTATTCTTTAGATTTTGCCTGGGTTAAAGGACTTCAAAAAATTGGTTTCAGGGCAGAGCGATATGCCCATAATATGGACTTTTTCTATTGGGTCATTAAGGATTTTCGTTCAGCCTGGGTAGATATGAGGGGTACCTTGTACGGTAGCATTCCAGTGAAGAAAGCCTTGTTTCATTTTGAAATAACAGGCATTGATAATTATAATTATCAGTACTATTTCAAAACAAAAGATCCAAATAATTTCTTTGCAGATGGTGATAATACTTTTAATCTAAGCGCCCGATTAGGCGTGTCTATTCTTTTTAACTAACACAAACGGTAGCGTGGCATTTAAGGTATTAAAAAAAGATATTATCTGGGGATTTGTCGTTCAGCTATTTTCTATATTTTCTGGTATCATTATAATTCCTTTAATGCTTCGGCTTCTTACAGCAGAAGAAATTGGTTTACACTATCTTATGCTGACAGCTGGAACCTTAGTTGCTTTATTCGATTTTGGTTTCGCTCCACAATTTGGAAGAAATGTATCCTATGTTTTTAGTGGAGCACAAGAAATAAAAAAGGAGGGGGTTCAAATTATTAAATCACAATCGGTTATAAATTACAGATTGCTCTCTAATATGATTCAAACTGCCCGGCTGTTTTATAGGGTTTTAGCCCTAATTGTCTTGTTGGTTATGCTGATTTTTGGCACGCTCTACATGTATCAAGTGACCGATGGCTTTGTTAAAGTGGAGAACACCTTAATTATTTGGATCATTTTCTCATTCGCTACCTTTTTTAATTTGAATTTCGCCTATTATACCGCATTACTGACAGGTCAGGGTTTAATTATGGAATCAAAGAAGGCGATTTTGTATTCTAAATTAGTTTATATTATACTTGCTTTTATTTTCTTGTATTTAGATTTTGGCCTTTTGGGAGTGACTTTGGCAGGTTTGATCATGCCATTTGTGCAAAGGTTTATTGCCCATTCTTACTTTTTTAAGAAAGAACTTACGGATCAGTTAAATATATTTCAGATTTCATTTCAAGAAAAATTTCAACTATTTAAAATACTGGGCTATAATGCCAGTAAGTTAGGATTAGTATTAATTGGTGCCTTTGCTGTTACCCGATTTAGTTTGTTTTTATCCGGGTTATACCTTACACTTCCCGAAACGGCTGCTTATGGCTTGATGGTTCAACTATTTAGTATAATAAATACCCTTTCAAGTACTCTTTTTGGTATTTATCAGCCAAGATTAGCCGCACTTAGAGTGGAGGATAGTAAATGGGGCATGTTAAAAGATTTTGCCTTTAGTATGCAGATTTTTTACCTGTTTTTTTTGATTGGTGCCATTACCTTAGTAATTTCAGGAACCTGGCTATTATCATTGATAGGTTCAAATGCCGTTTTACCTCCCATGTATGTTTTGGCCATTTATGGATTAGTGGTATTTTTAGAGGGGAATCATGCAAATTTTGCTACTTTTATAATTACAAATAATGATATTCCATTTGTACCCTCTTCTTTAGTGGCTGGAACCGTCATTGTTGCAGGTAGTTTTATGATTTTGAAATGGACAACCTTAGGATTAGTGGGCTTGGTTATGGTGCAGGGACTTACCCAATTAGCTTACGCCAATTGGAAATGGCCTTATGAAGTTTGTAAATCTTTTAATATTAGTTTCTTGAAATTTCTCATTATTGGCTTTCGTGAATCAAGAAATAAAATAGCTTTAGGCCTTGCCAGTTCTTCAGATTAATATCTTTTAAATTTTTAAATATGGACATTAAAAAGTTAACCAGAATTTTCCAACCGCACTTGATTGCGCTATTGGGTTTATTTGCATTAAATGTACTTTTTTTCTCTCCATTGGTTAATGGCAAAAAACTTAAACAAGAGGATATCAATCAGTTTGAATATATTACCCGGTTTAATGAAAAAACTGACGATCAGTCTATTGTGGGTAAATATTTAGATAATTTTAATGGTACTATTGATCAATCTCTTTGGACAGATAATATGTTAGGTGGAATGCCCATATATTTGATTCATAATGATGATAAAGGTAATATTTTAAACGATCTTATTCCTAATAAATGGACTCCCATTGGTCGTATGTTTATTTTTTCAGCGATAGCATACGCTTTCTTTCTTTTCCTTTCCATTCCAACCTTTCTCTCTTTCGTTGGCGCATTTGCTATGGCTTTTTCAACCAATAATCTAATTCTGTTAGAGAGCGGTCACATGACTAAACTTGCTGCGCTAAGTTATGCGCCTCTTGTTATCATGGGATTTATTGCTGTGTTTAAAAATAAATTCATCCTCGGAGTGACTCTTTTTTCTGTTGGATTGAGTTTAATGCTTGCTATGAATCATATTCAAATGACTTATTATCTCTTTTTGGCTCTCCTCATTCCTTATGTGATGGAAGGCTTTAAAAGTTTTAAAAATCGAACAATGTTGCCTTTTGGTAAAGCAAGTTTGGGATTGTTTGTTGGACTGTTAATTAGTATATTATCTAACTTAAACATAATGTGGCCGGTATATGAAATGAGTAAGGAAACGGTGAGGGGAACCACAGTTATTAATAATCCTGAAAAAGTAAAAGAGATTGCGGCAAGTTTGTCTAACCCCAATATGCCAGCGTTGAAATTTCCTGATGCCTCAGAGCAAAGTAGCGACAAAGGAGGTTTGAGTTATGATAATGCTATGCTTTGGAGTTTCGGATGGAAAGATATTATTTCAGCCTATATTCCTGGTTTTGTCGGTGGTAGTGAAAAAGAATTTTTACCTTCCTCTTCTAAATTAGCAAAAATTAACATTATTCCTGACTTAAGGGTCAATCTATATTGGGGAACATTAAAATCAACAAATGGACCTGTATACGTTGGAGCAATCATCGTTTTTCTGGCTATCCTGGGCTTATTTTTACCTAAAGATAGGCTAACGAAATCGTTAGCTTTTGCTATTCTTCTCACCATAATTTTGTCCTTTGGCAAGTATTTAGGTTTTATAAATGAATTTTTATTCGAGTACCTTCCTTTTTATAATAAATTTCGCGCGCCTAATTCAATATGGGGAGTAACGACTATTTTTATAAATGTCCTGGCTATTTATAGTGTATCTCAATTTCTCTTTGGTGAAATTGGAAAGGATGTAAAATTAAAAGCACTTAAAAATGCTTTTTACCTTTGTGGAGGTATAGCGCTCTTTTTTCTTCTTATTGGAGGATTCTTCTTTGAGTTTTATGGAAGCAGGGATCCTGAAATGGTTCAAATGGGTTACATGCAGGAGGAGTTGTTTGATGCCCGAAAAATACTGCAGAGGTTGGATGCTCTCAGAACCTTAGTGCTTGTCAGTTTGGCAGCATTGTTACTTTGGTTTTCTGTGAATAAGACATTGAAAAGTAATTTGGTTATCGCCCTTTTGGTCCTATTGATGATAGGTGATCTTTGGCAAATTGGTAAAAGATATATTGCCAGAGATAAATTTACTTCAATATCTCTGAAGTTGGATGTTTCATCGCCTAATGGTTATCAAAATTCCATTCACATAACTAAAGAATTAGGGTAGGTTTGGTTTTTATTCATTTTTAATTGTATCCATTGGAATTTTCCATCATTATTTGCACTTATAATCGCGCAAAAATCTTAGCACAGTGTTTGACTTCGCTGGCAGAACAGTCATTCCCAAAAGAGAATTATGAAGTTATTATTGTAAATAATAATTCAACAGATAATACGGAGGAAGTTGCTCAATCCTATTCATCTATTTGGCCTTTTTTTATATATGTAACAGAAAATGACCGATGGCTAAGTAATGCAAGAAATACGGGAAGTAAACGCGCAAATGGAGAGTTTCTGATATTCCTTGATGATGATGTAATCGTTCCTCCTACCTATTTGGATAGAGTTTTTTATGTAAAAAATAAATATAGTTTCAAATGTTGGGGAGGTATTGATATTCCTCATTATGAAACTAAAAAGCCTCTTTGGGTGAAGGATTCTTATCTTCAATTTCGCTTGCCTTATGTTTCTTTTCAACAAGTAAATGCGCAGAAAAAAGAGTGTGTTACAGGTTTTTCTTTTATCATAGAAAGGAATTTGCTTTTTGAATTTGGCGGCTTTGATCCTCGTGTGGGAATGAAAGGTGATGTGGTTGGTTACGGTGAAGAAACCTACCTCCAACATCAGTTACATGAAAAGGCCATCCCCGTTGGGTATGATCCCGAACTTAAGCTTTATCACCACATGTTGCCTCATAAGCTTAACCTTAAATGGTACTTTGATGCCGCAGACGCATTGGGAAAAAGCCAGGCTGTGTTTAAAAGAGATCTTACTGGTTTACCTTTATACCTTTTGATTATTAAGACTTTCGTTGAAATTTGGGTAGTTACGCTGCTTGATTTATTCAAAAGTACCTTCAAATTTGTATTTTTTAAAGACTATTATTGGCAAAATTGGCTCATCGATAGTTTTAAAAAGATTTATAAACGAAAAAGATTTCTTAAAGATTTAATCCATAAACCAAATTGATTTTTTAAAATACTAAATTAATTTTATCATGTTAATTGACTTAATCGCAGGCGCCAGACCAAATTTTATGAAAATTGCTCCTATCATTAAGGCCATAAATGATAGAGAATCAAAAGAACATGATATTTCCTTCAGGCTTGTTCATACAGGTCAGCATTTTGATAAAAACATGAGCGATTCCTTTTTTGAGGAATTGGGGTTACCAGAACCTGATGTTAATTTGGGGGCAGGTGGTGGAACGCAGGCAGAGCAAACAGCTAAAATAATGATTGGCTATGAAAAATTATTGATGTCATCTCCTTCTGATTTATGTTTGGTTGTTGGCGATGTTACCTCTACAATGGCCTGTGCTATTGTAGCGAAAAAAATGAATATAAAGGTAGCTCATGTCGAAGGAGGTATTCGATCTGGCGATTTATCTATGCCTGAGGAAATTAATAGATTAGTGACAGATAGTATTACAGATTATTATTTCACCACTTCTGAAATAGCAAATGAAAATCTTAGGAAGTCTGGAATTGAAGAGGATAAAATACATTTTGTTGGTAATACTATGATTGATACCCTGTTATCAAATAAATCTAGATTCGTAAAACCGGAAATTTGGGATGTTGCTCATTTGATGCCTGGGGAATATCTCGTTATGACTTTGCACAGACCAGCAAACGTGGATCAGGAGGAAAATTTGAAGCTTTTAATTGAAGAACTTATCAAAACTGCAAAAGGTCTTAAAATTATTTTCCCTGTTCATCCCAGAACCAGACAAGTATTAAATAAGCTAACTATCGATGCTGATAATTTGATACTTATTGAACCTCAATCCTATCTGAGATTCAATTATCTGGTGCAACATGCTAAAGCAGTGATCACCGATTCTGGTGGAATTACGGAAGAAACAACCGTTTTTGGCATTCCATGTATGACCCTCAGAGCAAATACAGAACGACCAGAAACAATATCCATTGGCACCAATTTTTTGCTGGGGACTAATCCTGAATCAATAGCTCCGGCTTTGGAAAAACTTTTAAGTGGACATTGGAAAAAAGGGGCTATTCCTCCGCTATGGGATGGTCAAACAGGATCAAGAATCATATCGATAATAGAAAAGCTGGCTTAATGAGAGGTTATTTATTAAATTTTATTTAAATGGAATCTACTCCTTTTTTTTCCATTTGTTTACCTGCTTATGAACAAGTTTTTTTTCTAAAACAAACCTTGGATTCTATCCAAAAGCAGCTATTTACCGATTATGAAATTATATTTTCAGATGATTCAACATCTGATGAGGTTTATAAGTTGGTACATTCTTATGACTTTCATGGAAAATTGAAGTATTTTCGGCAAATTCCTTCCTTGGGTAGTCCTGAAAATTGGAATTTTACTATCAATCAATCCCGGGGTAAATGGATAAAAATACTTCATCATGATGATGCTCTTTTTGATGAATTTACATTGCAAAATTTATACTTCTTAGCCTCAAAAACAGATAAAAACTGGATTGCAGGTGCGCCAGTGCATCCGCCACCTCCTTTAGATAGATTTTGTACCGTTTTGCTTCCAAGGGGTCTTTGGTTGCTTGAAAAATATCCCGGGATTTTTGCTTTTGGTAATTGTTTAGGGGTTCCAAGTGTTACTTTGATTAAAAGAGAATTTAGTAAACCTTATGATAAAAATTTAATCTGGTTAGTAGATGTTGCCTATTATTTGAATCTTATTCATGATATTGGTTTTTTTGAATATTATGATAAACCTCTGATTTGGAGAAATGCTGGCGAACATAATCTTACGAATCTTTACTTTAATAAGCCAGATGTTGAAATAAATGAATTGTTATACATTAAAAAATTAATGCCCAAATTATTTCCATTTTGGCTGGATACCTTAATTGGTGCCAAGCTTGTTCGTATCTGCCATTTTGCTAATATTAAAGATAAAAGACAATTGGCTATTAGTAATTTGGAATGTAACTCTGTCTGGCTGAATTTATATTTTAAATTTTCAAACAATAATACATTCCAAAAAATTATCGTTATCCTTAGCAAAATCATATTTAAACTATCCAGCAAATTATTTGGTAAGTTTTTAATGATGGGTATTCAAATTAAAAGTAATTGACGTTGAACTTTTTACGCAGAAATTGTTAATTTTAAGTTTCTGTATTTCCCCTCTTTTTATCCTTGCAAAATTAAATTAATGAAGAATTTATTTTATATCTGCACAATTGTTTTAAATATTCTTTTCTTGAATGTGTATTCAGTTGTTGCTCAGCCTTGGGCGGAAGTTTCCAGCTCAGTTGCTCCTAATTTTTATAGGATGAAAACGTCTGGAGATGCTGCTTTGAATGCAGTTAAATCTCAAAAAGGAAAGGGTTTTAAAGCATTTAAAAGATGGGAAAAATATTGGGATCAACGTGTTTTCTCGGATGGATCCTTTCCACCCGCAAATTTAGTTCAAAAAAACTGGGAGCTTTATCAATTTGAAAAATCTCTTTCTGCTTTAATTCCAGGTTCTTCATGGTCAAGTCTTGGTCCTAATTCTTCTTCAGGAGGTTATGCTGGGATAGGAAGAATCAATAGATTAACGTTTCACCCAACAAATACGAGTATCATTTTTGCTTGTACCGCAGGTGGTGGACTTTGGAAAACGACAAATGGGGGTACCTCATGGGTTCCCTTAACAGACAATCTTGCTTCTATTGGCACCTCGGGCTTAGTTATAAATCCCACAGATCCCAATATCATGTATCTGGCGACAGGTGATGGGGATGGAGCGGATACTTATTCTTATGGGGTTTTAAAGAGTACAGATGGTGGTGTTACCTGGAATACAACCGGTCTTACCTTTACCACAGGTACCGTTATATATAAATTACAGCAGCATGCTACGGACCCTAATATTTTGTTGGCTGGTACCAATGGCGGGTTATACAGAACGGCTAATGGAGGTACAAGTTGGACTAAAGTAGTGGCAAGTGGACAATTTTACGATATTGAAGCCTTATCTGCAACAAATATGGTTGCAGTGACTAAAGGTGGTTTCTATAGATCTACAGATAGCGGTGCCACCTGGGTTTTGGTGACTACCATAGCCAGTACAGGAAGAATTGCTTTGGCCGTCAGTGCCTCAAATCCAAATTTCGTTGCTGCCCTGGTTTCAAATACAAGCAATGGCTTTAAAGGGTTTTATGCTTCTGTTGATGGTGGTTTGACTTACACGCTTCGATCCTCAACGCCAAATTTAATGGGATGGGAGACAAATGGAAGTGATTCAGGTGGGCAGGCCTGGTATGATTTATGTATGGCTGTGTCACCTACAGATGTAAATCAGATTATAGTAGGTGGTGTAAATACTTGGAAATCAAATAATGGTGGGGTTTCCTGGTCAATTATGACCAATTGGTATCAGACTTCCACTGTACCCGCGATGCATGCCGATCAACATGATTTGATTTTTCTAAATAGTACAACTATCTATGCAGCAAATGATGGGGGTATTTATAGGTCTACAAATAATGGAGTGTCCTGGACGGATTTAACGAATGGAATGAGCATTAGTCAATTATATAGAGCTGGTGCCTCTCAAACAGATACCAGAATTATTGCTGGTTTACAAGACAATGGAACCAAGTTAAGAAGTACGACGGGAACATGGAGTGATGAGATAGGGGGTGATGGAATGGATTGTGCCATAGATCCAACAAATGCTTCGTTTATGTATGGGACTTTGTATTATGGTGATATTCAACGATCTACAAATGGTGGAAGTAGCTGGACTTCTATAACTCCTTCTACTGGAACGGATGGTGCCTGGGTAAGTCCGGTATTATTGGATCCTGTTAATCCGGCGACCATCTATTTGGGTTACAAAGATTTAATGAAATCAACTGATAGAGGAACTACATGGAGTAAAATTACTGCTGGTCAAACGGGGGGGAATTTTATTTCTAATATTGCAGTGGCGCCTTCCGATCCATCAGTGATTTATATCAGCTGGGGCACGGCCTTGGCAAAAACTATTAATGGGGGTTCAAATTGGACAACAATAACCGCGCCGATATCATCCCAAATTTCATCCTTAATGGTGGATCCAACGAATCCAAATAATCTTTACGCAACCTATTCCAACTTTACGGCAGGTTCAAAAGTTTATTTTTCAAATAATGGGGGTACATCCTGGACGAATATTTCAGGTACCTTACCCAATATTCCAGCGAATAAAATTATTTATCAAACAGGCAGTAATGGTGCCTTGTATCTGGGTATGGATGTGGGTATCTATTACAGGGATAATACTCAGACAGATTGGTCTTTATACAATAGTGGTTTACCCAATGTGGAAATTTTTGATTTGGAAATCCGTTATAGTGATAAGAAATTAATTGCAGCCACTTATGGTAGAGGATTATGGGAAAGCCCACTTTATGTTGGCACGCCACTTTCAGTTCCTGCAGTATCCTCTTTTTCTCCAACTTCGGCAACGAAGGGAAATACTGTAACTATTACCGGTAGTAATTTTAATGGTGTATCATCAGTTAGCTTTGGTGGCACTGCTGCAAACTCTTTCACAGTGGTTAGCTCTACAAGTATAAACGCCATAGTTGGAAATGGAAATTCAGGTAATGTCACAGTTACAAATTCTGCAGGAACAGGATCTCTTTCTGGATTTACTTATATAAATACTGCGCCTACAATTTCGTCTTTTACCCCAAC
>Ga0315908_10003660_pt1 | contig 11141 bp, 8 predicted proteins | sample LakEriMetagenome_12_FD_203520 | JGI IMG/M metagenome (GOLD analysis project Ga0315908, IMG submission 203520) | Freshwater fungal communities from buoy surface, Lake Erie, Ohio, United States - Buoy 4 MA124 | ecosystem: Environmental > Aquatic > Freshwater > Lake > Lake biofilm | place: USA...
TTGGGCATGGCGATTGCAGTGTATGGCTTCATTACATTTCCTTTCAATTTGATCGATTTTTTCATTGACATCGTTATGTGACGATATTAGTTCTTTTGCAGCAGTAATGCGAATTTTTAGACAAAAAACCATATGATCAGAACCTTGCGAAAGCTTATCCTGGCGATTTTCTTGATCCTCTCATTGGATGCTGGTGCGCAGGAGGACATGAACCGCGTTTACAGTGAGGGCATGAGGGCCTACCTTGCCAAAAATTATTCAGCGGCAATTGAAAATTTCACAAAAATTCTTGAGAAAACAAAGAATACCAGCACCGAGGAGGTAATTTATATTCTGGCATTTTCCCATTACAACGAAAAGCAATACGAAGATGCAGCCAAGATCTTCAATATGCACGCGACGTTGTTTCCCACCCACCAGAACGCATCGGAAGTGCAACTTTTCCTTGGTCGCAGTCTCTTGAATGTCGAGGGCAAGGAGGACGAAGCAATTAGAGCACTGGGCAAAGCTGCGAGAAACCCCGAGTATCTTGAAGAGGCGCGTTTCTATGCAGCCGACGCCTACATCAATAAAAAGGATTACACCAAAGCGGCTGAAATTCTGGAGAAGGCGATTGCAGAAAACGTTTCCGGTCCGGGAATGATGCGCGCCTGCCTAAAGTTGATCGACATTTATATTGAGGAGGAAAAACTTGTCGAAGCGGTTGCGCTTCTCAAAAGGGTGCAGGGAACATCCAGCTATCCAGATGTTATCGTTGTCGTGAACCACCGCCTAGTGCAGATCGGTGACAAACACCTTGAGTCTAAAAATTATCAACTCGCTCTTTCCACTTACTCATCCGTTAAACCCCATGCCCAAGTGGTCGCTCTGCAGACAGAGCGCTTGGAGCAACTAACGGCTTATGAGGGCGTGTTGAAGCGCGGGATGGAAGCGCTAACGAAAGCCAAAAAACCGGTGCCGCAAAAAATGCAAGACCGCCTCGCCTTGATTGTCGGCACTGTGGATTTTGTCAACACTTCGATGAAGGAGATCAAAGCGATCGCCGATTACGATGTGATGCTGCGTTATCGCATTACCCGTTGTTTTTTCAATATGGACCGCCATTGGTACGCGATTGCGGGATTTGAATCCATCGTCCGTGATTATCCGAAATTTGCGGAGGCCTCAATTTGCTTGTATGGCGCGATCTATTGCCAGACCAAACTGAACCTCAGCGATAGCACTGTGGCCAACTGCACCTGGTATCTTGAAAAATTTCCCAAGGGAATCTATGTTGATCAGGTAGCCGAAATTAAATCTGGGATCCTATTTAAACAGGAAAAAATGAAGGAAACTTGTGATTTCCTTGTGGCATTTTTAAAAACCAATCCCGGCATCGAGGGTAAAGAGTTTCTTCGCAGTATTCTTGCCAACACCCGTTTTGCCGATGGCAAGTTTGACGAGGCTGCTGCGGATTACGATGCAATGATGAAAGACTATCCGAAATCGGGAACGATGGAGGAATACTTCTACCGCCGTGCTCTTTGTGATTTCCTGCGCAATGACTACGAAAATACCCTCAAGTCTTTCCAAGCGTATGAGCAAAAATATTCGCCGGGAACATTTACCTCTGACATCCGATATCGTCGTGGTATCATCCTGCTGGCGCAGGCAACCCAATCGACCGATCCTAAAAAGCAGGATGAATACTACGAGCAGATCTTTGCATCGATGGAGTTGTTGATGAAAGCCGAGGACACAGAAAAGTTCCGCGGTCAGATTTACATACTTCTCGCCGATGCCCAGAAGTCAAAGGGCGGCTTGGAGGTTGCGGCGGCCACCAATTACGCCAATGCTCTGAAGTATGCCAATGGCGACAAAACAGTGATTCAGTATGCGCTTGAAGAGGCAACCACTGCTCTCAAAGAGGGGCGCAGATGGAAAGAGTTGACAGATCTGTGGAAAGTTTTCCTCAAGGACAACCCCGGGCATCCTATGGAATTGCGCGGTGTTAGCGAACTCACCAAGCTTTTGGTTCGCGAACAGAAGGTCGATGAGGCTAAGAAGATGATGGTGCAGTATATCATGAAGGACATCCATAATCCACGCTCGGAATATTGTGAGATGTTGCTTTCCCAATATGCTTCGCTTTTTGTTGCCAAAAAGACATTCGTTAAAAAAGGGGAAAAACCGGCTATTGCCGATCCCTCACAGCTTGCAGAGCAAGTTATTTCAGGTTTGCAATTGCCCGAGGCAAACCACACCGTCACCTATCTCGCCCGGTTGCAGTTCACTAAAGGTCAGTTTTTGACATACATGCGCAAGCCGGAACTTTATTATGCGACGCTTGATACCATTGCTTCGATTGCAAAACCCGAGGATCTAAGCCCGACAATTCTCACGTTGGTGGGGCAGCGGTTGATCGATACGAAGAAATACGACGAGGCCAAGGCGTATTTCACGCATTTGCGTGATAGTTTCGCCGATTCATTCTACTCGGAAGCTGGTCCGATTGGCATTGGCCAGGTCGAATTGGCTCTCGCTGAATACACTGCTGCGATTGCCGCATTTGATGAAGCGCTGGCCAAACCGCAGGGTGGAATGCTGAAAGAGGCAACATTTGGCAAGGCAAGAGCACTGTTTGGTCTGAAGCAGTATGAGGAAGCAAAAAAACCTTTCGAACAAATCATCGGCACCAAGGAGTGGCGCGGTCTTGAAAAGGCTGGTGCTCTATACTACATGGGTGAGATTGCCTACAAAGCAAAAGATGGCACGGCAGCTCATGGCTATTTTCAACGAGTATACGTATCCCATTCCGCTTATCCTGAGTATGCGATTAAAGCATACTTGCGGGCGTCTGACATGCTGCGCGCTCTTGGCCAACTGGAGGAATCCAAAGCAACCTTGCAGGAACTCGCGCGACATCCAAAATTCAAGAATCTTCCTGAAGTGATCAAAGCCACCAAGTCGGTTGAGTGAAATTTTCACATCGTATTCCCAATCCATCATGCGCTCATTTTTTCACCTAACATTGTTGCTTCTGGTCTCGATTTCCAATTCCTTTGCCCAAGAGTATCTGCTAAAAAACGGTCGACGTTTCCCCGCCAGCGCGGTGAAGATCAGCGGTATGAATTGCACTGCGACCGTAGCTGCTGAGGGCGGCATTGAGACCGTCGTTTTCACGGTTAAGGACATTGTCCAGGCTACTTTTGCCCCTGTGCCCGATATGGTGAAGGCGCGCGACTTGATTTTGCAGAAAAAATTCGATGAGGCATTCACTGTGACCGACGTCATTCTCAGGGCCAACGTTCAGTTCAAACCTCTGCCCGGCAACCCCTGGGTGGAAGCCCTGCTTCTGCAACTGGATGCTTTAGAGGGAAAGAAAAAGAAGTCATCCGAATCAACCCACGCTGCCGCTCTGATTTCCCTGACACCCGACGAAAATGAATTGGTTACGAAGATGATTGCCATTGTCGATTCCGAGCATACTCCGGCCGGAATCGAAAAAATGAAATCACTAGTGAAGGAAACGAACATTGGTTACATACAGGCGCGCGCCCAATTGCGTATTGCCGATGTTCAGGCAGACTTTGGGAATCTTGAGCAGGCAGCAAAAGAATATCTCTGCGTTCCAATATTCAATGCCACCGACACTTTCCTTTCATTTCGTGCTACTATGTCAGCTGCGGACTGTTTGTTTCAGATCAAGCGCAGTGAGGATGCCATTGTGCTTCTTGATCTGTATCTGAAAGACAATCCAAATACAAAATATAAAAGCATGATCGAAACGGAGAAACTCCGCTTCAAGACCCTCACAAAAGATGAAGCAGGGGCAAAAAGCGAACCTGCCAATACTGCTCCCGCAGCAGATACCCCCCCCGCAGCAGATGCCCCCCCCGCAGCAGATACCCCCCCCGCCAGCGACCAGGCAGAAGAAAATAAGGAATCTCCCAAAGAAGAGCCCGAACAGAAAAAGGAAGAAACAGACAAAGAAGCAACGCCTGACAAAACTGTTGACAAAACAGAAACCAACAAATAAGCATTAATCCACACTATTTAATTCACCGTTATGCAATCCACTTATCAAGTTGTCCGCCGCCAAGTCATCAAGTCATTCCGTTTGCTTGCCCTCGTGGTGGCCGTTGGCTTTGTCTGCCCCATTGTGCCCGTTGAGGCGCAAACGCCTCCAGCAGTTGCTTCTGGCGAAACACCACCACCACCTGTTCCAGAGAAAAAATCGCTTTTTAAAACCATCGCGCAGGGTGGATGGGTCATGTGGCCCATCGGTCTGACCTCGGTCTTCACTGTTTACCTTGTCGTAGACATGTATATGCGCACCTCGCAGAAAAAGCTCTGCCCTGATTCTGAGATCTCCAAAGCCCGTCACTTTTTCCAATCAGGTGACTATGTTGCCTGTTACCAGACGATGAAATCTGTGCCCTGCGCATACAACAATTGCGTGAAATACGCACTTAGCTTTGTCGGCAAAGGCAAGGAGCAAACGGAAGAGGCACTGATGCTTGAGGTGGAGCGCGAAAGCAACCGCCTGCAAAACCGCATCAACTACCTTTCGGTGATCGGGGTTTGCGCACCGATGATCGGATTGCTCGGCACTGTGGTTGGGATGATGGGTGCCTTCGACTCGCTCGGCAAGGGCGGAGCGGCCGGCGGTGGCAATGAAACCTCGGAGCTTTCCCACCACATTGGCGAAGTTTTGGTGGCAACAGCCTCCGGTCTTTTCATCGCGATTCCTGCTTTCATGTTTTTCTATTTGTTGCGTAATCATCTCTCTGCACAGATTCACTACTTGGAAGACCAAGTGAGCGCTCTTTTCCGTAACATGCCTTATGACCACTTCCATGGTTTGGAGATTGGTGAGGAGGTCACTTATGCCGCGGTTCCTAACTGGGTCGAGGGCGGCGTAGCGGCTGAAGCGTGAGTCGTTGCTTTTTAAATAATAATAAAAAATCTGTATGGCCGGAAGCGTAGGCGGTGGAAATGGCAGCGAGCCGGAGTTTCAGGTGGCACCGATGATTGACGTGCTTCTGGTGCTGTTGATCTTCTTCATGAGTATCACTACGGATCAGATTCTCAAAGTTGATAAGTCGATCACTCTGCCACTAGCTCCCGATGCCAAGCAGCGCAAGGTGGATCTACAAAACCAGGCGGTGGTGAACATCGACTGGCTAGCCTCAGAGAGTCGGGCAGTTGTGAAATTCGGCCAGCAGGTTTGCGACCCCATGGAGCAGGTTGCGGAATTCATCACACCGATGAAGACGGCCAATCCAAAATTGCAAATCATCGTTCGCAGCGATGGTGATACCCCAGCAATCGAAGTTCAGAAAGTCATCGAGCAAATTGCCCTCGGCGGCGTCGATGACATTTCCCTTTCCGGCATCAATCGCAAATGATCATTCCATCTCATGGCCAGTAGAAAAAAACATAAGAAATCCACTGAAATTCATTTGGGTTTCCAAATTGCACCGATGATCGACGTGGTCTTCGTGATCATGCTATTTTTCATGGTCATGGCGGGACAGGTACAAAAAGAGCAGGAGCTGAAGCTCAAACTCCCCGGCAGAGCTATGGCCTCGGAGGAGGTTGAGGCAATCGAGGAGACTCAGATTCGCGTGCTGGAAAGTGGCGATGTACTGCTCAACGATGAACCACTGGGAGCGCCGGGGGATGCGAAATTGGTGGAAATGACCGCCACTTTGATCCGACTCAAGCAGGCATCAGATGATGCCCGCAGCAAGGTGGTCTGCACCATCGTGGCCGACGAATTAGCCCCTTTCCAACGTGTCGTTGATGTGCTAAATTCTCTTTCAGTGGCAAGGATTGCCAACGTCACATTTGAAGTTCCGGCAGAGTAGCAATCAAACCAACCCCAAAACCCCATGAATGATTACAACCAGTATGATCAACAGCAAGGATTAGATCAATACAACCAGCCGAACGAATCAAATGATCCGTTCGGGGGCATTCCCCAGCCTCCTGCTAAGACGGGGTTGGCATTGTTGATGGCCAAATTAGGCATGGGATCCTTCATGGTTTCGATGTTGGTCCACATAATTTTCATTATTCTTGCGATCTTCTTCATTTTCAGATGGATCAAACCACCCGAGGAGCCACTTCCTGACTTCATTCCAGGCGGTGGCGGCGGCGGCGGTCAAAATGGCGAAGTGGCTCATAAAATCAAGACTTCGATGAGACGAACAGTTTCTGCAGCCCTAAGTAACAAGCGCATTACGGCGAATACGACGACCTCTACATTCACTCTGCCTGATACCACGGACATGCCTGCGGTTCCATTGCCTTCGGATGTCCAGGCCAGTTCTGGAGATGGCGGCGGGGCGGGTGGTGGTCATGGCAAGGGCATCGGCCGCGGCATTGGCTCGGGTGAAGGATTGGGCAGGGGATTTGGCAAGGGCAAAGGCACGTTTTCCCTGATTCCCACAATCATGCAAGGTCGTTGTACTCCTGCAGAACGGATGCGAATGGTCCGCGAGGCTGGCGGAACGGATGCTGTGGAGGCAGGTGTCAAAAAGTCCCTTGATTGGTTGAAGGCTCAACAGAAACCGGATGGCTCGTGGGGCGATGCACACTCTGCGGCGATGACAGGATTGGCATTATTGTGTTATCTTGGACATTGCGAAGACACCCAATCCACCGACTATGGAACGGAGGTTTCAAAGGCCATCGGCTACTTGGTCAACATTGGTATGGCCAATAACGGCAAATTGGGCTCCAATTTTGGAGATAATTCATGGACTTATGAACACGGCATTGCCACCTATGCGCTGGCTGAGGCATTGACATTCTCAAAAACTTTGAAGTTCCCGATCTCGAATCTGGAATATGTGGTTTCTAGAGCGGCACAAATGATTATTGATGGTCAGAATCCCAATGGTTCTTGGGATTACAAACTCGACTCGTCTTCGACCCGCAACGACCTTTCCGTAACGGGCTGGCAGATGCAGGCTTTGAAAGCAGTCAAGGCTTCTGGTGCGGCTGAAAATGGACTCGAAGCAACGATCCGCAAGGCGGTAAAATACCTTGGCAACAAAGTCGCAGATCAGGGCGCTTACATTGATGGTGGCATGTTTGCCTACAGTGGCGGTTCACACAGTCCCGCTTTGACATCCGTGGCCGTGCTTTGCCTGCAACAGTGGAGCAAGGGCAATAGCGGAGAGGCGAAAGCAGGAATTAAATACATTTCGAATGGTGTCAAACAACGCACCGGCGATGCCAAGGGTGCGGCTTTTCCTGGGCAGGATGTCTACTCATTCAATTACAAGACCAATTGCGACCTTTACGCATTCTATTACGCCAGCCAGGCGATGCGAAATGCCGGTGGCGGGGATTGGGCTGGAATGAACAAGGCAATTTTGGAGGAAATCGTTCCCAACCAAGCAGCAGATGGATCTTTTGCATTGCCTGCTAAAATGCCCCACTTCACCAACAAGGTCTATAGTCAATGCTTAAACACATTGATCATGGAGGTCTACTACCGTTTCCTGCCCGCAACAAGCTCAGGCAGCAGCAGTGGTGGCTTCGGTGGCTTAGATGCATTGCGCTGATTCTCCTGCTAGATCTCAAACTAGGTCAGGTAATCGTTTGCCATTCCGGATTTTTTTGATAGGGCTGATAAAGCTATCTAAAAATCATTGCTGGTAAAATGTAATTCTTTATTGGTTCGCGCGGCTGTCTCTATGCATGGATTCATGCTAAGTGAAAGTTTGGAGTTGACGTGAATCTTCGATGGCGACTTGTCTAGAAGCAGATGTTTTCCACGGCGCTCGGCATGGTCTTTGTGCCCGTGGATTTCCCCATAACTTCAAAGTCAATCATCTGCAATATCCCCCCTCGTAAATCCATAAACCTGGATAGGAAAATGGAAACCACGGATTGCACGGATAAAGAATGAGTTATGAATAGCATGGTATACATTAGTTGGATGAGCCTGAGATTTGATCGATCAGGCCCATTTTATCCGTGAAATTCTCTTCAATCCGTGAAATCCGTGGTGAAAAAATGGCATTGCAACCCTTTCCATTTTCCCTTCTAGGCTAAAAAGTAGGTGTCAGTAAAAACGCCATTCTGGCACGATGATGACGTTGCTTGCGGCAGGGTGGGAATGTGAACTGGAGCGCAAGATTGAATAAAAGGCGAGCAGGTGTAGCGTGCAGCTCACGTGGGCATGGGGATCTCGATTAATGGAAGCGCAGCAAAAATATTCTTTACTGGAGGATGCAATGCCAGCATCCCTGCCAATGCTATATGATTAAAACGCGAGATTGACACCCGGCTGCGGAGTCGCATCTTGCAAGGGGGGGACAGTAATCGTCTGACACACATGGACTTTCGTTTGACGAAGTTTGTCTGGCTGCTAGTGTGCCCACCTGCAAGGCAGGAAAAGCATGGAGGAGCGCAAAACAATCATCGTGGGAACAAGAGGTTCCGAACTGGCACTTGTGCAGGCCGAAGTCACGGAAATGTTGTTGCGTCGGCATTTTCCAAAACTTGAAGTGCGGCGTCAGATCATCAAAACCACTGGTGATCGGAGAACCGATGTGGCGCTGAGTGAGGTGGCGAAGAGTGAAGGTCATCTCGACAAAGGAGTCTTTACCAAGGAATTGGAAACCGCCTTGGCCATGAGGGAAATCGACATCGCGGTGCACAGCTTGAAGGATGTTCCTACAATAATTGCCGACGAATTTTTGATAGCCGCCACACTGGAACGCGCCGCGGTGCGCGATGTGTTGATCAGTAAAACAAGCGGCGGCCTGGCAGCGCTACCTGCTGGTGCAATTATTGGAACCAGCAGTGTGCGAAGAGCCCGGCAATTGCAGTGGTTGCGTCCCGACTTACGAGTCGCCGATCTTCGTGGCAACGTGCCGACACGCATCCGGAAGTTGATGGAAGCCGATGACTACGCCGCGATCATGCTTGCTGAAGCGGGACTTGCGCGGTTGGGATATTTGCCTTGGACTGACGGGCCATTGCACTTTGATATTCTGGATGAGGCGGAATTTTTTCCCGCCGCCAGTCAGGGGGCGATCGGACTGGAATTGCGCGCCGATGATCGGTGGATGCAGACAATTGTTGAGGTTATCAATCATTCACAAACTTTTGTTAGGGTCACCGCAGAACGGGAATTCCTGCGCCTGCTGGACGCCGGTTGTCATACTCCTGTGGGAGTGTATTCGATTCTTGACTCTGACTCACTGCGGATGAGCGCGCGGGTTTTCCCCGATCAGGGCGGCGAACCAAAGCTTGCGAGCGCCGAGGGCGGAGTAAATGATCCTCTGGCGGTGGCCGGAAAACTCTTTGCAATATTGTCATGAGCGAAAAAGGAATATGTTATCTTGTGGGTGCGGGACCCGGTGATCTAGGATTGGTGACATTGCGTGCCAAGGAGTGCATTTCATTTGCCGATGTCCTAGTCTATGATGCCCTCAGCAGCCCAGAATTGCTGCGCTGGACCAAAAAGGATTGCGAAAAAATCTACGTCGGTAAACGGGCGAAGAATCATGCTCTGCCGCAGGATCAGATCAACGCGCTGATCGTGGCGAGAACCAAGGAAGGAAAAAACGTGGTTCGTTTGAAGGGCGGTGATCCCATGATTTTTGGAAGGGGCGGTGAGGAGGCGGCTGAACTGGCCGACGCTAATGTTGCATTTGAAATCGTACCTGGCATCAGCTCGTCGATTGCGGGACCTTGTTATGCAGGTATCCCTGTGACCCATCGCGATCATTGTTCCCAATTGACGATTTTCACCGGACATGAGGATCCAACCAAGGGTGCAAGTTCCATTAACTATGAACAACTCGCTAAGGCACCTGGTACCAAGGTTTTCTTGATGGGTGTGGCACGACTTCGGGTAATCTGCGAACAATTCATCAAGCATGGTGCTGATTCAGCGACACCCATTGCACTGACGCGTTGGGCGACAACCGGCTCGCAGCAGACGATTGAAGGCACACTCTCAACAATAGCTGATGTGGCTGAAAAACAAAACTTCTCTTCTCCCGCCGTAGCGGTTATCGGCGATGTGGTTAAAGAGCGCGCCAAAATCAATTGGTTTGAGAAACGTCCATTGTTTGGCAAACGCATTGTTGTTACTCGCACGCGCGAGCAAGCGGGGACATTGAGCAAAGAGTTGGCGAATTTGGGTGCAGATGTGGTTGAGTTGCCGGTCATCCGCATCGAAGACCCCGTCGATAAAATTAGTTTCGCGGAAAGTGTTGCAGCGGTTCATGAATACGACTGGTTAGTCTTCACTTCGCCAAACGGGGCCTCACGTTTTTTCGATGCCTTCTTTTCGATTCATGATGATGCTCGCTGCCTTGGTAAGCCGAAGATTGCTGCAATCGGACCGGGCACAGTGCAGAAAATAAATGAATATCATATTGGTGTTGATTTGATTCCACAAAAATTTGTAGCCGAAGGATTGGTTGAAGCTTTCAAAAAAGAGGACATCGAAAACCTGACGATACTTATCATCAAGCCGGAGGTTTCGCGCGATGTAGTCTATCATGGACTCTGTGGCTTGGGTGCGATTGTCGATGAATGCATTGCTTATCGAACTGTGGCTGAAACGGATGATCCGACGGGGGCCGTTGCAATGTTAAAGGAAGAGGGTGCCGATGTTATCACATTCACTTCCGCATCGACTGTTGAGCATTTTTTCAATCTCGGCATTCCCTGGCCGGAAAAATGTGTAGCGGGAAGTATTGGCCCGGTTACTTCAGAAGCCTTGTCGGCAGCAGGTCATAAGGCGTCATTTGAAGCCAAAGAGCATAACATCCCCGGTTTGATCAAGGCGATTCGCAAACATCTGCGGGTCTGACGAACACATTGGTGATCAGCTCAAATCGCTTGGGAGGAGATCATGCTCTCGGGTTCTCCGGCCATGAGTGCTTGGGATATCGTCCAGCAATTTCTTTTTTCATTTGTTGGTATCCTGTAGCCCAGAAACTAGCCAGGTCTTTGGTCATTTGCCAAGGACGTTGATTCGGCGAGCAGACATGCACCAGCAGGGGGTGTTTACCTCCACAGATGCGGGGAGTTTCCCAAACGCCGAAGAGGTGTTGCACTCTTGCCGCAACGTATGGGTCGCCCTCGGAAGAGTAGTTGATTTTTGCTCGGCGATCATCAGG
>Ga0315908_10003661_pt1 | contig 11140 bp, 16 predicted proteins | sample LakEriMetagenome_12_FD_203520 | JGI IMG/M metagenome (GOLD analysis project Ga0315908, IMG submission 203520) | Freshwater fungal communities from buoy surface, Lake Erie, Ohio, United States - Buoy 4 MA124 | ecosystem: Environmental > Aquatic > Freshwater > Lake > Lake biofilm | place: USA...
CCCCCGCCCCCCTGCAAGCGCGAGATGCCGCCTTGCGCTTCACATGCCATCTACATGCCCGGATGCATGTTGGCTTGTGCCGTACACGGCTCTGAGGTCGCCTGCCCCCTTCCTCTGTGTGCGTGCTTGTCTCAGATTCAAGCCTGAGCTGGTGCCCCAGGCAAAGACAATCTGGGAGTTTGATGACTGGATCACCATTCATTCATTTGGTGAGCCAGACGGTGCCTGAGCTCGGCAGGGTCTGTCGGGCTGCTGGGCAGGACCTGTGCAGGAGCTGGCCCCCTTTCACACAGCAATCCGCCGCTGCACCCGGGTTGCAGGCTGGCCCAGCGTGGACGCCTACTACGCAGGCAGCAGCAGCGCCAGGCGCATCCCCGAAGTGAAGATCCCCCTGCTGTGCATCCAGGCGCTGGATGACCCCATTGCGCCCAAAGAGGTGTGGCTGCCTTGCGGGCGCTGCTTCGCGTGCTGTTCTGCACACTGGCGGCACGTGGTGGCACCCACCGCACATGCCGTGTGTGATCCCGACGCCGTGGCAGCCCACACCATGCTGGCCTGCCCGCTGCCGCAGGCCATCCCGTATGCGGCTTGCGAGGCCAACCCCAACTGCGTGCTGGCGACCACTCCATGCGGCGGGCACCTGGGCTGGGTCAGCGGGCCAGGCGCCCCCTTCGACCACCCTTGGACAGGTGAGGGTGCAGCAGAGAATGCCTTGGGGAGGCAGATCTGTGGCAGCAAGGGCTGAGCCTGTGGTGCACCGGCCAAGCGTGTGTGCCCTGGCCGTCTCTTGACAGTCTCGTGACCGTATTCTGGCAGTCTCATGCCATCTCAAGCGCCCGCAGTGCACCCTGACCTTGGCTCTGTCCCTGCGCACTGCAGACAATGTGCTGATGGAGTGGTTCAGCTCCGTCCACCTGCAGCTGCTGCAGCGTAAGCAAGGCCCAAGCAGCCGTGAGCAGCAGCCTCTGCAGCAGGCAGCCGCCGCAGCGGCAGCGTCAGCAGTGGAAGCGTCCCTGGGGCCAAACCAGCAGCTACAGCTGCAGCAGGACGAGGTGGCAGTGGCGGCTCTGAGTTCGGCGGTTGCTGCGGCTGTGCGAGCTGCTGTTTCTGTGGTGCAGCAGCAGCAGCTGCAGCCAGTCCCAGTGCAGGTGCCTGCAGCGTCTGATGCGTCTGTCACTGCCAACGGCACGGTGCAGCAGGCAGCCAGCAGCAGCCAGCCGGGCACAAGTCAGCAGCAGCTGCCATCGGGCAGCAGTGACCGCAAGAGGCGCAGCAGTGATGAGGGCAGCGATGTCAGCCTGGATGTGGCCGCCAGGGCTGCCATGAACTTGGATGCTCTGCGCTGGTCCATGTCTTGACAACATGGCGGGCGCGCGCCCGCCCTGCCTGGTAGGTGGGGCGTTGTTCTGGTCCAGCGCTGGCACTATTGAGCCCAGCCCCTTGTTTTCTTCAGGCCTCGAGAGTCAGCGTGGCAGCCATTCTGTGTGCTGTTGGAGATCTTTTCTTGCTGTTCCCTCCTTGCAAAGAGCATGTACCAGCGTGCATTGAGCGCATGCTGGCTGGCGTCTTTGACGATTCTGAGTGTCCATACTTTGGCGCTGCTGGGTCACTGATATGCCCAGCCCCCGCGCCTCTTCACATCAATGTAAAGATGGGATCGATCGTGTCCCCCAGCCATTTTACAGCTCAGGATCTCCCCCCTCCCCATCCTTCTGCACATACACCACCCCTCAGCTGTGAAGTGACCCCATCTCCCCGCGTTCGTTGTAGCAGCAACAGAGCAGGCCCCACAATCCAAAAGGTGTTCGCTTTTGGGACAGGGCATGCATGCGGCTGGCTGCAGATATGAGCAAGCAGCAGATGATCGCACGAATAACTGAGGTGGGCAGAGGTGTGCCAGCCGCATACAACAGGAAACAGGCATTGAAGTGTGCACAGCTGCTGCAGCTGCATGCTACCATGCCTGCGATCACATCAGCGCTGAGTCAGTGACCACGAGGCCGTCATACCGCTCCCGCACCATCTGAGAGACGCTGATGATGGCGTCCTCCATGGCACGCTCGATGTCCGATGCCAGCACAGCCCGCACGGACAGCTCGCACTGCAGCAGGGCAACAGGGGGCCGGGTCAAAGCCGATGGGGTCATCTTGTGGGTGACAGGTTGGGCGGGGGCCGAGGGCGTAGCCACCGCTCATGTCACAGCAGACGGAGCAAGGTGCCCACGATGCACAGCAAGTGCCCTTCGCGTGCCAGTGCCACCGGCAACTTTGATGCTGCAGCAGGCGGCTTGATGTGGCTGCTGAGGCTGCTGCTGTGCTCATGCTGCCATGCTACGCCGCCTCACTTTGACAAACAGCTCAAAAGTGCTGTCATTGAGCTTGTAGAGGTTGACGCTCACTGGCAGCGGCGCCTCCTGCACCTCAACCTCATTCACCTCAACCTGCTGCTCATCAATGGCCACGCTGCCATTGGTGGACGGCTTCATCTGCTGCAGCAAGTCGACCTCCTCATCGCTGGAGGCGGTGCCCAGTGATTGCGATGCCACTGCAAGCATGCACCCCAGGTGGCGCCCTGGTCAATGCAAGGCAGAGGAGCAGCAAGCAGGTGCAGCGTGGCAATGAATCTGGTGAGGCGCGGCAGAATTGCAGGTGGCTGGCTGGCTGGCTGGCCAGCACATGATGGGTTTAGGGTTAGGGTTGAGCACATGGCTGGCCAGCACATGATGGGCAGACAGGCTGTGCCGTTGGCAGCGCCAGGCAGGGAAGGTGCACAGACTGCACTGCCACAGCCCCGCACCGGGGGACTCCTTGGCGCGCTGGTTGCGGATGATGGTGCCCAGGAGCTGCAGCACGTCTGCACGCACTTCCTGCAGTGGCAGCAGCCCATTGGGCATGCCCGCACGCTCAATGCAGCGACTAGCGTTTGCCAGCGCCCGTGCGCCTGGGAGCCTCCTGCGACCGCAGCAGGTGTTCAACAGACGCACGGCATCGCACCGCCCCCAGACTCGGCGCCTGGGAGCGTTGGCGCCGGCCATGGTGGCGCCTGCACTGCTGTTCCTGCTCCTGGGCGCGTCGCTGGCGGTCATTGTGGCCTGGCTGGATGCCGGCGCAGGAGCGCCAAGCCTGATCACAGGGCGCTGGCTCCATGGCACGAAGTGGGGCCTGCCAGCGTCCATCCATGCTGGCTGCTGCCTCACCTGCACCCTGGGCTCCATGTCCCTGCTGAGCTTGATGACAAACGTGAGCACCCGCTGCACTGGCGCCGGCGTGGGCGCAGGCGTGTCGCCCGCCACAGCAGGCGCTGCAGGTGCAGTCAGCAAGCACGTGGGCCTGTCAGCAACAGCCACCGGCTAGACCGCAGCTTGGAAACCCCCCACGGCCTGGGGTGAGGGCAGGCCGTTCATGTTGCACTGACGCGAGGCAGCAGCTGAGAGCTGGCTGGCGATGGGCTGGGCACATTGCCTTTGCCACATTGCCCCCGCACGCAGGGCGGGGCTGTCCGCGCCGACACAGGCGGCACACCAGACAGCCGAGCAGCAGTCTCACCTTGTACGACCTGCAGGCTGCGACTGCGATTGAACACGCAGCAGTCGGCCACCAGCTTGTTGGGCACAGCCACCACCACCCCCTCGTCGGTGCGAATCTGCAGCCATGAGGGTCGGGTATGAGCATGGAATGCTGCGGGCCGCAGTCAACAGCCCGGCGGGCGGGGCGGGCGGGCAGGCAGGGTGGTTGGGCACACTGCTGCACGTGCGCCCGCCTGCTGTCAAGCTGGTGGGGCGTCATATGGGCCAGGCAGGTGCGGGGCGCGCACCAGCGTCCGCATCAACTCGACGCCCTCCACAATGCCCTCAATAGGCGCCACTGGCCCCGCCAGAACCACTTGCTCTCCCACCACGAACGGCCGTGACAGGAACTGCAGGTGGCGCAGGGATGGAGCACACGCTATGGCACAAGCCAGAAAATGGACCACGGGGCAGGCAGCCGTGCACTGCACCCGCACGACGCATGCGCCGACCGACCACAGGCAGGCCCCCCCATCCCAGCCATGGCGCTCACGATGTTGACGCCTGACACCACGTTCTGCAGGACTTGCTGGCTGGCAAAGCCTGCCGCCAGGCCACCCGCGCCACCGACTGCCAGCACCGGCTGCAGGTTGATGCCGAGCGTGCCGCACAGCGATATCCCTGCAGCCGCACCAGCGCGGGGGCGCAGCGCCACGAGCTTGCAGTGCCGAAGCGCGGAGTGCCCGGAGTTCCCGGGCGGATAAATGCATGCAGCAGCGCCTGGTTCACGCCAGCTGGGACAGGCAGCAGGCAGCAGCAGGGGTGCGGGTGCGTGTGCCCCACCCGTGATGAGCACCACCATCCAGGTGACCAGGCTGCGCAGCGGCAGCAGCGCACGCTCCAGCTCTGTGCGGCCGGCGCTGACAGCTCGAGCGGTGATGACCTCGCTGATCAGCGTGTCCTTGAGCTGCACCGGTGGTGGGAGGGGGGGAAGGGAGGGCACGACACAGCAGCTGGGGGACTGCTGCTGACGATGATGTTGCAATTTGGTGCGTCGGCGCGCAGGCAGCGCGCCCTGCGCGCCCGCGCAGAAGCTGCCTGGCCACATCAGGCGTGCCCCGTCGGCACTGCCCCGATGCTGCCAGCGACGATCGCCCTGGTCAGCACCTGCACGAAGAACCAGGCCGTGAACAGCACCCCGGAGATGCCCAGCGCCTTGGCCAGCAGGCCATCCAGCGGCACCAGCTGTGCGGAGAGGGCGTCCAGCGCAGCATCCAAGAGCTTCGGCAGCTTGGGCTGGTAGGCGTTCACGATGTAGTCCACGATCTGCGTCCCGGACAGGTGGGGGCGCTGGGTGCACTGGCAGCACAGCATGGCGAGCAGCCTTGTGCAGGCAGCATGGCCAGCAGGGCGCCCTCGCACGCTGCCAGCTGTGCCCTGCGCGTCTGCTCGCCTGCAGTGTGGTCCTCAGCGTGTATGCCAGGATGAGGGGGGGCAGCATGAAGCGCGCCGGCCGCCTCAGCGCCAGAGTCACCAGTCCTAGCAGGGTGGACCGGTTTTGCAGCTCAACGTAGATGCTGGCACCCGACTGCACTCGTGTAGCTATGAACTGCAGGCACCAGGCGGCGGCGCTGGTCACTGGGGCGACGGAGGGGCTGAGCCCATCAGTGGCAGGCGGGCTGCACGTGCTCAGTGCCACGTGACTGCATCAGGGGCACGCACCCGCTGCGCTCTGTTGGCGCCAATGTCAATGAGCTTGTACAGCAAAAGGAGCGCCACGATGGGCAGGACAATATCCAGGCCGATGCGCCACAGCACAATCTCGTGCGGCTCATCCGCCAGGACAGAGCGGGACTTGACCAGGATGTCAGACAGCATGGCCTGGTTTCCTGATAGCACCGTGTTGGGGTCGTCTGCGTAGATGGGACGCACACGACACTGCACCAGCAGGGGGCTGCGCCTGGAACGGCGGATCCCGGCGGCTGCTCGGGGCGCGCCCTGCAGCAGGATGCGGGGCAGCGAGATCATGGGCGACACAGTTTCGGCACGGGTGCAGCCACTCCGAGAGAGCGCGCTTGCCTTGACTGCATGATTGCAACGCCTGCTGGGCGTCTGCAGGCCTGCCGCGCCGCGACTGGCCGGCGGGTGACACAGGCGCTGCATCCCGGAGCCTGGTCGGGCAGGGGCGCGGTGGCAACGTTTCCTCTGTTTTCCAGTATTGCAGCTGTACGTTCCAACAGGGGATGCGAGGCGCTTCGGGGTCGAAGGTGGATCAGACGAAGGTGATTGTTCAAAAACACCGCAGTCTGGGGGTCTGCAAGCACCTACACAGCCTTTGCAGCTAGCGCAGCCGCTGTGCTGATGATCTGGGGCAGCGCACCGGCGCGTCACTGCAGGGCAGCCAGCCGCAGCACTCCGCCCGCCGCTACCACGTCACCCGCCTCGGCCGCCGCCACCAGGAAGGGGCTGTCCAGCACCGCAAATCCTGCTGCCACGCCTCCTTCATTGCTGGTAGCTGTTTTGGTGCGCACTAAATGCCCTGCTTCGTTGTTGGTCAGCACCTGATCACCCTGCAGGCGGCGGGGCGCTGCAGGTGCTGAGGCAGGTGCCCCGCTCGCCGGCGGGCCAGTCACAGCGCTTGCTCTGTGCACCAGCGCCTGCGCGGTGCACCCAGGCCAGCTGATCCGCCGTACCTTGCGCAGGAATGTTCCATACACGCCCAGTTCACTCAGGCTGTCGGCTTCTGCCCAGGCGCCCCGCCGCACCAGGATGCTGCGCTGCGGCGGCGGGCGGATGCGCTGCATCAGGATGTAGGCAGCCAGGCCCTCGTCACCCTGCAGCACCAGCACCGGCACCAGCAGCCGCCATGAGCCAAAGGGATTTGAAGGTGCGCAAGCGGGCAGTTGTTGCTGACCTAGCATCACCAGGGCCACCTGTTGCCAGCCCAAGTGGAGCGCAGGCGGCGGACAGGGCGCGGGGAACGTGGCACACTGGCACAGGCGCGAGCACGCACGCAACCGGGTGGGTGGCTGGCCTCGCACCTGGGCCAGACGCTGTTGCAACTCTTCTCCGTAAAGGTTGTTGCCTCCACCCTCACGCTGCGGCTTGAGCACATACGCGTCAGCGTCTGCCTGTGCTGCTGCAATGACGGCGGCCGTCTCAGCCTCCGCCGGCTGGTCCAGAGACCACAGGCCTGCAGCACACCACGCAGGCACTGCTGCCGCAGTGACCCACCGCCATCCGGCATGCTGGCAGCATTCGGCTGTGCAAATGGTGGCAGCCACAGCAGTGTGCCTCCTTTGCCACCTGGGTCCTGGACCTGCGCCAGCCGGCATGCATGGCACGCTGCTGTGGCACCCCACACGGCCCAGCCCGCATGCTGCCTGGCCCAGGGCCGCCGCCCACCTGCAAACAGGCCCCTCAGCTGCTGGGCTTCCTGTGTGCTGACAAAGCGCTCCAGCACGCCTGGTGCTGCCAGCGCCTGCTGCACCTTCTTGGCACCCGCCAGCTGGTAGGCGGCGGTGGGGCACTTGGCTGCCGACGACGATTCAATGAGCGTGCGGGCCTCCCACTCACTGCTGCTGGGGTAGTCGGTGGGCGTGTAGCCTGGCAAGACACGCAGCAGCAGGTGGCCGTGCAGGTGGCAGCAAGGAAGGGCCTGGGTTCCGGTGGGCAGCCACCACAGCAGGCTGCAGCACCCCCCCCCCCCCCCGCCCAAGCACAATCAAACACCAAAAGCGTGACACCCCCCCCTGCATGCGGCCGCTCACCCGCCCGGTAGTACACCAACCCCACAGGGGTGCTGGCATCCAGCAGCAGCGCGCCGTCTGAGGGGCGCACACTGCAGCGCGCTGCAATCTCAGCCAGCGTCAAGCGCAGCGTGCGCACGCCGTGCGCCTCCCAGAGCCCGGCTTGCAGCCACTGCAGCCACACGGCAAGGTACAGGGCCCCAGCAGAAGTGTTGACCACCCAGCAGCGCGGCATGCTGGCTGCGGGCGCTGCGCCCTGTGATGGCTGGCAATTGAGCCATGTTGCGTGTGCTGCCTGCTGCGCTGCTGCACGCCACTGCTGCACGCCCCCGCCCCTAACACCCTGCCCCCCTCACCCCCTGCCCACCCATGGGGCGGGCGTGCGTGCCCACCCCACCTGCTGATCGTATGCATTGCGCTCGCCCGGCTGCACCACCATGACCATGACGGCGCCCTCCAGGCCCGTGGCCCTCACAGCAGCCGCCAGGGCGGCGGGCAGCGCCTCCATCGCCGGGTTGGCGGGCAGCTGGTCTGCCCGTAGCGCCCCAGCCGCGCCACTGCCGGCGCCGCCGCTGTTGATGCGGTGGAGCAGGGCCCCGTGCATGCGGCTGGTCAGGGAGCTCAGGCAGGCAAAGGAGGAGGCAATGGTGTTCAGCTCCACCTGCACAGGGGCAGGGGGGCAGCATCAACACCGTGGGCGGCAGCAGGCACACCCGTCCCACGCAGCTCAATCGCCCCGTCCTGGCCAAGCTGATGCAGGTGCGGCCACGCTACTGAGCTGGATGCGTTCCTGCTTCGCAAAGGCGGCGCATCCTTGTGATGCATGCCCTGGCTGGCACCTGCCCCCCCCCCGGGGGCCCCCACCTGCAGGAACCCTCCACTGGGGGCGTCCAGCATGTAGTCGCTGCGGTGCACGCCCAGCACCACCTCGCTCGCCGCCCACTTCTGCCTGTGCGGCCTGCAAGGCACCCGCCAGCATGGCAGGGCTGTGGGCACGCCTGCTGCCCGCCGCCGCCTCGCCCACCCCACTGCCGCTGAGCGCCGGCAGGTCACCAGCAGGCGCTGCTGTCCCGGCACCAGCCCCACCTGCTGTCCCGCAGCAGCTGCAGCAAGCGGCCCGTGAAGTCGTCGTGCTGCGCCGCCAGCCTGAGCGTGGCCTCCAGCCAGGGCTCGTCGCGTGCCACCGCATCCACCAGGCGGTTGAAGGCTGGCTGCGCGGCCTTGGCCTGCGAGCACGGCCCGCCATGGGCTTGTCGAGGGCAGGACCAGGCTGCGCATGTCAGCCATCCGTGCAGCACTCCATGCCGCTGCATGGTCGCGGCAAGCAGGGGCAGGGCGGCTGCCAGGATGGGGGTTCATGCAGGGCGTGCGCCCAAGGCCTGCGGGGTGGGCTCGTGGCTGGCTTGCCTGCTCAAAGCGCTCCCGCGGGAATGCCACGGGCAGCAGGGACAGTGGGGCGTGGACCAGCGCCACGTCTGGGGCGCCCTTGTCTCCCAGGCCGACCACCTGCGAAGCACGGGGCAGCAGCCTTGGCGCCGTGGCGCCACCGCGCCCGCGCGTGATTTTTTCTGCCCCGCGCGCCACACTCACCAGCCCATGCTGGCTGGCCCACACCACTGCGTCCTGCACCAGCTGCTCCATGCGCGCGCTGCCAGCACTCGATGCGCTGGCTGATCCTGCCGCTGCTGCTGCGGCGGCTGGCGTGGGGGGGCGGGCTGCGCGGCGTCGCGGGGGCGCGGCGCTGCCGCAGGGCTGGGATCGTCGAGGGAGTCGACGATGGGTGCCGGCGCTGCGACCCAGCATGCCGCCTGGGCACGACCGAGGCTCGGCCACGCCCTGTTGGATTGCAGCTGCGGTGCTGCAGCTGTTCAGCCTCCGCGGTCGATCTGACAGATCGATCCGCGCCGCAGGCTGTTGTGGCAATACGCGATCGCGGCACTGCTCACACAACGAGTGCAGAGGGGATGGAATCGAGCAAACAAGCCTGAACTATTCACTGCCGGGTACCTGGCCTTCCAAGGACTATCCTTCGTGCGCCGCTGGTGCGCTGCAGTGCTTGCCAGTGCAGCAATCAAAGATGCTCCAGGCACCCGCCCTGCTCAAGCTCTGGCCCGCCGCGAGCACCGCTGCCCGCGTGCTTGCCGGTGCCAGCCAGGGAGCGCTTAAATCCTCTTGGAGCCAGGTTAGTGTAGTATGCATGCTGGCCCGGCCGATGGCGCGGGCCAGGGGGCGGGGCAACGACATTCTGGCACCCGTCCGCAGGGGCCTGCCGCGCCGAGGGGCTACAGCGCCCAGCCCGCGATGGCGTTCAGTGGGTGAGTGAGGCTGCCCAACCAGCCGCGCATCCCAGCGGCAGGGACTGCGCCACGGGCGTCAGTCCTGCTGATGGCAGACCCGTGGCGTTGACCCGCGGCATCGAGGATGCCATCCCCACGCCGCCGGTCTGCCGCCCTGCCCCCGCAGCGACACCGCCGGCCACATCCAGCCCCACGGCGGCAGCCTGGTCAACCTCATGGTCAAGGACGCGCAGCAGAGGCAGAGCCTGGTGACCAGCTGCAAGCACGTGCAGGAGTGCTCGGACCGCAACGCCTGCGACGTGGAGCTGCTGGCGGTGGGCGGCTTCTCACCCCTGACCGGCTTCCTCAACAAGGACGAGTACGAGCACGTGGTGGAGAACATGAGGTGGGGCGGGGGCGGGGACGGGGGCGGGGGGGCGGGGGGCTGGGCGCGCGGATGGCAGGCGGAGGGCGGCGCCGCTTGTCTGGGTGCCCAGGCCCCCAGAGGACCCGCCCAGCCTCACTCGCGGGCGGCGGATGCCAGCACCCCGGTGTGCGACCGCCCCGCCTGCTGCCTGCAGGCTGCCAGGCAGCAACCTGCTCCTGGGCCTGCCCGTGGTCATGGACACCAGCAACGAGGCCATCAAGGCGGGCGACAAGGTGCGGCGGGGAGGAGCGTCAGCCGGCGGCCGGGTGGGCAGGCTGCAACTGCGTCGGTCAGCCGAGCGCGACCCCCCCTCCCTTCCTAATGGGAAGGCCTCTCTCCGGATGGACAGAGGCCCCAGGTCGTTGACGGTGTGCCCCCCTCCGTTGCTGCCCCCAGGTGCTGCTGACCTACCAGGGCCAGGACTTGGCGGTGATGGAGGTGGACAGCAAGTGGGTGCCCGCCCTGCAACGCACAGCTGCGCACAGCAGTGCAGTGCAGCAGCAGCGGCGATGCAGAATGAAGCAGCGCTGCAAGACATGGCAGCGAGCGGCGGCGGCCTCACACTGCGACTGTGTGCACCCGCACCAGCTGAGGTGTCAGCAGGCCGTCTGGCTGGTGCATGCTGCGCTGGGGGGGGGGGCGGGCGCCCCCCCCCCCCGCCCCCGGGCCCCCGGCCCCCGCCCCCCGCACCGCGCGCGCCCGCCCGGCCGCGCGCCCGGCCGCGCGGCGCCGCCCCCCGAGCCTCCTGCGCATGATGTATGCCCCTGTGGTGCCGCCCCGCCTGCAGGGTGTTCCCCTGTGCCACGCCAGCAGAGGTGCGCTCCTCCCTGCCCGCGGGCGTGGACGTGGTGGCCTTCCAGGTGGGTGCCGCCCGGCCACGACGGGAAGGCGGGGCGGCAGGGCGAGTGCCAGCGCCGGCACAGGCCTGCTGTTGTTGCTTGGGGAGGCGGCAGCTGCACCACCACGGCATCATCCCTGCCGCCACTCGCCGGCCCGAGGAGGACACCTGGGGTCTCGTCTGGGCAGCCTCAACTCCCGTCTTACCAGCCCTGTAGGAGCATCCAGCAGCTGCAGGCACCCATGCAGCCCCCAGGGGCCCCCCCCCGCGCGGGGGGGGGGGGGGGGGCGGGGCGCCGGGGGGGCGGGGGGGGGGGGGGCGGGGCGGGGGCCGGGGCGGCGGGGC
>Ga0315908_10003662_pt1 | contig 11139 bp, 7 predicted proteins | sample LakEriMetagenome_12_FD_203520 | JGI IMG/M metagenome (GOLD analysis project Ga0315908, IMG submission 203520) | Freshwater fungal communities from buoy surface, Lake Erie, Ohio, United States - Buoy 4 MA124 | ecosystem: Environmental > Aquatic > Freshwater > Lake > Lake biofilm | place: USA...
GCCAAAAAACGCACCACCGGCCCTAGATCCATTCACTCCCTCGATCAAAACTGCCCGCTGCGCACCGCGCGAGCTTATCCCAAGCAACCGTCAGGTTGAAAAATAACGCCGTCAGGTCAACGCTGGGTGGTGCTCTGCTTCCGCTTTTGCTGGGCCATGGATACTTTTGGCCTGAACCGAAAGAGGGGCTTGAAGCACCCATATTCAACCACGTTGCCTTATTTCGGCAATCGCCCAGAGGGCATGTTCTACGATCAGGGGATCGGCGTCGGCGGCAGCGGTTTGCAATGCGGGGATGTCGTCCCTGGAGCCGGTATTTCCCAAGGCGACACAGACGTTGCGGAGGAAGCGGTCTCGCTTCAATCGTTTGATGGGAGACCCTTTGAAAAGAGTGCGGAAATCGTCGTCGTTCAGTGAAAGGAATTTTCTGAGTGTCCAGCCGTGGACGTAATCGCGTGCGGCGAAAGCGGCTTCCTTGCTGGCTTGGGCGAACCTGTTCCAAGGGCAAACGGCGAGGCAGTCGTCGCATCCGTAGATCCGGTTGCCTAATGGTTTTCTAAATTCCAATGGGATGGATCCTTTGTGCTCAATGGTCAGATAGCTTAAACACCGGCGGGCATCCATCTGACGGGGTGCGGTGATGGCCTGCGTCGGGCAGGCGGTCATGCACCGCGTGCATTTTCCGCAATGATCACCAAATGGCTGGTCGGGAGGCACTGGCAGAGTGGTGAGGATTTCCCCAAGAAAAAACCACGTGCCCAGCTTCGGATGAATCTGCACCGTGCTTTTGCCGTTCCACCCGAGGCCGGCGTCGCTGGCAAAATCGCGTTCGAGGATCGGCCCGGTGTCGACGTATAATTTCTGCACACCTCCGTGTGCGCTCAGGGTGTCGCAAAGATGGCGCAACTGCGCCTGCATGAGATCGTGATAGTCGTCGCCCCAGGCATATTTGGCGATGACGCCGGTGGCGGCCGGAGGGGGGGCGTCCGGTAAGTCGGATGCAGCTTGGAAGGTGGCCGTAGCGGGGGCTTCGACATGGTAGTTCTTGGCCACGACGATCATGGCCTGCACGCCTGGAAGGACGAGAGAGGGGTCGGTGCGGCGTTCCGGCTGGCGCGCCATCCACGCCATGTCGCCGTATTTCCCGTGTTCGAGCCATTGCTCGAAAACATCGGCATGAGAAGCGCGGTGGATGGGGGCGATGCGACAGTCATCGAACCCTAGCGTGCGGGCGGCCCGCAGGATTTCTGATTTCAATGCAACAGGCGAAAGCATGGTTGGCGACGGATCGAGGCGGATTCCCCTGATTAGGGTGCGCCATAATAATGGCGGGCGCTTTCGCAGACGCCGTAGGCAATTTCCTCGGGTTCGAGTCCGTGGGTTTCGATCGTGAGGTGGGCGAAAGCGGCGTAGAGTGGGCGCCGCTGTTCGAGCAGGTGGTGGATGGTTTGACGCGGGTCTGGGGTGAGCAGGAGTGGGCGGTTGCGGTTGCGTGAAACGCGGGAAAAGATATCCGCCTCGGTGGCACTGAGCCAGACGACGAAGCCGAGGGATTTCAGGAGGGGGGCGTTTCTGGGCTGGGTGATGATGCCTCCGCCCGTGGAAATGACGGATGGTGGTTCCGTGGTCAGTCTGGTCAGTACAGCCGTTTCCCGTTCGCGAAACCCGCTTTCGCCTTCGGCGGCGAAGATGTCTGGAATAGAGAGACCGGCTTCCTCGACGATCTGGCTGTCGGTGTCGACGAATGGCCAGTCGAGTTTCTCGGCGACGAGATGGCCGACGGTGGTTTTTCCGCTGCCCATGAATCCGATGAGGACGATGTGGTGTGGATGGGTCATGGCTGGGGGCGCTCAGTCGGGAAGACGCGTCGGGTGGATACAACCATGGAACCCGGGAGCGCCAAAGTGAAATCCGTAGGATTCCGAAGGGTGTGAGGAGTCAGCGTGAAATAATGGCACGGGGCTTGAAGCCGGGCGCCAACCGGGGAAGGTATGACTCTTGGACGATTCATTTATCACTCAAATCATGGAGACCGACGAGCCGGAGACGCTCGGGGTGGCGGCGGTTGCTGCGGCCCGGTATCTTACTGCGGGCGAGGTTGTCGCCCTGCCCGCCGAGACGGTTTACGGACTTGCGGCTAACGCCCTTGATCCTGTTGCTGTGGCAAAGATTTTTGCGGTCAAGGAGCGACCGGATTTTGACCCTTTGATCGTGCATGTGCGCAATCTTGAGGCGGTGCGGGAGATTGCGATGATTCCCTCGGAGATTGAGGATGTGGTGCTCAAACTGGCCAATGCGTTCTGGCCCGGGCCCCTGACTTTGTTGCTGCCGAAAAAGCCGGTGATACCTGATTCGGTGACGAGCGGGCTGCCGACGGTGGCGGTCAGGGTGCCATCCCATGCGGTTTTTCGACGGGTTTTGAAGGAATGCCGACTACCGCTGGCGGCTCCGAGTGCGAATCGATTTGGCCGAATCAGTCCCACCACGGCCTCGGCGGTAGTCAAAGAGCTCGGGGGTCGGATTCCTTTGGTGCTGGACGGTGGGGCGTGTGGAGAGGGTGTGGAGTCTACGATTTTGCGGATCACCCGGCCTCCCGGTAGTCCCAAGCCTGTCCTTGAGGTGGTGCGGGCCGGTCCGGTGACCCGGGAGCTGTTGAAGCAGTTTGGTATTGTGAAAAAGGGTTCGCGCGAGCCCCGTCCGGATGCGCCGGGGCAGCTCCAGAGCCATTATGCTCCGACCACCCCGCTCCGATTGCTGGCTGAAGGCGAAGGGTTTTCTCCGCAGCCGGGTAAAACTTACGGTTTGCTGTCGGTTGATGGTGAACCGGGGCGGTTAAATCTCTCCGATTTTGCCATGGTGGCAGTGCTGAGTCCCGGCAGTGGCAAGCTGAGTGAGGCGGCCATCAGGCTTTTCGCCCTACTGCGCCAGCTTGATGAGGCTGGGTTGGACGAAATCATCGCGGAATCAGTGGCGGAACAAGGGGTGGGGGTGGCCATCATGGACCGGCTTCGCAAGGCGGCGGGCCGGGGCGGGAACCTGAACGACTGAGGAGGAAATGACGAGGCGTATTTTATGCCCGCTTGAGCTCCCTGCATGGCTGGCTCCGCAAGCCGTGCCGCCCACAAGGCTATGACGGGCGTTGGCGGAGCGCGACCGCCTCTGCTGGCCCTGCGTGAATGTGGGCCGCACGTTCAGAAAAAACGGCGACCGGAAACGGTCGCCGCTTTCTCATCGCGGACTGCCCCTGCAGTCGCCTTTGAGAGCCCTCCCTGAGGAGGCTTTTTGTTACAGCCCTTTGCTGGCAATGAACTTGACGAGGTCGACACAGCGATTGCTGTATCCCCATTCGTTGTCGTACCAGCTGACCAGTTTGAAGAATTTGCTGTTCAGTTCCAGGCCTGAACCAGCGTCATAAATCGAGCTATGGCTGTCGTGGATGAAGTCGCTCGAGACGACTTCGTCCTCGGTATAAGCGAGGATGCCTTTGAGGTATGTTTCGCTGGCCCTTTTCATGGCCGCGGAAATTTCCTTGTAGGATGTTTCCTTGACGGTTTTGACGGTCAGGTCGACGACGGAGACGGTCGGGGTCGGGACGCGGAACGACATGCCGGTCAGTTTCCCTTGTACTTCCGGGATGGCGAGGCCGACGGCTTTGGCGGCTCCGGTACCGGACGGGATGATGTTGATGGCGGCGCTCCGTCCTCCCTTCCAATCTTTTTTGCTGGGGCCGTCCACGGTTTTCTGCGTGGCGGTGTAGCTGTGGACGGTGGTCATGAGGCCTTCATCGACCCCGAATCCCTCTTTCAGAAGGACGTGCACGATGGGGGCGAGGCAATTGGTGGTGCAGCTGGCGTTGGAAATAATGTGATGCGCCGCTGGATCGTATTTCTCGTGGTTGACGCCGACGACGACCGTGATGTCCTCGTTTTTTCCCGGAGCGGAAATGATGACTTTTTTGGCGCCGGCCGTCAGGTGCCCTTTGGCTTTTTCACCTTCGGTGAAGAGGCCGGTTGATTCGATGACGATGTCCACGCCGAGTTCTTTCCAAGGCAGAGCCGTCGGGCCTTCCTTGATGGCAAGGCATTTAATTTCGTGGCCATCGACGACAAGGATGTCATCTTCAGCCACTTCCGGCGATGATTTTTTGGAATATACTTCTTCCCGGGCCCGGCCCTGAGTGGAGTCGTATTTGACGAGGTAAGCCAAGTTGTCAGCAGGAACCAGGTCATTGACGGCGACTACGTCGATTTCTTTGCCCAGGAGTCCCTGGTCACAGATGGCGCGAAAAACCAGGCGGCCGATGCGCCCGAACCCATTGATGCCTACTTTGATGGCCATAAGAGTAAACTGCGTTGAAGGATGGAGACAATGGGACGTTGTAGCAGGAATAATGTCGTCTCCCGTCCCAGGAAACAGCGAAGTTGGACTTAGACCGACCCGCCCGGCGCGTCAATCAGCGATTCACGCAGGTATGCGGAGGATTTTCGCTCATCAGGGCAGCTGGCGGATCCAGGTTTCGAGAATGGGCACGATGGGAGGGGTTGCTGGGGAGGAGCAGCCGGGGGGCATTCGCATCGGATCACCGGGAGGTTTTTTCAGGCGGAGGTAGAGCATGGATTTCTCCGGGTGGCCGGGCACGATTACTTTGGCGCCGGGTACGCCGAGTTCGCCCGAAAGCAGGGGACCATTGATGAGTTGTTGTTCGGCGAGCGGGGTGGTAGCGCGGGCGTCGTACAGTCCGCGGCCGGCGCCTCCGGGCCGGTGGCAGGAGGCGCAATTGACGTCGAGGAACGAGCGAATGATGTTTTCGGGAGCGGCACCGGGTGCGTCCATGGCGGCGAGGCGCGGGATAGTCGCGGCATGCGGAGCAATGACCGGCGTGAGGGGGGAGGTCGGCGGCAGGTTGACTGGTCGCAGCTCGCAGTCGTAGCCGGGGATGGTCACCGGCAGGATAAGCTGGTCGGTGGGGCCTGAGAAAAACCACGGCTGGCCGGCGACGGTGGCTGCCAGTGCTTCCCGAACCAGTGTCGCCTCCTGACCGTCTTCCTGCCAGCGGTAGACGGCGGCCAAATGCGGGGCGTTGGGGCGGGCGCGGACCACAGTGGTTTGCACGCGGCGGCCGGCCACCGCGGCGTGGGTGATGATCAGTGTGTCGGCGGGAAGGATGAACTCGTCCCCTTCCGGTGTGAGGCTCAGCTTTTCCCCTGCGGGGACGACCACTTTTCGCTCCACTGTCACGCCCGGCCGCCACGGCTCGACGAGCGGGGCGTAGGCGATGCTGCCGCGCTCAAGATTGCCTTGTTGCCACTGGGTGGGCCATGTGGTGCCGGCGGTGGAAACAGCCGCGGCGGGCGCGGGCGCAGCGGCCGGCGCGGGCGGCGCGGGCGGCGGAGCGCTGGCGACGGGCGGGCCGGCGCCAGGCTGATCGGCGGACGGAATGATTTTTGTCAGCCACCCTTGTCCCGCTTTAAATTTGGCATCTTTGAGCCAAGTGTTGCGTTCCAGCACGAGGAGGGCGCCCTCTGGATCGACAGCGACGGCGATGGGTTTGGCTAAGTTGCGGGCGACGGCGCGGAGGGCGGGGTGCGGGGTGGCAGTTTCATCCACCCAGGCCAGCCATCCGGCCATAAAGTCCATCGCGAGGTATCGTCCATTCCATTCGGGGGGGAAAGCGTGGGCGGCATCTGGGCGGGTGTGGTAGAAGCAGCCGCCGCCGAGTGAAGCGCCGATGGTGCGGCCGTAATCCAGCAGGGGGTCGCGGAATTTTGGTCTTTCGACCCGTCCTTCGGCCTCGGGCCAGCCGTAATTGCCTCCGCGCACGATTTCGTTGATTTCCTCGAATGACGCCTGACCGATGTCATTGGCGAAGAGGCGGCCACTGGTCGGGTTGAAGGCGAGCGACCATGGGTTGCGCAGGCCGAGCGCCCAGATGGCGCGATGGGTGCCGGTGGTTTGGGCGAAGAACGGGTTGTCTTCCGGGATTGACCCGTCGGTTCGGAGGCGGAGGATTTTGCCCAGCAGGCTGTTGAGTTGTTGGGAAGGTTTTTGAGTGGTCATTTCGCCGACGGCAGCGTAGAGGCATCCATCGGGTCCGATGGCCAGACCGCCGCCTTGATGGCCGGCGGGCATGGAGGCGCGGATTTCATTTTGATTGGAGCCTTCCAGCAAAATCAGTTCGCTGGCGGGATCGAGCGTGTCACCGACCAGGGTGAACCGGCTGAGGCGGAGGTGGGGGCCGGGTTGGGCCACCGTCCAGTGGACAAAGACATGCGGCGGGGAGGGGAATCCTGGAGCCAGCGCCAGCCCAAGCACGCCGCGTTCCCATGTGCTGTCGGTGGAAAGCGTGATGGCCGGCGAGGTTAACAGCTGGTTTTCCTTAAATATTCTCACCGCACCGGTTTGTTCGGCAATGAGGATGCGCCCGTCAGGAAGCGGAGCCAAAGCGGTCGCTCCCGTCAATCCTTCGCACATCCGGATGGTAGTGAACCCCGGGAGTACTTCCGCGGCGCGGGCCGGAAAGGTGGTCAGCGCGGTGGCTATCACCGCGGCGCCCATGGCCCGCCGCAGGGCCGTCGGACGCAGCCAAGAACGCAGGCGCCGGGCACGGAGTATCTCAGTAGGGAAAAAAATCATAGAGACGAATTTCATTAAGCCTACGAGCGGAAGAAGGGATTCTTCAACCCCATAATGTGACTCAACAGGAAGGAATCAGGGGCACGGTCAATGGCTTGCCAAGCGCTCCTTGTTCTTCCATAATAAACGCTGCTTCTATGACCCCTGAATTTTCGATGGCCCGCACTGGGATCGCTTTTGTTTTCCTCCTGGGAGTTCTGGCCCCCTCTTGGGCTGCCGAGACGGCCGGTCTGCATACGTTTACGGACCGCGGGGGGCGGACGATTGAGGCGCGGGTACTGTCTCAGGAGAAGACCCAAGTCAAAATTCAGCGGGTGGACGGGCGGGAATTTGTGTTGGAGGTGGCTTCACTATCGGCGGCTGATCAGAAGTTTTTGGAAGAATGGAAGCGGCAGGAATCGCTCAAGCCTGCGGTGGGGGCCACGGGGTCGCCGGGATTGTCGGCCAATGCAGCTGTGACGGCGGCGGCGCTCAACGAGGCGCTTGGGCAGCCGTTGCTGGATGGAGTGCAGGGGTTGTGGGCGGTGGCGCCGGACGGGGTGGCGGCCCGTTTGAAATGGCCGCGCGAGTCACAGACTCCGACGCAAATGAGTTTCAGGGCATATCCGGGGGCCGAGTATCGGCTGGCGGGGGCGCGGCCGTTTTCGGCGGCGCTCTATGGTGAGGGGGGAAAAACGACCAGTATTTCGCTGGTTTTTGCCAATCGAGGTGATCTTTTTGGCGCGAGTGGCACGGCCGAGGAGCATTTTGACCGAGATGAGCCGATTCCTGAGGATGCGTTGGCCAAGTTGAAGACGGCGATTGCGGCGGATGCTGGGGCCATCGCGGCCACTCTGACGCGGGTGCTGGGTGAGCCGGAGAAGCAGATCTATGGCGAAGGCGAGGGACGCCGCCGCGTGCGGCGCTGGGACTGGGTGGGCCATGCTTTTTTGCTCTCCGAGGAGGATGAGCAGTATGTCGGGCTGGCTGTCGTCCCGTCAGAATTTGCCGATCAGCGAGGAAAGACAGTGCGCGTGTCGGATGCTTCTGTCCGCGAGCGTATTCGGGCCACGGTGGAAAAGCGTGAGAATGGCGATGTGGTAGTTAAGGACATTCCGATGGTGGACCAAGGCCCCAAAGGGTATTGTGCCCCAGCGACATGTGAGCGGGCCATGCGGCATGTGGGGATGCAGGCGGATATGTATTTATTGGCCGTGGCGGGCGGCAGCGGATTGGGCGGAGGGGTGTCGGTAGAGCGGATGCTGCAAACTGTCGGACGAGATTTAAAACGCAAAGGACGGTCGTTTGAAACCTTCGGCGGTTCGCTCAACGTGAAGAAACTCGCTAAATTCCTCGACGCCGGATTGCCCGTCCTCTGGCGCATGGATTCCATCAAGGCATTTAATGAACTGGCTGACGAGCGGACCGCACAGCGGAAATCCATCACCGATTGGAAGGCGTGGACCGAAAAACTCGCCGAGGACGAGTCCGTGAAAAGCATCGTCAGCGATGATCAACACGCCCATTGCACCATGATCGTCGGTTATAACAAAGAAACGGGTGAAATTGCGTTCAGCGATAGCTGGGGCGAACGCTTCGCCGAGCGCTGGGTGCGCATCGAAGAAGCTCAAGCCGTGTCCAAAGGCGCGTTTTACGTCATCGGTCTGTAGACCGTGGTGGCGAGGAAGGTAGGTTCAGGCCCTCAGCTTGTGCGTCTGCGGGTTGTGCCCCTCAGTGTGCCCACCGGATTGTGCCCGGTAGCCGTCAGTCGGTACCCGTCAATCGGCGAACCAAGTGGCCACGCTGTGGGGGTCCCAGCGCAGGAAGAGGATGCTGGCGGCGTGCAAGGCGGTGATGGCAGCGGCGTCGATGAGACGCCAATTTTTTTCCGGGTTGCGGGTGAGTACGGCTTGAGCGGCGGTGAAGATGGGGAGTAGGGCGGCGGCTGGGACCAAGAGTTGGGCAATCTTGATGAGGAGGTAGGGTAGGGCCAGTCCCGGGATGTTTTGGGGATCGTCGACGGATGGTTGGGGCCAGTATCCGAGGGAGATGCGCCCCCCTGCCCATGTGGCATAGAGCAGGATGACGAAGGCTGGACCGGCGGCGGCGCAGAGCCGGGAGCTGGGTGAGCGGAGAAATTTCATGACAGCGATGAGGTGGCAGCGACGTATGGATTTGACGGTTGTCCATGATTCTGACGACCGCCACTTTTGATCATGGTATCCATGTCTGATCCTGCGGGCGCGTGTACGGCTTGGTTTGCCGGCCGCGGTTGGACGCCTATGGATTTCCAGCGCGAGGCGTGGGAGGCCTTTGCCGCGGGGCGGAGTGGGTTGTTGCATGCGCCCACTGGGTTGGGTAAGACGTTGGCGGCGTGGCTGGGGCCGGTCATGGAGAGCTGGCAGTCGCCGAACGAATTGCGGGTGATCTGGCTGACTCCGATGCGCGCGCTGGCGGCGGATACAGTCCGTTCACTGCAGGAACCACTGGCTGGACTGGGACGAAAGTGGACAGTGGTGTCTCGCACGGGAGATACGTCGCCGCGGCAGCGGGCCGCTTTGAAATCCGCGGGCTTTCCATTTTGTCTGGTCACGACGCCCGAGAGTTTGAGCCTGCTTTTGAGTCATGATGATGCGCGTGAGCGGTTTGCTTCCCTGACGTGCATTATTTGCGATGAATGGCATGAGCTGCTGGGTAGCAAGCGCGGGGTGCAGACGGAGTTGTGTCTGGCGCGGCTGCGGCGGCTGGCGCCCGGGGTGCGGACGTGGGGGCTAACGGCCACCATGAAAGATTTTGCGGCGGGTCTGGGGGCCTTGTTGGGCGAGGGGGCTGGCGATGGTGTGGTCATTCATTCGCAGCACGACCGGTCGGTAGAGATTCAGACGTTGCTGCCGCCGACGATGGATCATTTTCCGTGGTCCGGGCATCTGGGTACGCGGATGCTGGGCGAGGTGGTGCGGCGGATTGAGGAGGCGGGGACAACGCTTGTCTTCACGAATACGCGCAGTCAGACTGAGATCTGGTATCAGGAATTGCTCGAAGCAAAGCCCGAGTGGGAGCCCGTGCTGGCGATGCACCACGGCTCGCTCGAGCGGGGGGTGCGGGAAGAGGTCGAACAGCGGCTGCGCGACGGCCTCGTTAAGTGTGTCGTCTGCACCAGTAGTCTCGATTTGGGGGTCGACTTTTCGCCGGTTGAGCAAGTCATGCAAATTGGCAGTCCCAAAGGGGTGGCGCGGTTGTTGCAGCGGGCTGGCCGCAGCGGGCATCGTCCCGGGGCGGTCAGCCGCGTGATCGGGGTCCCGACGAATGCCTTTGAATTGGTCGAGTTTGCCGCGGCGCGGGAGGCGCTGGCCGGGCGGAGGGTGGAGGACCGGCCGTCATTGCGGCTGGCCTTGGATGTGCTGCTGCAGCATTTACTGACGGTGGCGGTGGGCGGTGGCTTCGACCCAGATGAAATGCTGGCTGAAGTAAGGTCGACTTATGCCTACGCGGAGCTGGGTGGGAGCGAGTGGGCGTGGCTGTTGAGTTTTATGACGACTGGCGGGGCGTTGCGGGCGTATCCGCAGTACCAAAAAGCCGTGATCGGAGAGGATGGGTGGTATCGTGTGACCGACGCAGCGCTGATCCGGCTCCATCGCTTGAGTATTGGCACCATCATGAGCGATACGGCCGTGTCGTTGCGCTTGGTGAATGGGCGGCGGCTCGGGACCGTGGAGGAATGGTTTATCACCCGGATCAAGCCGGGCCAGGTTTTTATTTTCGGAGGCAGAAGGCTAGAGCTCGTTCGTCATCAAGGATTAGTGGCGACAGTCAGGCCCGCCGTGCGGAAATCAACGCGCGGTCAGATTCCCAGCTGGCAGGGCGGTAAAAGCCCGCTCAGCACCGAGCTGGCCGCCGCCGTTGGACGAAAACTCCTCGAGTTTCGCCGTGCAACAGAGGCCGCGGAAGCCGCCGGTCGTGACGATTCTTTTCTCGATGACGAGCCCGAGATGCGCCGGGTGGCTCCCATCCTGCGGCTGCAGCAGCGGTGGTCGGTCCTACCGGCTCCGGATGAATTGTTAATCGAGTCCACGCACACCCGCGACGGTCACCACATTTATGTGTATCCCTTTGCAGGACGCCTCGTCAACGAAGGTTTGGGCATGCTGCTGGCTTATCGCATGGCGCGTGACGAAGCGCGCAGTATCCAAGTGACCCCAAACGACTACGGTTGCGAGCTGCACTCAGCCACTGAGATGGACTTCGGGCCTGATGATTGGAGGGAGCTCCTTTCGCCCGCGGGGCTGCTCGATGATCTGCTTGGATGCCTGAATACGGCTGAACTCGGGCGCCACCAGTTCCGGGAAATCGCCCGCGTGGCCGGCCTGGTCATCCAAGGGTTTCCAGGAAACCTGAAGTCGGCCAAAACGGTGCAGGTTTCCAGCGGCCTGTTGTATGATGTCTTTGCAAAATATGATCCGGACAATCTGCTGCTAGCCCAGGCGCAGCGCGAAGTGCTGGAGCGCCAGCTCGAATTCACACGGCTCC
>Ga0315908_10003663_pt1 | contig 11137 bp, 5 predicted proteins | sample LakEriMetagenome_12_FD_203520 | JGI IMG/M metagenome (GOLD analysis project Ga0315908, IMG submission 203520) | Freshwater fungal communities from buoy surface, Lake Erie, Ohio, United States - Buoy 4 MA124 | ecosystem: Environmental > Aquatic > Freshwater > Lake > Lake biofilm | place: USA...
ATACTAATGAATAAAATTTATAGAATAATTAATTTTTCTATTATTTTGTTTATCAAAAAAAATATAATTTTAGCTTTCTTTTTTTTCGAAATAATTATTTTATATTTTAAATATATTAATTATAATTACAATCAAAATTATTTTTAATAAAATGCCTATTCTTCAAATATTTTAAATTTTAAATTTATATATAATTTAAAAATTTTTAAGTATATTTTATATATTTTTATAATTTAATTAAACTCAAATCAATTTTTTTTTAATATTAAATTTTTTATACTCTTATGGATTTTTTTTAGAAAAGTATTTTGTTTGAAATGAATAATTTAATTAATTTTGATAATAATAATAGTTATTATTATTATAAAATATAAGATAGTTTAAATCCTGATGTTATATTTAATAATTATTTATGTATTAAATCATTAGAAATAACATAATTGAATTTTTTAAACAAAATTTTTAATTTAATTTATTAATTATAAATTATAAATTAAAGAAAAATGAATTATTTAATGAAATTTTAAATATTCTTAATTAAATTTAATATAAAATAAAAGAACTAATAAAATGTGTTTAAAATTTAAGTATATAAATATATAAAAATCAGAATAAACATTTTTAAAGAAAAAGAAAATGACAGCATCAATTAATTTATATTATAATTTTATATTTTTAATTTACCAACTGCATGATAAGGAGAAACACTCTCATTGATAAATTCAATAAAACGATCAGCAATAATCTTAGCCTATTTAATAATTTTTTATGAATCCATTCCTAAATATTATTTTAAATAATTAATTTTTATATCTTTAATATTTATTTTATATAAAAATAATTATAATTATTATTTAATTTCAAATAAAAGGAATAAACATTTTTAAATATATAATTTAAAACATCTTTGAAATAAAAAGATAAAAAAATTAACCAAATAACCGAGGTTAAATCTCAAAAAATAGAGAATAAAATTATCTTTAGAAATTAAGTATTTAAATTAAATTATAATTAGTAATATAATAAAATCTTGTAATATTTTCTTTAATTTTTAGGAAAATTAATATTGTTCTTTTAATTAATATAAATTAATAAACTAGAACTATTTTCTATTAGTTAAATCTTAGTTAATCACATTAAAAAAGAAATTTTTACTTATATTTCAAATAAAGATAAAACTTCTAAATTATTTTCATTTAGATAAACATATTATTATATTTCTTTAATTTATCTACAGTAAGTTTTAAATTAATCTTATCCTGGTTCGCATAATTTAATTTAAGAATTTTTATCGATTTATTATAAAATATATATTTTAAAATAATAAATTATTTCATTCTTATTGATTTTTGGTAGAATTTCGATTTAAATGATTCTTTTCTTTAATATTAATAATATCTTTTTTAATATTTTAATCTTTATTAAACAATTTTTTTTAAACAAAAATAAATTTTTTTAAACGTTTATAAAATAAGGATTTTAGATTTCAATTGATTAACAATATCATATAATTCTTCTAAACTTTTATTTTTATTTTATTTAATTTTATTTTATTAATATTTTATTTCTTATTATTTTATATGTAATTAAATTTCTTAATTTTTATTAAAATAATTTATAATATTTCAATTTATTTAAAAGACATAATAAATTTAATAAAAATGTTAATTAAGATAACAAAATAATTGTTTAAAAAAATATTAAAATTTAAAATTGATTAAACAAATAATTTTAGTATAAAAAGACCAATGAATCCAACTTAAGCAGAATCATTAGGTATAAAAATAAGTAAGGAAGATTTAGAAAAATTACTTAATCCTTTAGGTTTTTTAAGTTAATCTGAACAGGAAATTTACATAGATTAAAATCAAAAAATTTAAGGATAATAAGAATAACAAGAATTTGGAATCAAAGTTTAAGGACCTGAACCAACAAGATATGGAGATTGGGAAAATAAAGGAAGATGTACAGATTTTTGATTAATTTATTATATTTTATATTAATTGTATATTTAAATTAATTTAGATTTTAGATATTTTAATTATATTATTCTATTTAATCAATAAAATATATTATATTTAAATTATATTTATTGAATTACAAATTACTAGAATATATTATTTAATAATAATGAGTTTTTATATATAATTCAAAGAATAAAATACCATTTTAAAAGATTAAAAAAAAAATATTAATAAAAATTAAATAAATAATTACAATAAATATTTAAAAATATTGAATCAATAAAATGAAAATGGATATGTTTATATGAAAGAATCATTTTTAGTATGCTTGAATTTTAAAACAATAAATTAATAAAAATATTAAAATATTATTTATCTTTTATTAATATGTTTACCTTTATTTAACTTAATTATTTACTTAATCAAATTAATAATGACATTTAAACATTATTAAGCTAAAAAGATATATTTTTAGAATAAAATAAAACTTATGTAAATATTAGATAACATGATAATAAGTCCTGAAATATGCAATGAATACAATAAAGATATAATAAAAATAAGTTTAAATAAATAATGTAATACCTATATCTTAATAATATTAGAATTAAATTAAGTTAAAATAAACGAAGAATACAAAAAATAAATAATGAATTAAAAGTAATATTCAAAATCAAATAACAGCTAGATTATTATTTTTTACAACTATAAATTTTATTAACAGATATTTTAATTTCCAATATTTGAAATAAGTTTAAAATAAAATATGATAATGAACACTCTATTTTTAATATCAAGTTTAACCATTTACTTTTATCTCTTTAACAGAGTAATAAAAAATCTATCAAAATGATAATATATTAACAATATTTATAAATAAATGATAATTATTATAAGTTATAAGTATATATCTTAAGTAAAATATAATAATTATGAATGTATAATAAATAGAAATAAAATATAAATAAATAATAATGACTTTAAGTATTATAATAATAAATATTAAGTTAATATAAATAAAAAAGATTAAAAAATAATGATAAATAACTCTGAATTATTTACAATAATTTCAAATAACCTTATAAACTTCAACTTCAACACACTAAGTAATACCAACAACCCCAGTAATCAAAGCACCATCCTTATTAGCTCCCTTAATATCTGAATAATCATAAGGAAAAACACTCTTAATACTATTATTTCCATTAGCAAACAATACCAAATCATAACCAAAAGAAGGACCCCATTTATGATAATTCCAAATAGCATTTTATTAATTATTAATCTTGTATTTATTATTTGTTGATAAATTAAACAGAAATGCGGAAGGGTCTGATTTCCATTCTCCTTCTAGTGATTCCCAGTCCTGACTTGTAAACCCTCCTATTATCTATTCTTATAAGGTTTTTATCAGGGTTAAAGATGCACCTTATTATTGTTATCGTTATTTATTATCATTATTTATAAGTAGTTTATATATTATTATTTAATAATTCATTATTATTATTATATTATTTAGTATTATCATTATTAAATTTATAATTATTATTATTTTATTATTTATATTTATAATTAGAGTATTGTTATTATTTATATTTAGAACCTTGATTATCACATTTTGTGTGGAATTCTTTACTACCAAATCCATCTTCACTTGCTCTATAAAGTAAATGTAGTTAAATATTTCTAGATTTATTGTTTATAAATTCATGTAAAAGTGTGAAGTAATTTGTTAATACTTTAGATTTACAAGAAAGTCTTATTGTTTTTTCAGAAAGAAATTAATTATTTGAGATAATGTCTTTGTTTAAAAGTTATATTTCTTATATTTTTTTATCTTATTCTTTAATATTTTGTTGTAGTTTTTTAATTATTGAAGTATATTTTTCTAGCTTTTGATTTTTAAGTTCTATAGATTTTAAATGTTCTTGGATTTATTGTTCTTAATCTTTATTTTATTAGGAAAGAAGATCAATATCTAATTATTTTTATTTATTTTTCAATTTTAATTCTAGTTTTTATTAATCTTCAAAGTTATTTTTATTTTATTCTATATTAATTTATTACTAATTCGATTATTTTATTTATAATTAATCTATACTTTACACCATATTTTCTTTTGTTTTTATTTGGTCTGATATATTGGATTATTCTTCTTATAACTTATTTATTTATTAACTTAATAGCTTATTATTATTAATTTATTGATTTAATTAAAACTCTTATTGATTATTTGCTTATAAACATTAATTAATAATCTAATATTAATCATTTATCTTCCTTTATTATTAAATTACTTTAGCTTCAGATTCTTATATCATTCTTTTTTATTCATATATTTTTTTTTTTTATTTTAAATTTGATGTTTATAGATATTCGATTTTATCTCCAAACTAATTTTTTGTTATAAGTAATTTTTCATTAATTTAAACTTAATCAGATAATCATTATTGTATAGAATTATTAGACTAATTATAATCATTAATTAATTTTTATAATTAGCTAATTTTTTATTCTAACTAATTATTTTATAATTATAATTGATTATTTTATGATTATTTTAGATTATTTAATTTCAAATATTCTTAAATTAATATATCTTAATCTTCAGATATTTATTAAACATCCATATTAAAATCAGTTTAATTTTATTAATTAATCATCATTTTAGATAGTTAATTTGGTGATTCATTTAATTTTTAAAATATTTCTTCTGTTTAGATTTCTTTGAACGAAAATTGTATAACAGATTTAGCAATTTCTTGATTTATTTATTATTATTAGTTTTGATTTAAAAATTTACATTATTTTTCTAATATATAATATTATTCTTTTTCTTATTTTTATTAATTTAATAAATTATTTATTTAAATTTCATTATTTTAAATAATTAGTTAATGTTCATTGCACTTAATATTATTATCATTAATTTTATTTTAAAAATCTTCTATTTTTTATTTATCGATTTAATTTATTTATTTCAATTTTTTAATTTCTTGTTCTAATTATTCAATTATTTATTAATATTAATTGTTTTCAAATTAAATTAACTTTTATTTATTTTATTCCAGCTGTTCTTATGATTCTTTTATTTACTTATCTTTATCATTAATTATTTTTTATAATTATGTATTTATTCCAGTATAATTTTCTACTTAATTTAGTAATTATTTATTTATTTATGATAGATCCTCTACTTATTATTATTGATCACTAAGTTATTTTTATTATAAAGAATTTTGTTAATTTAAATAATTTAGTTTTATCTATAATTAATTAATATTCTCATTTTAATTATTTATTTATTTCTATTATTCTTATATTTAAAATTCTTATTCATCCAATTTTATTTTTTATTTATTTAATTTTTATTGTAAATCTGAATTTGATTGAATTTTTAAAAATTCTAATTATAATTATTGATTTTCTCTGATTTTTTATTAAATCAATGCTTCTTTTTAATCTAAAATTTATTTTTCTAAAATCAATCAAATTTATTTTACCTCTGTTTTATATTTTATGTTTTAACTAATCTATTTCTTATTTATAGTTTAATTTTAAATCTTTTTATTAGTAAAGATTATTATAGTTTGACATTTATATTTATTAATTAAAAAATGTTAATAGAGTTTTATAATCTATAAATAAAAATAAATTTTTATAAATAATTAATACAAAAAATATATTCACAATATTGTAATAAATTTACCAATTAATATATTCTAAAAATATAAATAAAGATAAATTCGCAAATTATATAATTATTCTTAAATATAATTAAAAAATACAACATACAATATAATAATATAGATAATTTCTAATAATGTTAAGATCATACATTGAAAATAACCCATTGCAAAAATCAAATTTATCAAGATCCCCTCAAAGAATGCCAAATACAACTCAACTCATTTCAACTACATAAGATCATTTCTAAAAACCAGATTAATAATTTTACTTAAAAAAAGAATAAGAAAATATAGCTCTTAAAGAAAAATACATGTAAACTGGTTTAAGCAATAGACCAAACCAAAATTTTACTACAGAAAACAAAGAAAAATTCACAGTTAAAAATAATTAATGCGATTTTAATCCTTCTATAGGAGACTACGATTTAAAAAATCTAACAAATAGATCAATAAGTCCTATCAATGATTATCGAACAAGTTATTTGGAATAATCGAAATTCACAAAAGATAATATTGGAATTCCATCAGAATTAAGATAATTTGAGAGAAGAATAATGGAAAATAGTAAGATTTTATCTAATACAGATTATCGTAGAAACTTTACTCCTTGTAAAGGAGATAGAGAGAATATCACACCTAATAAAGATAATTTAAAGCTAATACCTAATTTATCAATTGGGACTACTATGAATAAAATGCAATTTACTGAAAAAAAACCAAATGTACATGATAATTATTGTTATAAAAAATTTACTGAGGATAATTTTCCAAAATATAACGAATATTAACAAAATATGGAGACTAATTATAATAATACTTACAAATAACATGTATTATAAAAGACGAAGAGCTAGAATTAATTAAGTAGTTCTTAAGTATCAAGCCATATCAATAATATACGTAATAATTATAAAATGGATAATATTAAGAGTACTAATCAAGAGCACTTTTAAAAACCAGATTAAATAGTTTATTAAAAGTATGAGCAATAATAACAAAATCTTAAAGAGAAATATGGTTATGATCCATTAGTGATTAGACCAAATAATAGTTTCATTACTGAAAATAAAGAATAATATTAATAGAAGAATAATGAATCTGAATTTAACCCTGAAATAGGAGATTATGACTTAAAAAACATGAATAATAGAGGTTAAAATAATAAGGTTGATATAAAGACTACTTATTAATAGTTAGGTAAAGATGTTAAGGAGAATATTGGAGTGCCATAAGAATTGAGATAGTTTGAGAGGAAAATAGGAGATAATAGATTCAATAATAATAGTGAATATTAAAGGACTTTTACACCTTAAAGAGCTGATAGGGAAAATATCAGTCCTATTAAGGATAATTTGAAGTTGATACCTAATTTATCTATTGGAAGTACTATGTATAAGTAACATTATACTAAAAAATAAACTGATAATCATAATATAGATTATACACTTAAAAAACATACAGAGGATAGCTTTCCTAGGTTTAGAAATAATCAGTGATCATTTATTATATATTTACTAATATTTATATCTATTATATTCATTTTTATATTTTATTATATTAATATATGATATTTTTTATAAAATCAATCTATTTTATTTTTATATTTTTACTTCTTTTTATCTATTTTTTTATTTTTTAATTTTGTGTCAATACTTTATTATGATATTTCTAAATTTTTTTACTCAATTATTTTTCCAATGGCTTTTGATAGTTTTTGACTAGTCAATTAATAAATTAAATAGGCAATTGATATTATAATAGGTCCAAAAATGATTCCTTTAATTTAAAAAGCTGAATAGCCTAAAAACACACTTAATCCTATAATATAAGGATGAACATCAAAATTTCAATCATAAATTTATGAAAAACTCTTAAAAATAAAAATAATAAAAAATAATTACTGAATTAGAAATAAGAATATATGAAAAGAAATAAAATAAAGTGAAAATAAGATTAAGCTGTTAAACAAAATAAATATATAAAGTGTAAGGAATCATGAGAATCCAAGGTGATAATATGGGAATAAGAGCCATAAAAGAGCATAAAATACTAGCTATAAATGAAAAATGCATGTTTCTACTATCTATATAAATCCATGTCAAGAGAAAATGGTAAAGGAATATTTTAAGTGAAGACTTAAAAACTCCATGAATTGAGTTATTAATACTATCAGTTATAAAAATTCATGTGTTTTAATTGATAGGAACTGCATTCAAAAGATAAAAGAATATATTTTGCTAAGGAATTGAAAGATAATACAAACCATATATAAAAATTATTGAGTTAAGAAAATAATCTACTATATTTTCCACCAAAAAATAAATATTCACTAACATACCTTTGAAAATAAACTTGAAAGTTTCATGTAATTTGCCAAAAAATAATTAAGTTAAATTTAAAATATTTATTTCATATATTCTTATGAAATAGTCAAGTTGACAAAAAAAGTTAAGAATATGACTAAATCCCAAATAATTAATATAGTTTTGTAATTATTTGATATTTAAAAAGCAGTTGGGATATTTTAATTCTACTATTTTTTCATCTTTTTAAATTTTCTCTTATTTTTAAAAATATTACATTAATTAACCACTAATATCTTATAATGTCAAATTATTGTTATTTATTATTTCACTTACTTGACTCATATTTGTTACCATTTTTTCTGTTAAGTTCATCTGAATTGCCATTTCATTGCTCCATTCTATTTATATTTATAGTTATATACCTTGAATATAATAAACTTCTGGATATTCTAATGCCTTTTTTAATTAAATTCCTAAATAAAATCTTAAATTTTCTAACAATTTTTGGATACTTTATTAGGCATTTTAATCAAAATATTTACTTTTTATTATCTTATCATAAAATTATAGATTCAAAATAGATAATAATTTTTGCATGTCATAAATTATGAATACAACTGATAAACAAAAGAATATAAATACTAAAATAAAAAACATGAAAATAACAATAGTAGTTATTAATTATAAAATAAGCTATTCTTTCTTTAATTGATACAAAATTAATTTTTTAAAATTTGATTTTATTCTTTTTATTCTCTTTATTATTATTAAAAAAAAATCAATAATTATTCTTGTTAAAAAATCTAATATTATTAAATTAAAAAGAATGAAAAAGCTAAAATTATAATTTATTTTAAAAATAAATATATATACTATAATAAGGTTCAATAAATTATAGATGTCATTCAAAAAATTGGTAAAAAATTAAATTATAGATTTAAAAAAATATTATATTAAAATTAAGAGAGAGGACTTTAAATCGTAAACTAAATAAAATATTTTAAATGTGATAGAATCTTAAATAAAGTTAAAATATTTTTAATTATCTAATACAAGTTTTATGTAAGTGATGCTCTATATATAATAATCGAATAAATAGTTTTTTATGGGCCTTAGAAAAACTGAGACTAAAAATGCATAAATAACTGTATTAAGATAAATGCTTAGTAAATTGTAAATTTAATAGCTCAGATAAAACACTATTATTAAAGAAATGATACTAAAAATTAAGCTTCTTGATATTATTACTTCCAAAATTCCAAATTTTGTTTTCTCAGACTCAGCTATTTAGAATTGATTATGCTTATCTATATTCTATTATTTTTCGCTCAACTCACTCAAATTTTTTTATTAGTTATCATTTTATAAATTATTCATTTATTAATAAATATTTAATAGTAATTAAGTTATAATTGATTTAATTAGAATTAAAGAAAAAAATAAAATTTAATATATAAAATTTAAAATAAAAATATATGTGTTTTTATATAATTAGAAACAAAGGTGATCAAGAAAAAGCTTCTTCCTTTTCCTATATAAGTTCATCCATAGTAAGCTTAATTTTTTATGCAGAAAACTCATGATTATTAACGAATAACCCCTCAACAATATGATAATTCCAATTTCCAGTACAAACAACAGGCAATGAAAAACATAATCCCTATTAAACTCCATAAGAATTATCATTTTAAGTAATAACAGCCATACTATTAATCTAGTCCTTATTTCCCAAATACCAATCCTTAAGATGATCCTTAACAGCATTAGCAGCACTGAAAACACTGCTAGTCTTTTTTACTTTAATAATTTCAGCTCCCCTTTTCTAAACTTCTACAATGAAATCATTCATTAAATATTAATCATTATTTACCACAGATTTGCAATCTTTTCCATCGATCTTACAATATCTAATATCTGGATATTGAGTAGCTGAATGGTTTCCCCAAACTATAACATTCTTTATCTTTTTTACATCCACTCCTGTCTTTAGACTTAATTTGCTAATGCTTCTATTTTGGTCTAATCTCGTCATAGCTGTGAAATTGCTTTTAGGAATTGATTGGGCATTTTCTGATAGAATTAAGCAATTTGTATTGGCTGGATTAGCAACTACTAATACTTTAACATTTTTGGATGCAACTTAATCTAATGCTTTTCCTTACATTCTGAATATATTTCCATTTATTTGTAATAGCTCTTTTCTCTCCATTCCCTCTTTTCGAGGGAATCCTCCTATGAAAATTCCGACATCAATATCTTTGAACATCAATAAAGGGTCGCTTCCAGTTTCTACTGATTTTACTAAAGGATAAGCACAATCATCTATCTCCATTTTAATTCCTAATAAAACTTAATCGCATTAAGGAATATCTAATAGTCTTAGAGAAATTGTAGTGTTATTTCCAAATACCATTCCTGAACATAACATTGGAATAAATGAGTATGATATCATCCCAGCTGCTCCTGTTACACATACAATTAATTCTTTTTATTTGTTTTAGTTATTTTCAGCTGCTTTTTTCTTTGGCTCAACACAACATTTTTTGAAAGATTGAAGTATTGTAGATAACATTTTTTATATTTATTATTTTATACTTTGAGAAGATTTATTTTTTACTAGAATTATAATTTATTTAATAATTTATCTATCCAATTATTAACTATTTTTTAGAATTTATATATTATTTTATTATATTTATTTTTATAATATTTATTTTCTATTAGTTTATTATTAAAAAAATTATTTAAGTAAAAATAAATGAAATTAAATTATATTAAAATAGTATGAAATTTCATATAAATAAAATTAATTATAAAAAAAATAATAAATTATTTATTTTTATAATAATTATTCATTCTTTTTTTGATTTCGGCTTTTTTTCTTAATTTTTTCCTTAACCTGAATAGAAAATTAAAAATGTTCCAGCAAAAGCAGATAATTAATACATAAAATTCTCAAAATTATCAAAATTTTTAAAGTCAGTGTTAAAAGCTTAAATAAGGAGTAATAAAAACAAAGCCTAAAGAGATAAGAGTGTGAGGAAATTTCTATTGATTAAGAAAAACAAACTGAATAAAGTTGAAAAAGCTACAATTTGTCTAATATTTGTTGGTCTTAAATCATGAATATCAGGATGATTATATTTCCATAATACGTCCATTCCTTTTTCGAAATCAT
>Ga0315908_10003667_pt1 | contig 11132 bp, 7 predicted proteins | sample LakEriMetagenome_12_FD_203520 | JGI IMG/M metagenome (GOLD analysis project Ga0315908, IMG submission 203520) | Freshwater fungal communities from buoy surface, Lake Erie, Ohio, United States - Buoy 4 MA124 | ecosystem: Environmental > Aquatic > Freshwater > Lake > Lake biofilm | place: USA...
ATTATTATTATTATTATTATTATTATTATTATTATTATTATTATTATTATTATTATTATTATTATTATTATTATTATTATTATTATTATTATTATTATTATTATTATTTTGAATTCTAACCAGTTTTTAGTTTATTCTCTAAATTGTTTTGGCTTTATTTGTTAAATTAATTCAAGTTTCCATTTAAACCTTAACTCCTGAAATTCTCTTTTAATTATTATTATTTAATTTAAAGTTAATAATAATTAAATATTTACCTTAAGATTATATTAGATTTTGATTTATTCTTGCTGATTTCAATTTTTCTGTATTTTATTATTTATTATTTGTTTAACTAACATTATTTGATTAAAGATTATTTTATTATAAATTCTATTGCTACTATTTATTATTTAACATTTATGTAAGAATTTCTTTAGTATAAAATAATCTTTTGGTCATCTCTAAATTATCATTTTTAATAGCATCATTCAAAGGATATTTGTGCTTTTATTATTTTTTATCTAAATATATAACTAATTTGAGCTAAGAATTCAATATAATTTAAGTGTTGTCTTAAAATATGACTTAAATAACTTTATTATTTAGTCTAAATATAATAGCTTTCTTAGTTTTCATCCATTTTTTAACGTAATTGACTATATTTGTATTATAATTGTTGGAATTAAAATCCCTATTTTGTATAGATTATTATGGATTAGAATCAAATTAAAAATTTGGATTCGAAGAATTGATTTAATAATCATTAAGCAAATAGCCTTTAAAGTAATTAAAAAGAGTGACTTTTTTTTAGATTTCTTTAGGATAATCGGTAATATTAATAACCTATGCATTATTGATTTGAGTATGTGATTTTTCAAGATAATAAAAATTAAGAGAATTAAAAGTGAGAATAAGTTTGGTGGAATCATTGAAATTAACAGCAATGGTTCCATTAGATAAGAGATATCCTAAACCATATTTAGAAGTATAATCAACCCATTTAATAAGATGAATATGTTCATTACCATCATTAATAATATGATCAACATAGTCAAGAGAATGAATATGATGATTATTCTAAATGATAAATCTTTTGAGCTGTGCTGATGAAGGGGGACAAGCAAGAGTGGAGAGAGGCAAGAGAGAGGGAATAGAATATTTGTTTTTTTAAAGGAATGCGCTATTAAGAAGTTAATCAAGAGAAGGTCTCTTGCTAGGATTAGTTTAAAGAATGCTTTAAATCATATCTTTAAGCTCTTCACTGACCTTGATATTAGATGGGAATGAGTATTGATTCAACTTAATGCGTTTGTAAGTACTCTATACATCGCTTGTCTCAAATGGAGGTTTGCCAATCACTAAAGTATAAATGATCACTCCCAATGACCAGATATCAACTTCAAATGAATGTCCATTCTTCCCTTCTAGAATTTCAGGTGCAATATAGTTTGGAGTCCCACATATTGTCCTCCTTTTTTCCCCCTCAAATTCTAATTTACTAGCTAAACCAAAATCTCCTATCTTGATTTTCATTTCCTCTCCTAAAAATAAGTTTCCTAATTTCAAGTCTCGATGTATTATTCACTTGTTGTGGATATACTTTAATGCGTCTATCATTTACATCAAGTAGCATTGAATTTCTGTTTCAGTAATTCGTTTTCTTCGTTTTATTAATTCATTTAAAGTCTGGTTCTTGCAGATTTCTAGTAAAATGTACACGTTTTATTCATCCTCAAAAACACTTTCAAATTGCACGATAAACTCATTCAAAAGACTTCTATGAATTTTTATTTCAGTTATTAGTTTTTATTTTGATCTGCTTTTAGTTAAGGATTATTTTTAAATTATTTTAGCTGCATATAGCTGTTTACTTTCCATTTCAACGAATTCATAAACTTTAGCAAATCCTCCCTTTAAATTATTATATGGAATTTTACTTTTCCTAAAAACTTTCCTTTGGAATACTTTTTTACTATTCCTGTTTTTTGATTTCTATCTTCTATGATTATCGGTTCTTCCTCTAAATGTTAAATTTGAATTAGTTACTTTACAAAATAGGTTCGGTCATTGATTATATATTGTTATAAATTAATAAGAATTTAAATATATATTTAATTTATAATCAATCATTTAATAAAGTTTATATTTTAAAAAATGCATCTGCCGGGAGTCGAACCCGGGTCAGCTGCTTGGAAGGCAGCGATCTTACCGTTAGACCACAGATGCAATCTAATAATTATGCTTATACTTTCTATATAAATTAATTATTATTATAATTATTATATTTTAATAATATATAAATATTACATTTCAGTAATTTATTATCATTATTTATTTAGAAATTATTTTTTTATATAGTATTTTTTTTATAATAAAATTAATAAAAATATTAAATAATAATATAACGGGTAATCTTGTTAAAATAAAATTATCATTAATTTTATCAGTCTATTTGCTTTCTTAACATTATATTCTTATTTATATTAATCATAGAAACAGATTTTTAATTTTTTTTTTAATAGTTTGCATTTTTAATTGTTTGACACTTTGAATTGGGATAATTTTATTATAAATTTTAAATTTATTTTTATTTATTAACAATTTTTTAAGTTAAATTTTAAGTAGAATTTTGATTTTAAAATAAATTCAAATAGTTATTTTGTTAAATATATTATTTGCTATTATCATTTATATTTTGAATATAAAAAGAATTTCTCTGTATAATCTTGTGTTCTTTGCAAGTTTTATTTTAGTTAGAAAAAGTTTTAATATTTTGATTTGAATGAACATTAGCTTATACATTTTTTTAATTTTGAAAATCAAAAGTTTTACCATAAATTAATAAATTACTAAAGCTTTATTAATCAATGTAATTTAAATTGGATTGATTAATAAACTTTATTACTTATTTTATGTCTTTAGCTACTGTATTTTATTAATTTTTATCTTTATTTTATTTAAACTAAGAATTGGAATTAGAAATAGAATTCATTTTTGGAGTATCTTTTTTTAAATTTTAAAATAATAATTAATTAAGTGTTAATTTTTAAATACTTTGATTTTATTTTTTTCCTTTTCTATTTAATTCTATTCTGCTACTATCTGTAATGCATTTTTATTATTTGCTTATTAACTAATTATCTATTTTTTCTATTTAATTTCAATTTGAAATTATTAAAGATAAATTTTTATCTTTATTTTAGTTCATTTTTTAGATTTAACTATCAAATACATTTTTTTTACTTTAATTAGTTACTTCACTATCTTTTGTTTTAAATATATTACTAAAAGAATTATATTATTTTATTTACTACTTTTTATTGAAACTTTTCAAAATATTATACCTGTTATTAGTTTGCAATGATTTTTATTTTTAATGATTTTTAATACTTTTTTACTATTCAATCATTATTTTTTCTTGTAAACTTTAATCACTTCTTATGTTCTATATTTTTTGTTTTTATTCACATTTTATAAACTTTTGATATAAATTTTGAATAAAATTATAATCTTTCAATTGTTTTTTATTATTTTCCAAATATTTTACATTTATTATTTTATCAAAATTCTTAAATAAATAGTCTGGGTCTATTAAATCTATATTTTTATTTTAATTTACTATTTTATTTTAATTTACTATTTTATTTTAATCTTATAATAAATTTTTTTATTATTAATATTATTATTCTTATTTCTATTCGATTTATTGCAATTATTATTTATCATTTAATTAATTATCTTTTAATTAATTATCTTTTACTTAATTATCTTCTACCATATTATTATTAACATTAAAATCCTATTATTATGATTAAAAAAAGTTTGATTTTTGTCTTTAATTTTTTAAATTCTCATATTTTTATTAATTTTATTATTATAAAATCAATTTATCAATTATTTTATTTTATTTAAACTTTTCTTTTGTTTCTTGCAATAATTATGAAAAATTATTTTATTTATCAATTTTAATGTTTTTCAAAAATTAAATAAATTATTAGTAATTTTGTTATTATTTATCATTTAAATAATTAGTATTTTTCATAATTTAAATAATATAATAAATTTGAATTAGAATAAAGTTTATTCAAATATAAATATTATATAAATATGAATTAAAGATCAATATCTATTTATATGATTAGTATTCTAAAATGGTTATTATGAAAATTAAAACTATTATGATATTTATTATTATGATGATAATTATTTTTATATTTAAAACTAATCTTGCTGATAAGGAAAATTGGCATTTTGATGATCATATTACAATTTTTGATTAATTTGCCAATTTTATTATACATTATTTTGACTTTGTTTAATAAGTGTTTAATAACTAGTGTCCATTTTTTCTAACTCTTATTATTATTAAAGAATAATCTCATGTAATCTTTCATTTTCGATTCCCAAAAATAAAATAAGTTAAGCCTTCTAAAGATTATTAGATGAATTAGAATTATTAATCTTATTCTTTTCTTATTCATAAATCTAAATTTGCTATTGTAGATTCTAAAATAATATAAAGAGAGTAAATTACATTAATGAGATTATTTTGCTATCCAATTTGAGTTTGCAATTAAATAAGTTGTTAATTATGATTATTTTAATGAGAATGGATTTGCTTTTCAAGAGTAGATATTTTCTGAATGTATGATGAATTATCTTCAGTCATAGCGATTAATGATGTTAGTTTATTATTTTCACTCAATAATTCATTTATCTAATTTTCCTTTTCATTTAGACTCTACTGCAATGATTCAATCTATGTTTTTTGTTTATTTATTACAGTTTCAAAGGCTAAAGTGGAATGCACAATATTTTATTGAACAGTCTATTATTATAATGGAATTACACTCTGTTATTATTATTATGTCGGAATTAAAGTTTATTGTTGTATTGGTATTAAATTGTGTTGTTGAATCGGCATTAAATTCTGAGATTGTTCTTTGACGTAGACTATTTGTTAAGTAGGCTGATAGAGTATTCTGGGCTATGTATCTAATATTTAGTGGGAATAGACTGGCACTTATTGGATTATTTAGTTTGAATAAACTCTTGATTATAATGGAGATACTCCTCTTATTATTGATTTGTTTTATCTATGTTAGTATACTTCTGGCTCATTTATTAAAACACTCTTCTATTAATTTAAATGCTGCATTCTTTTAATTTATTATTTAAATTTAAATTTAGAGTTTATTATGTTTAATTTTATTAATAAGATTATTCTTTAAATCAAATTTATATTTTATTTAAAATAATGGATTCATAAGATATAATTTAAGAAGTGTATAAAAATGAGACAATTGGCAAAAAGTTAAAAGAATTAAAAAGAATATATATATATTAAGAAGACAATTAATTAATATAAAATGATTAAATTCATAATAAATATTTAGATTACTTAAAATTGAAAGGTTTAGTGAATAATAAATTGAGCTTAGGATAATTTAGATTGAAAAATGGATTAAAGTATACAGGATTAATAGCAAATTAAAAAATAAATGCAGATGAAAATTTAATAGAAGTTCCTTAGAATTTATTAGTAACTACTAGAATGGCATATCTAAGTGAATTAAATGAATATTATAAGGTATTAAATAAAAATAAATAAAATAAAAGAAGTGGCCATAATTATTCAATAAATAATAAAATAGTAATTGGGAAGATAACGTGTTGTTAGTGTATCTATTGAACGAATGGAAAAAGGAAGAGAAAAATGTGTAAAACTACATGATAAGTAATTTATCAAGAGATATAAATATATTGGCATTCTGGAGTGAAGAAGATTTGGAGAAATTAGAAGATATTAACTTAAAGAAAATGGTTAGGAAACAATAAAAATATTATGAGAAATTAAAGGAAATGATAAAAGAGAGTATAAAAGAGGAAGATCTGATAAGAGATAAAGAAGTATTTAATGATGAGAATATATAATGGATGTATATTCATTTGGTAAGTAGATGTTTCGGAACAAGTCTGCAGTATGTCACCATGGTGCCTTATTGTGAATTTCTCAATCATGAAAACACTGATGTTTATTATGATACTATCAAGAATAAAGAGGAAAAGGATTAGAACGAGGATTCTGATTAAGAACAATCTATATTAACTACAGATCAGTCCGATCAGAGTTCAGATACTTCTTTAGAAACTGACTATGATTATTCTTTAATCCAACAAAATAATACAGCTAATCATGTTCTCTCTACTAATCTTAATTAAGAATAGAAAGATTTACTTGAATTAATTAATGAGTAGATTGATTATATTGTTAATGAAATCGATTTCGGAGATCTCTTCTCCTTAACATATATTAACTCTATTCTCAAGTAGATTACCAAAATCAAATCATTAATTTTCCCGTAACTTAATATTCAATTTAATCTAGCAAAAATAGAAATCCAGAAACTGAAGTTTAAAAATATTACTTATAAATTATAGTTGAGAAATTATAATAGTATAGTAAGATAAAGAAACGAGAGTAAATATCGATTGACTAGATAGAAGTACCATATGTTAAAAAATGATGATAATATAAATAAGAAGAAAGAGAAAAAAAAGGAAATATGTATGATGGATTAGAAGAGCATAAAAAATGATAATAAATGCGTAGAGAAAGAGGATGAGTTTGAAAAATTTGTGATGAAGACAGGAGTGAAAGAGTAATTTTAAAGTGGAGCATAAGTGTACTTCTGCTATGGGAGATTATCGAATAGATAATTATTAAAACGATACGGTATAGCAATAGAATTAAACAAGTACGACCATGTTTACTTATGAGTAAATTACATGGAAATACTAATGCAGATAGAATGTGATATTTATTTACAATAAATGATTCAGTCCTTTTCCATGCCCACCTCTTAAGTTTTCAAAGTCAAGTACACTCACTTAAATTACGACATCATCTGTTTCTACAAATCAATACTACTCAATCATAATATCCTGATTAATACCAAAGCAATCCTCTTCCCTATAGATATTCTTCTTGAGGTCTAAGCATTGCAGAAGGCGCAGTAGTTTTATATTCAATGCTTAACCATTCTTAATCCCAATAATTATACCTCTCTCCAATTTGATTAACTTATAAAAGACAGTTCTTCATATACTCAATACTTTTCTAATATTTATAAGGTTGAAAAAATCAGAATCATTGAGCATCAATTAGACATTATTTATGTCTTAGTTAAAAGTTTAATACTTGTCTTGAAGAATCAGATGTTTCATGGCGACTATTTCCGCACTTTCTTCAAAGGAGAAAATCCAGACAAGTACCATGTAATTAGAAATACACTGGCTAATTATGTGAACTTGATTAAATAGTTAAAGGATGAGCTAATATTCCCAAAGTGATGATAAATAGTATATTTAATAAATGATATATTATAGATACAATAGGATTTGTGTAATAAAAATATAAACATAAAATGAAATATAAAAGATGATATATAATTTAATATATTAATTTGATCATTAGTTATGAATCTTGAGGTTAGCCATTTGGGAGATGAAATTATCAACGGCCTCCTCATTTTCGACTAATAATTGTTATTACTCTTTGAGAATGTTCTCCTACTCTCCATCTGACAACTTCAAGTCGTCTAAGAGTTCCGATAATTTAACTCCTTCTTGTTCATTCTCCTCGTCAGTATTACAATCCACCCATTCATTATCACTTCCCTCCTCTTCAATCTTCTTTAACTTCTTATCTCCTTCTTATTATTTCTATTTTAACTTCAATATTTCTCTTCCCTTCTTTAATTACTATTGCTTCTTCAATTCTTCTATCTTTTCTTACAAACTCTATTTACTTCCATATTTCTCTTTTCTCTCTTTCTTTATTCTTTAAATAGCTTCTACATTTTTATATAAATTTATCTTTTTCCTCATTTCAGGATCTCTATCTATTTCCTACATTAATTCCTCCATATCTTATTCCTACAAGTTGTTCTTCCTTTACTCTTATTTTGATGTTTTTTTCTTCTTAACTTTATTTTTGTTATCCTCCTCTTCATTTTATCCGTTTTCTTACTCGATTTCCATTCTTTTCAATTTATATAATCTTTTGGTTTTATTTTGATTCTTCTATCTCATAACTAAAACTACTTCTGTTTATTAATTATTACCATTGCTATTAATGGCATCATTATCATTTAAAATAGATAATTAAGTCAAATCAAATCCTAAAACAATATGTCCAGTTTTTAATATTTCTCCTAAATGAGACCTAACACTAAATTATTTCCAATCAGATGTTCTTTAAACATCAATATGTGCACTCTTTTTTAAACTCATAAAACTTTTGCTTACACTACTCATATCTTACAATTTACTTTTATTGAGAGATTTGTTATGGTTAGTATTATTTTGATTATTGTCATTTTTGTTAGAGGTGTTGTAAGTAGACTGAGAGTACTCTTGATAATCAACATCAATGACCATAAACTCACTCCTATTAGTCCTAAATGGAATGAATTCTTAAATATGGCCTTTTTCCTCATAATTGAAGTACTATTCACTATCCATGAGTATCTTTTTGGCATTAGTGCCACTATTATCGATGAAATAAATAAATTTAGTAACTTTGGAACAAATAAGATAACGACTAGCTCCACCTAACTCCTTCCTCATGAAATCATCAATGATGATAAGGTCATACCTATTTATTTTAGGCAATTCAACTGCCCAAACAAACTTATAGTTATAAGTGTTGTTGTTTAGATCTGCACTGATTAATTGTTTACTACTTTTAACTCTACATGGAACTTGACTTTGGATAAAGTCAATCATATGTTGTCCTTATGATTTGTTCTTGAAGAAAAAATCCAGTCCATCTTCTGATTATTTAATATTAACACACTTCTCATGAGCACCTAGTTTAAGAATCAGTTGTTCTAAGAATAATAAAGTCTTCTTCATACCTGACCTTTATCTTAATTGCACACTTGATACCCATTGATGAGGAGTAAACTCTTTCTTACAGTCCAAACATTATTAATAATATTCTTTGAATTCTACAATAAAACTGTCCTATACATTTACATTCATTTGGATTTCCTTCTGCACTGTTAATCTTACCTTTACTCTTCGAGAGTGTTCTTCAGTCCATATAAAACCTGCCTCCACTATTTTTAAATCTTTTATTCCCTTTATCTTTTTAAGGCACAGCGATAATAATTCTTTAGATTCTCTTCCCATGTTTTGCCATGTATTCCCTAAATATCTTTTGCAATGTCTACAGAAGTTTAGTACTGCTTCTCTTGTCACTCCTTTTATTATTGTTTGTTGTTCTGTTAGACATTTAAGGCACATATTGCTATTTCGGTTTATACCACTCGTGAACTCTATACCGCAAATACAACATTGAATTCTACAAAATTCATTATTCTCTATTATTATTTCCATCTATATATATACCTTAATATCTTTTATTATTACTAATTATTATTTTTATTATATATTCAATTTTTTATTTATATTCACTTTTTTCATTTTTTATCTTTCATTTTTTTTATTTATATATTATTATTATAAATTTTATTTCTAATAATGATATAAATATATTCATATGCAATATTATTTGCATAATGTTTATCCCCATAACATTATTTTACATATTTTACTTAGTTTTTGATTCCAAATACATTATATATCTATATCATCTTCTTATTTTTATGTTTCTTAATTAATATTTTCTAATTAAGAACTTAAATTATTAAAATTAAATACTTTGTTGATTTTAAGTTTATTTATATTTTATTAAAAACATTTTAAAGTAATATTCTTAATTTTTAAAATTATTCATTTAAATTTATAATTTTTTGATTTTTTATACAAAAATAATTATAAATTTGTTGAAAGAAGTATTATCAATATATTTAAAAGATAATTTAACCTCATAAGATTTTATATTAATAATTTATCCTTATAGGCAATAATTAAATTAAAGATTTCCGTTAAGATATATTAAAAATTATATTAATATTTGAATTAATACAAATTTTTATAATTAAAATTAAATATATAAAAATAAATAATATATTATGAAAATGAAAATAATTCATTTTTTGAATAGCATTCTAAGTTAACTTTAATTATTTTATAAATTTTATTTTTTCTTATCAAGATTTAAATCATCCAACAAGTTTTCAAGTTCTTCAAAATCATTTTTGGATATAGTTTATTAGGATAAAGTTTTTTTTGAAGATTTTTATTTGTTAAATCTTAGTTATTCTTCATTATCAGAACTAGTGTTAAAAGTATGATTTTCATTTAATTTTGGTAAATAATTATAAAAAGCTTATGAAGCAATATTAAAAACAATATTTATTGGTATTTTAGACTATACTATTTTGGAAATTATCTATACAAATGGAGTTTAAAGTTATTTGTTTAGTTCTTTGGTGTTAATATCCTTTAATTAGTGCAATATTTAGTTTTCTTGGGCTGACTTTTCTGTATCAAATAATTAATTAATAAATGCTCTTAATTAATCTATTTCTTCTTGATGATCTACTAAGAAATTTATCTAATTTTCTTTGTCTTCTCTCTCTTTGTCTAATTGTTGGAATAATTTTTAGTCTTTAGCAATATCTAATAATGATTTCAAACTTTATTCTTCATTTTGATTTTATTTTTATTCTTCTTATACTTTCTCATTTTATACTTTTTCACTCACTTTTTTCAAATTTCTATTTTCTTATTATTTTGCTTGTTATTATTCAACTTTTTACTTGTTTTCTTATGCTACTTACTATTTTTATTTTTCATTTACTTTTTTTTATTCTTATTCTAAAACTTAAATCTTATCTGAGGTTTATTTATTTTATGATTAATATGATTATACTTTTTATAATTTTTAAGCAATTTATTATTTTTTGGCTTCTTTTTTAATTTCATTTTTAGAGTCTTTTTTATTTTCTTTTTATTGGTCTTTTTTTATATCTTAATTATTATTTTATTAAAAATTTTATTATTAATTTGCAAATCTAAATTATTTTTAAATTTAATTTGATTTATGATCAAAATATAACATTTGTTCTTTAATTTATTAAATTTTATTCTATGTTTCTTTACTTAATTATTAAAACTAAATTTATTCATTTTATTAGTTTTCTAATGAATTTATCCATTGACTTATTTCTTAAATT
>Ga0315908_10003670_pt1 | contig 11130 bp, 9 predicted proteins | sample LakEriMetagenome_12_FD_203520 | JGI IMG/M metagenome (GOLD analysis project Ga0315908, IMG submission 203520) | Freshwater fungal communities from buoy surface, Lake Erie, Ohio, United States - Buoy 4 MA124 | ecosystem: Environmental > Aquatic > Freshwater > Lake > Lake biofilm | place: USA...
AAGAGAAAAGTCATTGTCTGATTTATTAAGCACACATCCCTGAAATATAGTTTTCATCATTCTCTTTAGATCAATTTCACACATTAACTTATTTCTACTACATACTACAACTGTTTCATCTTCTATAGTCATCTTCATACAACAGTTTTTCTCACTCTTTACTGAATCTAGTTCCTATACTAAAAAATAACACACATTACAATTCTCTACCATTTTAAACTCCATCACAGTTTTCCCACTCTTTATATCCCACATTTTTTAATTATTCAAATTAACTTCCTTGTCACTACTTTTTCCTTCTTGCATTATCTCTACTAAATATTTCTCTCCACTATATGCTTCTATAAACATATTCAATCCTTATACTTTCATTACAAATTCATAATTGAAAATTAATATTTTATCAAATTCTATTATATAATGTTATTCTACCTAAATGCTGCAAAATAGAATTATTTGTGAATTATAATCATAGAATTTATGTTGTTATTAAAATGGATTAAGTTATTTTCCAAAATCTATATCTTTAGCTTTTTTTTACTTAAATAAACCTATTCTACAAAATTAATTACCCCCTGCTTAAATTCCTGCTAATTCTACATCTTTCTATACTTTAATAGTATCAACAGATGAAAAGTCAATATTATCATCATTAACTAATGATAAGAATTGATTTAATAAGCATAATTAATTATTTGTCTATTAACACATGATTTTGAGAGTATTATATTCAAGATTGTATTTAGTTTCATGAGTAATTGCATTTTCTTTAATAATAATACCATTATTATCAACTTCAACCCATAATATTCTGGCTGGCTTTTCTGTGACTTCTGTGACCCATAACCATCCTCTCCAAATGTGATTAGAATCATCTATTGTTGAGTTTTCTTTAGTTGTGTGACTGACTTTAGCATGTGCTCCTGGTCCTGTTTCAGCATCAAAATCAGATAAGTTCCAATATTATCAATGATGATAATTACTTTGAACTACTTTAGTATTATCTTCATTATTATCCTTGACTTCCATTCCTAATATTTCATTGCCATTGAACTGATCTTATCCTTGTTCTAGTATTTGTTCAGACCTGGGCAGTTCGAGCCCTTCTTTTCCTTCAAGAGCTAATTGACATCCCTCTTTGATCATCTTCATCAACTATAATGTATCATACTTACAATGATGTCGTTTATGATTACACAGTGTGTGCTGTTTTTTTGTAACAGAGAAAACGAAACAACATTCTGAATTTACTTAAAGTGCTTAAAACTTGGATGGAATATTAATATTTTTGTAATAAAAACTACAAGTGTTTTGAAACTAGTCTCCTAAGATGGATGAATATTTAATGATCTTCTTATTAGTTTTGAGATCAATAATGGCTTTTTTGCCTAAAGATATGGATATAGCTTATTAAATAAACTACTTGTCATTGTCCATTAAGTCTACTACCCATGTCTGCTATTCATTTGCCATTACTACATCATTCTTTAAATCCAATTTCCTGTTAACCATGTCATAACTTAATCCTAAACTCTTTCGAAGTTCTATGTTCTACTCTTTTACTTAAGCACACAAAATCACTGTCCCATTCATCACTTCTTCTTAATATTTTTCTTTAATTATTAAGCCTGCACAATCATTTTCCACATTTAAACTATTCCCTACTCTTTTTTAAACATCTCTTATTTCTGCCTAAATTACCTGTTACTTATTCTCTTCCACCATTTCATTGTAATGTTTTAAAAATTATTAAACAGAACAAGCTTCTTCTTAATCACAAATTATAATTTCATTAACTAAGTTAAATTCCTTAATGAGTTGTCTTTTCTTTTCATTCTGATTATCATAAATAAATAATCCTGATTAAGTGACTTCAATGTAAACAATTGTATCCAGAAATTACTTCTATTGCAATATTTCATAAAAATAACCTCTGCCTTTCCAAATACCATTTTTGTTATCATTGTAGAGTCCCATACTATAATCAAACTTCTAATCTGATCCTTATCCTTAAAGACCTCCTCCCTTCACAGCAAGTTTCAAATTTTTTTCCATTTCCATTTCTTAACAACTCTCTTTAACTCTTTTCATTATCATCTTTGTATAATATATACATCTGAAATGATGATTGCTGCAAATAAATATCTCCTCCTTTTTTTTATTTTTAAAGGCAAAGCAACAATTAGAGTCCTGGATTTTTAGATCTTCAGGAACTGTGAGACTTTTATACCAAAGTGCGCAAACCTTTCCATTTTTATCTTTGTTAATTTCATTATAATCAATTAAAAGATTTCTCAAAGCAATATTAGGATTGTACTTATAAAGTCCATTTTGATGGAAAATGATAGAGTCTTTAATAACTTATCCTTCTTCATAAATCTTCACATCAAAATGTTCTTTATTGATACTGATAAGAGGAAAATCAATGATGGGATCTGCCTCTTTTGTGGCTTAATAGAAAGCATTGTTAATTGCCTTTTGTATTTTATTGTATTGAACTTCTTTGAAGGCACAAATGAAAACACTGATTATGCTTCTAATGACTGGGTCTTAAAATTCTAAAACAAAACAAAGAGAAGGATCTTCATTAAATAATTATTTAAGGAGATTTTTGTTGAGTTTAATAATCTAATGCTGAAGTTCAAAGTTGATTCCACTTTCTTTTTAATACTGCAAATAATCAACAGCGGAACAAGAATTAGGATTATTGATGCAAACGTAATTAAGCATGAAAGTTTTGAATTTCATATGAGGTTCTTTATGCTTCTAAGGTCTAAACTCAATTGTATTCTAATTAATGCAAACAAAATTAAACATCATTTTACTATGATAATCTCTCTCTGTTATATCAGTTACCATTAACCATCCTTCCCATATTCCATTGTCAATATCTTCTATTGATTCCTCGATCATCTTATCTATCTCAGATCCTAAATTCTAATCATGTTTGTTAATCTCCAATCCCTTCTCTTCCAAATTAAAATCATAAGCTTCTTTGCCAGTATTAACAATCTTCTTCTTGTTCCTATTTGCCAACTGTATTTGTTGACAACTAAGAATAAGTTTCTTTTAAATCATCCTCTTCTATCGATGACATCTGATGATTTCTTCTGGACAATAAATGATTTCTTTTTGCTAGGAAATAAACTATAAACAACAATCACTGTCCTGACCCTCTATTTTAGCAGAGTCAATAGGTTCAGCCTCTGTGACAGCACATTCATGAGATTAAGCATTATAATCAATATCTTAGTACTTCAGAATTATATCATTAGCATCAGATCCTTGAATCTGATTGTCTTTGAACTACACTCACCTATTCAGCAGACTTTCAAATTTAGGAATGTATATTTTTATATCCCAGAACTAATCCCCACTAATTACTGGCACATATCTCTTAAAATTTGAATCTTCTATTTAGATCTCCTTCATTTGCTTCTCATATAAATTCAAAATTTCATTCCTGATATTGCTAATTCTTTGTTTATCCTTCACTAACGAACAGATAATTAAACTTTCTACGTAAAATAGTCGACCGTCTTCCTTTTCCAAAACAAAGCACTAGTCATTTTCTTTAACACTATTCTAAACCAAAAATAGTTCCAACTTTTTAGTTAATTGAAGATAATCTAGTTTCTTCATTTATTTTTCTCTTTGCATTAAGAAACTGTCAATTGAACAAATATCAGGTCCTTTACAGCTGAAATGTAATTCTAATAAGACATATTTATAAATAATATTTTCAAATGTTTAAGTATCGCTGATAATAACAGTCTAATTTTTGACTTAAATAAATCCTTTAAGTGCTTCTTAATTACTAGACTATTCTTGAACTTCTAACTATTGAAAGACAATGTCTCCATTAGGATCCATCTGTAAATCTTCTTAATCATTTTGACCTAAAATTGATTAATCATTTTGATTCTTATTAGATAAAGATTTCAAATCATTACCATCTGCTTATCCAAGCTCAATTTTAGCTTTTAAACATAATTCTTTAATCTTCTTCATAAGTCTCCTGCTTTTCTAAACGGGTCTATCAGAACTGTCGATACAAATGGTAGTCTTTTGAACATCCTTAGCCTTTCCTTTAATAAAGCTAAAACATTAATCAGGATCATAAATCTAATGCATTGATGGAAGTACTATTTTTCTAAACTCGATTGCACACTTGACATTATACATATCTTCTAACTGATAATGATTGAATATAGTTTTCCTAGATATTGTATTGATTAGAGTAGAGTGAGTAAGAGTGACTTGGTATTTATGATATTACTTGGAAAGTTCAGTCTGCTCTCCATCAAAGTAGTTGATGTTGAAAATAGAACCTTCATCTGCTGGAGGAATGTCATTAGCACTTCCATCCCTATACACCATTAAAGAAGCTATATCAAATGCTTACATCAGGTTATCTTCTTAATTCAAATCTATCATACACACTATTCGAGCTGAAGATTTGTAGAAGTTCTGCATTGTTGTTAGAACGAAGCAATGCTTGTCATCTTCCAAACCCATTCCTTTTATCTAAATTCCAGCCTCAGTTCTAAGTTCAGGTTTGTTTTTTATATGTGCATAATCATGCACTTTACAAGGACCTTATCCTCGGCACAGAAACTCAATGTGTACTATTTTGATATTCTCCTCCTCATTCTTACCATGTTCTTTCAGACTTAAAGTACCTTATTTATATTATCATATTTATAGTTTTATATTTATATTAATTATTATCATTATATACCTCTTTTGGCATTAAGATCCAGATAAGTTCCTAATAAAGGTACTTCTCCCTTAAACATGCTGACTTTGACAATACCTCTCCATATTCCATGTTCATGATCATCAAATGTCAACTCACTAAAATTACTTTTATCTCCAAGACTGTTGCTTCTTTGTTTCATACAAGATTATCGTATCTAAACACTCAATTCTCTAATTTTGTTGAAACAGTCAGTAGTTAAAATATCTTTTTAAATACATAAACTAACCCTTTTGTTATTCTATTCCAATTGTAAACAACAATCTTTATCTTCCTCCTCCTATGCTAAATCTTTATCTAATTCAAATCCACTCACTAATATTTCACAATTCTCCCCATTTATTTATTATATTTCTCGATACTTAATCACATTTTCCTTCATTTATAAATCTTCATTAAATATAGTTATTTGCTTATCTTCAACTTAACATTTACCTTACTTTAATAGCCCAGCTGTCATTTTTGCTTTAGCATTAAAAGCTGATCCAATGGGTAAAGGTTGATAATCTTAAAGAGAAAGCATCATTTTAGTTTTAAGCTAAGCATTTTATATAGCAACTTAAAGATTATGAACTTATTAATCATTATAAATGCACAGTATATAAAGATCGTTAGGATTGTGAGAATTTGAAAGAACCAAACAAGATTTTAAAGACTGAATATCAGTATCTACTATCCAGATTTCATAATCAGGGATATTGGTTTTATATGTTTCTACATAATCACTATAATCACAAATCAGAGACTCACAAAACTAATCATACTTTAGTAGATCTAAGTGAATTATGTTATCAGTGTGTTTTGCCAGCTGTATTACTAGACCCTAAATATAAATATAATTGATATCAAATAATGAAAAATATTTATTTGATATATGATAATATGAATGTTATGATACCTGCCTACTGAACATGAGATAGAAAGAGTAGACATTCTAAAATTGGACATTGGTCTTAGCATAAACATAACCCCATCCTTCCCATCGACCAACTTCCTTCTCATCCTTAAAGTCTTTAACCATGATATCTTTATGAGGTCTGACTCTTGGATTAGCCCTTTTCTATGACTAAAGAAAACATTCAATGCGTAAAAATCTTGCAATCCTTTTTATCTCATAAACACAATTATCCACATTCTCACAAATAGTCATTCGTCCTCCTGCTTCTAATTAAATGCAACAGTTTGGATCTTGTCTGCTTTTCTTTAGTCTTTCACTTAATATAATTTTATCATTCAAAATCTTGCATTTCTCTCCATCTATATCTTCTATCTCACTATAATTTAATATTTCTCCATTCTTCATATCCACCATTTTCTTTGTCTTTAACATAAAATCTTCTTTCTTTATTTCTCCTTATTTTTCTATTAATAATCTAAAACTGTTTCCAAAATATATGTCGTCTGGTAATTCTTCTAATTTGTGTCCTCCTAAAACTTATTTAGTGTACATATTTCTTAACTTTTCTCTCATTTCATTAAATTTCTCTTAATCCTTTTCTCCTATTATATATTTCTCCTTTTTACCAACATTTATCATAATAATCAAACATCTTTCTTCATCTAATTGATTCTCTTTTATAAAATCTTCAATATAATCTTTTTGATTTTTATAGTCTTATTAATATTTTGTTTTATATTCTTTTACATTACAAGGTAAATTATCAGTATCCCTACAATCTAATAAAATATCTTTTAATTATATATCAATATTATTAAGGCTTAAATGTGTTTAAGACAATTTAATTTTTTTTTATTCTTGTTTACTTAAATCTGAATTATTAATTTATCCAAAAAATATAATATCATCTAATTCTTCATTTTATTTAAATTTTTAATCTGATTTTTTATTGTAAACTTAAAAAATATTTGAATAAAAAAATAAAATTAATAAAAGAATTCCAAATTAATTTTTCTTCATTAATTATATATTTATATTATATAAAATATACAAGCTTTATATCTATTTATAATAAAAAAATTAAATAAAATAATGGATAAACAATTTGCAATCAATTTATTAAAAAAATAGTTCAAAGATATTTAAAGCAACTCAGCTTCTCAATTTTCAGTTGGTCTTATTGATGATAACTTCTTAAATTGGTCAATTTGTTTCCAAGGTCCAAATGATACTTTATATGAAGTAATAAAATCAAATATAAATTAAATCAATATTCATATTTATATTTCATAATTATAAATTAATAAAGGGAGGACTATATAATTCAGAACTTATTTTTCCAGAAAATTTTCCGAATATGCCACCGAAAATGATTTTTAAAACTGCTATGTGGCATCCTAATAGTAATAAAATTAATTTTATATTGTATTTAAATGATTATTTAAATATAATGTTATACTCTAAACTAATAATTTATTATTAAAAATTTTTAAAAAACATAATATATAAATATTAAAAAAGTTGGAGAGGATGGTACTGTATGTATTTCAATTTTACATCCTCCTGGAAAAGATTTTTTTAATGAATAAGAACTTGAAACAGAAAAGTAATTATATCTTAATTAAAAATAAGATGGAGACCTATATTAGGCGTTGAATAAATTTTGCAAAGTGTTATTTCACTTTTATGCGAGCCAAATATAGACTCTCCTGCTAATGTTGATGCAGCTGTAATAAAAATTATTTAATTATTTTAGGTATAATATAAAAATGATTATGAAAATTATAAAAAAAAGGTAAAACGATTAGCAAGAGAAAGTATGGAGTTTTGAAAATTATAATAATATTTGTTTACTTTATATAATGCAATATTTATCTATATTGTAATCAAAGGTTTTGTTATCCTTATTTATTTAAAATTGAAGTCATTTATTTTAATAAATCTTGTAAGCTACTTTCATTAATTCCCATTTTAATTTAATTAATATAATTCATAACATAATTTTAATTAATTTTTAATTAATCATAGATTTAAGTTTATTAAATTCTATCAATTTATTTATCTTCTTTACAATCTTAATGAATCAAAGATATTTTTTAAACTATATTATTAACAATTTGATTTATATCTTATTAATTGCAGTCTTTTTAACTACATTCATTTAAATTCTCTAAGACAACTAGCAAATCCATAAACTCTTATTAGCATTTTAATGTAGGATTTTAAAATTTACTTTTAATAACTTAAAAATTAGCTTTTTTTATAAAACTCATAAGAAATAGAATAAAAATAATAGTAAATATCTTCATATTTAATTAATTTTTATAATTTCAAAGATTGAAAAATCGAATATAAAGGAATAACAAATAGAAGAATAAATATATATGAGACTAAGATACAGAAAAATTATAGTATAAAAGCGTTAGTGGACAAGATATTATAATAATTAAATAGATAGAAATGAAGAAAAAAATAAATGGAATAATGATGCTATTGATGTTAGTGATGTCTATAACATCAATGAGCTTAGAAGATAGATATCAAAGAGTAATGAAAGAAAAGAATATGGGCTAGAAGAAAGGAGGCTCAAAGTAGATAAACAAATAAGATCTAAATGGAGGAAGCTGTGTAAATATGCAAAATTTAGACTTAAAGAAAATCGGAATAAGCCCAGGAGCAAACGATGGAACTGGATTGAAATTGAATTATTTCAGCATAGTACCATCTAATATGATGTAATAGAAGATGGGTAAGACTATGATTTTTAGTCTGATAACAATGCCTTTAGTAGACTGTAGTACTAGCTTTAATTGCAAGTACTGTCCTAAAAACTGTGTAAACACTCCTTTCCCAATAGATTCTAGATGTCCTGATTGTGGAGGAGCTGATAAAAGTAACTCTGCAGTATGTCCAGTTGTAGATTGTATCAAAGATCCTACTCATCCTTAATGTTGTACTTAGACAATTAACAGTTGTGGAAAGGCCAGTTCAGATATTTAAAATAACATCAAGTGTTGTGCTAATCCTTAGTTCTAAAATTTAGCTGAATGTTCATGTGATACTATTCTTGACAATTAGAATCAATATCCTCCTGAGAATATCCAAGTTTGTTGCATGGCACAAGCAGCCAAGAAAATAATTGATCCAAGATGTAAAGATGATTGTAACAAACCTTCAGACACTTGTTGTAAGGCAGCCTTAGCTAATCCTTAGAAGTTCCCTAATATTATATAAGGATGTTGTTCTGCCAATCCTAATGATCCAGCTTGTACTTGTGATAACATCTTGAAATCTAGAACTAGTTATGCTACATCTTAGATTGATGATTGCTGTAAGAAGAATCCTGAAAAATGCATTGATTGTACCAAAAACTTTGTTGTAAATGAATAATGCTGTAAAGATTATTTAACTAATCCTAACAAGGATTAAGCCAAATTAAAACAATGTTGTTCTCAAAAACCAATGTCTGATACTCCATAATGTAAACAACCTCAATGTGACAAAAAAGAGAATTGCTCAAATGAAGCTTGTAAATCTAGTACTTTCTGTGTATGTGATAAGATATTATCAACAATTCCTATTCCAGCTTAAGGCACTAAAGATTATGAGAACTATTAGAAGTGTTTATGTTAATAGAATCCTAAGGATCCTTCATGTGTTGATTGCTCCGCTGATCCATACTCTGAATAATGTTGTAATAATTTGCTAAATGATCAAACAATTTTAAATAACCCTGCCAATTATGCCAAGTATGAAAAATGTTGTAAAGATGTTACTAAAACTCATAAAAGTTGTCAATGTGAAACCGTCATCAAAACTCCATCTAATTATCCTTAAGATAAAGTCAAGACCTGTTGCTCATAAAATCTAAATCTTTTTAAAAAAGAGTGTTGTGACTTTGTAAGGACATATAAAAATTATGGTATTTTCGACTCTTCAATTAAAGAATAGTGTTGTGAAAACTCTTTAATATCTAAATTGCCTCCTAATGATTTTGGTAGCTAGCAATGTTGTAAAGATTATCCTAAATAGTGTGAATCTCCTTGTATTTCATAGATAGATTCAAGATGCTGTAAATAATATTCAAATACTCCTTATACTTTATAAGACAAAATTACTTAATGTTGCAAAAATGGATTTATAAAAGGATGTTGCAAATGTGAAAATGTTTTAAAAGAAAAGGATATTTATGGATCATCAAGTGAATTAGTAAGTTGGTGTTGTTAAAACAATCCAAATTTAGCTGGATGTCCTGTTGATTGTTCAATTACTCCTCTTCCAGATAAATCTGAATGTTGTAAACAAATCGTGAAATAAAATCTTAAGTAGTTTACTTAATTTTCAACTTGTTGTTAATAAGAACTTCTTAAGAATGAGCCAAACTGTTTGATCCCATTAGACTGTACTAAAACTCCTAAAGATCCAGCATGTTGTCCATAATGGTTAAAATAACCTCTTTAAAATCCTAGTGCATATATGGATTGTTGTAATAATGAAAAATATAAAAACGAATGTTAATGTACATGCAAAACAATCTTAGAAAATAAAGATAAAATGCCTCCTTCATCTGTTTCTGAGTGTTGTAAAAAAGATGAATTTAAATCTTAATGTATAGTATAACCAGATTGCCCAACAATAATAAAAAATAAAACTCCTAAGGAATAATTTGATACATGTTGTTTATAACCTGATTTCATTGATTAATGTATGTGTTGTAAAACAATAATAACAAATAAAACGCCATATACATAATATTTAGCATGTTGTTAAAATTCATAATATAAATAAATGTGTAGTTAACCAGGACCCCCTCCTAATTGTCAACAAATTATTTAAAAAAAATAACCATTAGAATATTTTAAGTCATGCTGTTAATTACCTGATTTCAAATCAAATCCAGACTGTCCATATGATTGTGAAACAGTAATAAAAAATAAAGCACCGTAAGCATAACTTGATTTATGTTGTAAATAAACTTAATTCATTGATTAATGTATGGATTGTAAATCAATAATTACAAAAAAAACTCCTTATGATTAATATCTTTCATGTTGTTAGAACTCATAATTTAAAGAATAATGTACCCCTAATCCTCCTCCTCCTAATTGTTAACTAATCATTTAAAATAAATCACCAAAAGATTAATATGATGCTTGTTGTAAATTACCAGATTTTTAATCATCAAAAGATTGTTAACCTCCTGTTAATTGTGAAACTGCAATTTAATTAAAGTAACCATTGGATTAATATGCTACATGCTGTAAATAAGCTTAATACATCGATAAATGTATGGATTGTGCTACTATTATTAAAAATAAAACACCATATGATTAATATTAATAATGCTGTTAATCTTCATCATTGAAAGCTTAATGTAATCCTCTTCCTCCAACTGGTTGTGTAGAAATAGTGAACAAATAATCTCCAAAAGATTAATTTGATATATGCTGTGGATTGCCTGATTTTAAAACAT
>Ga0315908_10003671_pt1 | contig 11130 bp, 4 predicted proteins | sample LakEriMetagenome_12_FD_203520 | JGI IMG/M metagenome (GOLD analysis project Ga0315908, IMG submission 203520) | Freshwater fungal communities from buoy surface, Lake Erie, Ohio, United States - Buoy 4 MA124 | ecosystem: Environmental > Aquatic > Freshwater > Lake > Lake biofilm | place: USA...
TAAAAATAATAATAATAATAATAATAATAATAATAATAATAATAATAACTTGATGAATAAATTGACTAGCTTCATCAGAAATAAATTTAGGCAGAGTAAAAACCCCTTACAATATTTTCTTATATAATTCCTTAGTGTCTTAATGATCAAAAGGCAAGAACCCGCACATCATAGCAAATAAAGTAACTCCACTGCTCCATACATCAACATCAACAGCACAATACTTCTTCCCTGCTATCATCTCTGGTGCAGCATAACATGGACTACCACATGCCGTCTCAAGCAATTCCTTATTTTTGTATAAATTCCCTAAACCGAAATCAGCTATCTTCACATTCATATCACCATCCATCAATACATTTTCTGGCTTTAAATCACGATGAACTATTCCTAGTTTATGCATTTCTTCCATTCCGAATATTATCTGAAAATAAATTCTGGCTGATTCTCCTTCTGATAATCTATTATCAAATACAATTATAACTATATTTCATTGTTATTTTTATATTTTAATTTATATTATATATTTTATACCATGTATTATATAATATTATTACTTTTTTTTGCTGACTATATATTGGAAGAGTTCTCCATTTTCAGCGTATTCCATGATTAGGTATAGGTTATTGGATGTTTCTATGATTTCATAAAGCTAAATAAGATGAGGATGTCTTAATTTTTTTAAAATTAATAGTTCCCTAGTTACTCATTTTAAGTCTCCTTCATCTTTGATCATTGCTTTTTGTAATATTTTTACAGCTACAGTTTATTGAGTTGGCATATGAATTCCTATTTTTACTTTTCCAAATGTTCCTTAACCTAATGTTTTACCGATAATATAATTTTGAATTTATTTATGAGTTTCATCATCTTAACTTTTATTTTTATTTTATATTTGCTACATACTTTATTATTAATTATATTATTATATATTTTTATCTTCCATATTTACTTATATTTTTATATTTAATTATTTTTTATTATTTTCTTTTAAAATTTGCAAAATAATATTTATTTTATTTTTTTATAAAATTAATTATATTATGTATAATTAAATATAAAATACTTATTATTTTATAAAATTTTAAATCAAATATTTTTTATTAATAATTTTTTTTAATTTTTTTTAATTTTCTACGATTTATTATTCTTTTTAGTTTTATTATAATTTGTTAATCTAGTAAAAATATTAAAATTATAAATTTATTAATTTAATTAATATTATACTTTTTTTTTTAGAGTCTGGATTTTTTAGAATTAATATTAACTTTTAATTTTTCAATAGTTGTTTATAATTATTCCTATTCTTATTTTAATTTTTAAACTTTTTTAATTTCTTCATTTTAAATCATTAAGTCATTTACAACTTCTTGTTTAACTTTTTCTTCAGCTTCTTTTTTGGCTTTTTCCATTTTTTCCTAAAGATTATTTACAGTTTTGTCAATAATATATTTTCCTTATTCTATTAATTTTTTTTCTAATAAACGTTTATTTTCCAAATCAGACGTTAATTCTTTTATTTTATTATCATTTGATTCTTTAATAGAATCATTGATTATTTTATCTTTTTCAGCTTGACTTTTATTAGAATTTTTTAATTTTTCTTCCATTTATTATTTAATTTTATTAGATTCTTAATTAATTTCATCAATTTTATTTAATATTTATTATTCTTACTTTTTTTAAACTTCTTCTTTAGTTCCTTCTTTATAAATTTAATCAAAAATAATTTGTTATTTTTATTTTATTAATTCTCTTAATTATGTAACAACTGATGTTACTATTTTTAATTATTCATCTAATTATTTTTTTTCTTTTGCTGCATTAGATAAAGTATATTCATAGGTTTTTTAAACTAATTATTCTAATTATTATGTAGAATCTTCCATTTATTTTTCTATATTAGAGAGATCTTTTATAAATTATTATTTTAAATCCTCATCTATTTTATTTTCTTTTTTTTTATTATCACAATTAGCTAGTTCTTTTAAATAAATTTGAACTGCTCTTTCTTCTATATTTTTTTAAGATGATATGATATATTTAATTTTTTATTCTGCATATTCTTTTGCTATTTAAGCAGCATCTAATCCTATTTTTATTTAATCAAAATCTTATTTATTTTCCTTTTTGGCTAATAAAACTGCATCTAGCGATATTTATTTTATTTTATCAGATAAAAGAATAGATTTTAATAATAAATCTTCTTGTAATTTGTAACTTTCTTCTATTCCTTTTTCTTATTAAAATTGTAATGATTTTCCTAAATTTTTTTATTATTCAATTACATTTTTTTGAGAGTTTTTAATTTCATTATTGATGTCTTTTTAAACTTTTTAAATAATATCATCTATATCTTATTTCATTTTTTTATTTTCATTAATTTAATCACTTAATATTTTTAATCCTATTTAATTTTATTCATCAAATGATTTTCCCAATTTTTTCGATTAATTAATTGATTATTAATATTTTTCTTATAATAATATTAATTATTTATCTGTTATTTATTTAAATTATTCTTCAATATAATTTTTTCAATCTTAAAATTCTTTTCGAATTTTCTAAATTGCTTTTTAAATTTCTTAATTTTACTCTTCTTAAGTATTTTTTTATTTTTTACTTATTTATTAAATCTGATTAAATTCTTATATAGCTTTACTTTAAATGATTTAGGCTATTTTTTATTAGTTTTTTATAATATTTTCTATTTAATTATTAATTTCTTTATCATATCCTTATATATTCTTCAGAAAATCATTATTCAATTATAAAAGATTTTAATCTGTTTATTTATTAACATTTAATAATGATTTATTATCAAAATTATTTAATGATTATTATTGTCCTTAATTTTATAATTTAATATTCTCATTTATTTATGGACTATTATTACCATTAGAATTTAAAATTTGTTAACCTTTATCTATTAAATTATTAGCTTTATTTGATACTTATTATACAGCATTTTATCCTTGTTAAACTAAATTATTTGCTGTTTATTTGGCTTAATTAACTGTCTTATCTATTAAATTATTAGCTTTATTTGATACTTATTATACAGCATTTTATCCTTGTTAAACTAAGTTATTTGCTGTTTATTTGGCTTAATTAACTGTCTTATCTATTAAATTATTAGCTTTATTTGATACTTATTATACAGCATTTTATCCTTGTTAAACTAAGTTATTTGCTGTTTATTTGGCTTAATTAACTGTGTTATCTATTAAATTATTAGCTTTATTTGATACTTATTATACAGCATTTTATCCTTGTTAAACTAAGTTATTTGCTGTTTATTATGCTTAATTAACTTTATCCTCTGCAATATTTTTTATTTTAGATACCGCTGAATCTATTTTTCCTATAAAATCACCAAATCCTTTTGATTTTTTATATTTAATATTTTTTAATCTAAAATTTTTTTTAATATTTTTTTTAAAAATTAATTTTTATTATGATTTTAAAATAAATTATTAATCTTTGTTTTTTTTTATTTGAATTCAATTTTTATATTAGTTTTTATTTATTTTTTTATTATTGAATTTATGAATTAAAACTAAATACAATAAAATATATGTAATCTTCATTAACATTATGTTATTTATAGCAATATAATCAAGATAAATTATTTATATAAGGAAAATCAAATAAAATCATTAATATAATTTTGATAAAAATATAATTATAAAAATCATAATTAAAATATACTTAAAAATAAGTTTTTAATATAATAAAATAATATTTCATTTAATTAAATGATTTAATTTTAATCCATAATTATAAATATTCGATTTTTTAGCTTCATCTGATAATGGCAACTAATGCTCACAAAAATAACAAGTGCAACCTTAATTGTGATGATCACAACCAAAAATAGTTCCTTCTCCAGAGACTCCACTAAATAGAATATTTACAATAAATTTACCAGCAAGTCCATCTGAAAGCCCCTGGCCAATATTCATAAAATTTATATAAATCTTCATTAAATTCCTTATAAAACTATTCTTTCAATTCCTTTATTTCTTCCTTTTCAACTCCTCCCCATCCCAAAATACTTCCATCTTCATTTTAAAAATCCCATGTTATTAATTCTAAATCTCCTAAATGATATTCTGATGAACCTTCTGCATCTGTTTTTCGAAGAATATCATACCATTTTAATTATTTTTATTAAATCATAATGTATGTTTTTTTTAACCTGAAATTATAATATATATTAAACTATAGTTTATATTTATTGACCAATTAAATTGATAATTAATAAAAAATATTCATCTAAATCCACCTGTGTGTGTAAGACTAAATTTTTTTTATTGAACTTATAAATTATTATATTAATTTTCACTATTAGTGAGTTTTTAAGTATTGTTTAAAGTTTGCTCAAATTCATTAAGTGCTTTTTATTATTATTCTTTGGTTTCAAGTAACTTCATAATATATATTTTTTGTTGTTATTCCAAAATATTTCTTTCTCTCTTTTTATATAAATTATAATACAAAATAAAAGTAAAATATTAAGATATTGATAAAAATACATCTTATTATTCAGCTACTAGATTTTCGTCCTCTATTTTAGTATCATAATTATATCTTGCTATATTTTACCTCAAAAAATTTATGTCTTGTTTTTTTATATTCAATTGTTTTTCATGATCTTTTATCAAGTAGGCCATCATTTATTTTCTTTCCAAATTCATTTATTAATCTTATTTTTTCATACTCATAAAATCTTATTTAGCTTATCTTAAACTATTTATATCTTTTTGTTTGTATTCAAAATAAAATTATCTTTTTTATTTTGCAAGTTCACTTGCCCATCTTTTTTCTTGTCTTAATTATTCTTATCATAATTATTATTCATATTAAAGCTAATCTTATGCCTATTTATTAATATATATCAAATTGTTTTAATTTTTAAATAGTGTATATTTTTATATTATCATAAAAACTAATATAAATAAAATTTACCTATTATTTAAGTAATATGAATTCTTAATTTTTAAGTCTTATATTTAGTAATTAGTCGGTTTATTTTTAAGTTTCTTTAAACCTTTTAGTAGCTTTTTATTATTCTTGCTAGAGATAATTAATTCTATTAATCAGCTATTAATTATGAAGTTATTTTTAAATTCTTAGCTGTTTAACTGATGATAATTTATTAGGTTAATAATCAAACTGTTTTTGTGTAACACTTCTTTTTATATCCTGATATTTATCAATCTGAGTTAGCATTTTATTAATTTAGTTTCAAATTTTATTATAAATAATGTTAATTCTAATATAATTTTTTAAACGATAATATATAATTAAAGATTTAAAAATAATCAATATTTTTATTTTTGATTATCAAACTATTCGATATATTAAAATATTTATAATTTAAAAATATTAAATGAAAATTTCCTATTTAATTATTCTACTATAAATTTAACTTTATGTTTTTTACTAAAAAACTTTTCAATAAAATTTTTTTACCGAAAATAATTAATAAAAACTTAATAATAGTAAATAAAGTGAATAATAATAAAATAATAAAAAATGTCAAATAATTAATTTAAATTAAGATAATTTTTTTAAAAAAATTTAAAATGGATCATAAAATCAATGGTTAATAGTTTTCTATTAAAATTGGTGTGCTCATTGTAAACATTTTATACCTACTTTTTAAGATTTCGCAATAAATATATGTTAAGATGAATAAAGTATTGAGCAATATATTATTAATCTATTTTATAATTAGACAATAAAATTAAATAAGAATTTAACCAAAATTTTAATGAAAATTAGATTAGGTTAAGTAGATTGTTAGTAAAATTAAAATTTATGTAATAATTTTGATGTAGAAGGATATCCAACAATTTTATTTGTAATTAATAATAAAACAGTATTATTTGATTAAAAAAGAAATATTCCTAATTTAATATAATTTATAAATAATATTCATTAATATAAACATAAACCATTTTCATAAAATTTAAATTACTTTAAATGGATTTTTATAGGTTTCAATAAATTTAAATTTATTCTTGCAATAGTTTTTTTTGTAATATTAGTATTAATATTATTTTTTGAATTTTTATCATATCAAGATGAGATTTTTATTAATTAATAAATAAATAAGTAAAAATGATAATTATAAGCTTTATAAATATATTTTTTCTAAATAGTTAAAATATTTATAAAGATAATAATTTAAATTTGGAAAAATATAGAAATATAAATTGAAATCAGAGGTCTCATTTTTAAACATTTTTTTTTATTTCCGAAATTCAAAAATAAATATAGATATATTTATTATAATTATAATTAATTAAATATCCAAATAAATATATCAATAAAATAAATAATATAAATGTTAGGGGAATTTTTAGGTCTATTAACCGCTTTTTTATGGTCTCTATCAATATTTATATTTCAGAAATACTCTTAGACAGTAATAATTCCTGCAAATTATATCAACTTTATAAAAGGATTAATTGCTTTATTGATAATGACTTTTATTCATCTAATATACTATTTCTAATTACCCAATCTTTTAAAATTCGATGATAATTTAAATTTATTAAGAATGTTCTTATCTGGAGTAATCGGAGTAGGAATAGGTGATAATTTTCTTTTCTAAGCTTTGCCAATATTAGGATCTTAAAAGATGCTAATTTTAGAAACGATGTGTCCTACTTTTTCCTGCATAATTTGTTATTTCTACTTGGGAAATACTATCCATTTTTATTAATATATAGGGATTGCTATTACTATAGCAGGTATTTATATCGTAATCACAACTAATTTATATTTGAATTAAGATAATGAAGAATAACTTATAATTCATGACTTAGAACATATCAAAAAAATATTAAAAAAATCAGAGTTAAAAGGATATTTATATGCTATATTATATAATATTTGCACAGTTTTCGGAGGAGTACTATCTTATCAAGTATTAAAAGAAGAAAAAAATATTAGCACTTTCATCATTGCTTATATCCGAATTTTTTCGGGAGAAATTTACTTGATTTTAATGATGCTTTATAAAAGGGAATTATTTATAAGATATTTAGGGAACAAATAAGAAAAATATTATCTTTTTTTTGCAATTTTATTAGGAACTGTGGTAGGAATAGTGTTTTAGTAATTAACATTAAAATATACAAGACCAGAAATAGCTTCTACAATGATTTCTACAACTCCTTTGTTTGGTTTAATTATTCAAAAAATAAACAAATAAGATATAAAATGTTAATAAATATATGGCTCTATTATTGCTGTTATTGGAGTTATTTTTATTATTTAGTCTTATTGATTTAAATTAATTTATTTAATAAATTAATTTTTTATCTTAATAATTTTATAAAATACATTCAGATTTAATTTATAAGATTTTTTAAATAGTTTTATTTATTCTTTTTTGTTTTTTCTATATTTTTATCCATGTTTTCTGTTTAATATTCATATATATTTAGAGCTATTATTATTTAATTTTATTTCTATTTAATATTATTAATTAATCTTTCCTGACTTTTTAAAATTAGTTAATTATCTTTATTGTATGTATAATGATTTTAACAATATAATTAAATCGATTTTATTTTCCCTTTGTCAGAAATTAATATATATTATTCATTATGAGAATAATAATTTGTTATTTAATAGCCTAATATTTATAATAATTCTTATATTTCATAATAAAAACTTTAAATATTGCTTCTAGATCCTTAAAAAAATAAATATTGATTTATTGATTATTATAAATTTTTATTAAAATCTTCTAATTATTAATTAAATAAATTGTCATGAAATTTTAAATTAAAATTTTTTTGAACTTGATTAAGGTATTTTAAAGTTATTTAGATTGTATGATATTAGTAAATATCTAATTATTATTAAATATATTTTGACTAAATATTTTCTAATATTAATAAGATTTTTTATTAGGAGTTAATAATAATTTCCTCATGAAAAAAACTAATAGAATATAGAAGAGAAACTAAATGATTAATATTTAAATATTCAATTTATTGAAACAAAAAATCTAAATAATAATCATAAATAATAATTTAATTTTATTAATCTAAAAAATCTCTTTAGATAAGAGTAATTATGAATTAAATGGTATTATTTACTGAAATTTTTCCTTTAAAATTATCTAAATTTAATAAAAATTTAATAGATTCAGTCAAATAATAATCAAACTAAAAGTTATTCTGATAATATAAATAGATTAGAGAAGTAATACTATTTGTGTCCATTATTTTAAAGTGATTAATGAATAAATAATCAATTACAGAAATATAAAATTATTCATTTCTATATTAAAGTAAACTAAGTGAATTCAAAATGATAAGCAAATTTTAATAACTATAGTTTTCTTTAAATTATACAATGTTTTTGACAACTTCTTAATAAGGGATAAAGAGATTGCTATTCTAATTTAAAATTTTTACTTAATACTGCATAAAAATTAGAGATCTTTCCATTAACTTTTGATCTTTAAATTAATAAAATTGATGATAAATATCATAATGTGCCATTCCAATCATCACGCTGGTAATAGAATTATCAGTAGAATATTTTTACAAGATCATTCTATCAACAAAATTGGTCTTGATATTTTTGAAAATATCTTCATTAAACAATTTCAAACATAATAATAATATACTCAATTATGATAATTGATGGATAGTCATTAAATGAATTATTTCAATAAATTTGGATTTATAAGCTTAAAATATATTAATAGTGATAGGGAGATGACTATTATTGATAAGAATGGACAAAAATAAAGACAAGTGTTATTTATTAAACTTTTAAAGATGGTTCTATTGATTAAGGACTTGCATATTTTACAACAGCCATTGAGTTTCCTTAAAATGAGACATATAAGCAAGAACATTTAGAATCATATACAAATTAAACTAATTTTAACTAAAATCAACATTTTTGACTCTTGATATAATAACTTAATTCAACTCTTGATCAGTCAACAATGTCCCAATATTCAAAACCCCTCTACAACTAACAAGAATATCCTATTAATTAAATTGCCTAAGCATTAATTAGTCTCTGACTTTCTGAATATAAATTTAAAATTATTTGCCACTAAGAATTCCCTACTCCTTGTAATGAATTTAACTGACTGCCAAGAATGTATCTACAAACATCTAATGATCTTATAAATGGAGGATATTATTAAGATCATATAATAATCTCCTATATCTCTTGTCTTTTATGAGATATAATAGACTGGTTTAACCTTACCTGTTGGGCATTGTTGATACTCTTTGGATTAGATGAGAGATAAATTTGTAATTGTGACGATGATTGGAGCTATGTTGATATAGTTCTAATAATGATTCATAGTTTTCGCATTAGTATTCCATATAATTTATTTGTTAAATTGGTGTTAATTAATTATAATCTAAAATTGTTTTGGTGTCTGGTCGGGAATTGAATAGAGTAGTTTCGTACTCTTTAATTTGAGAGATTCTTTGGATGTCCATTATTATTTGTTGTTTGTCTTCTACTGATTGTTGAGTGAATACTTCATAAAATTCTTTTAGCTTATTGAAGTCTAAGTAGGTTAGGTCTTCTTATTCTATGTTGAATCCGAATTCAAAATTACGCAAAATCTGTTAGGTTTCTTCTTTATTTTTGATTTAAGTTAATTCTTACTGCTATTTGAATTGTTAAGATTCTTTTTATTAACGTTGAGATTATATTAATTAGTTTGATTATTCTATTTATTTATTTAAATCAGATTCTATTAATTAGTTTTTTATTGTTGGATAAAAGTTATGATAAATCTATAATGATTACTCAATAACTTATTGGATATTGAAATCATTATTTAAAATTCCACTTTTCATTAATATTGCTAAATTTTAATTTGATCTATTAGTGATAATATTATCGAATCTATTTTTCATCAACTGTTTTTTATTTTCCTGATAATTAAGATAATCTTGAGTTTGCTATTAAAAATAAGGTTCTTTTTAAAACTCTTCTATCCAATGAAATTACTATGTTCCCATTTTATTTATTTGTCTTTTAGTTTCCTCTTTGATGTAAAGATTAGCTTTGAAAATCTTGTTTTCTTCGATCATCATTTTGTTTTCTTGTATTTCAAAATATTTTTAATTCAATTCCCCATCTTCTTAAATTTCCTCTTAATTATTATTATAAGTCTATGATAGTTTTTTATTGAACTTCTATTTAATATTTTTATTTAATCTTTTTGTTTATACTTCAAATCTTTTTCCTAATTTTCTATTTTGTTTTTCTTCTAAGTTTTCAGAAAGCTATATTTTTTATTTTATTCCCGAACTTATATAATCTTCTCTTTTTCGGTTTAATTTATCTTTTATTACTGATATTTTTGTAAAGTCTTTTTGTCCTTTAATTTTTTCCCACTTTGCAAAGCTCTTTTTTAATATAATAATCATATTTATATTTATTATTTATTTTTATTATATTTTCCATAATCAATAATATGCTTTATTTTATATTTAAATATTTTATTCATTATTTTTATTAAGAATCATTTTTTTAAATATCTTCAATTTCTTTTAATTATTATTATTTCGCTATAAACTCTTCTTATTTTTAATTATATAGTTCTTCTTTTTATTTATAATTTTATTTTCTATAAATAAGTATTATATTTAATTTACTTTATTTCTAATTACTTTTATAAATCATCTATTTCTTTTTAAACTTACTCATATTTTTACTTTTATTCATCATATTTTTATTTAATTATACCATGTTATTATTTAATATTTTTGTTTATTTCTATTAATTAATTATATTTTTCTTCAGATTTATGTAAACTTATACTATATTCATCTGTATTTTTCTAAGTCTTAAATTATAAATTAAAATTAAAAATAAATAATATATTTAAATTTAAAATATATTTTACATCTTTATTTATTTTTTCAAATTAATTTGTTAATCTTTCTATTTCTAAATTAAGTCCTTTAATTTTAATGTCATAATCTTAATTTTTAGTTTCTAGTTCTGATAATTATTTCTGATTTTTTAATTCTTAATCATAATTAGCAAATCTGTAGAAACATAAATCGCATACTTTTTTTTCATTTACTTTAAATTTACTGCATTCTTTACATA
>Ga0315908_10003674_pt1 | contig 11128 bp, 9 predicted proteins | sample LakEriMetagenome_12_FD_203520 | JGI IMG/M metagenome (GOLD analysis project Ga0315908, IMG submission 203520) | Freshwater fungal communities from buoy surface, Lake Erie, Ohio, United States - Buoy 4 MA124 | ecosystem: Environmental > Aquatic > Freshwater > Lake > Lake biofilm | place: USA...
TATCATTTATTTAGTACTTAAAATACTAATATCTTAAATAAAAATGATTAAAATTCATCGCAATTATAAATTGAATAGATAAATAAGAATTAATTAATTTCTAATCAATTTAATAATAACGACTTAGATAATATTAATAATTTACCAAAGCAGTTATAATAAGATTATTCAATCAATTAATTTTAATAAATTTAAAATAATATAAATATAATAAGTGAAGGTGATTCTAATACACATAATATGTCTAATAATTATTCTAAAAATGAATCTGTAAAATAAAAAAGTAAAAAATAGAAAAACTTATTAGATAAATAATATGGCATAAAAAAAGGAAAATTAGATGTTTAAATAAAAGAAAAAATATTTGTAGAAGATAATAAATTGTTTAAAGACAATATATTTGATAGCAACTCTGAAAACAGTCTAAAGCAACTTAATTTTAGTTTAGATTAATAGAAAAATAAAAAAATAACTGATTTCTTGAAGAATCGTAATTTATTTTTTTAATTATTAAGCTGAAAACATTATATAATTTAATAATAATAAGTAGCTTTAAACTAAAATATTCTACAGTAAAACAAATGTAAATGATAATAATTAGCTTCATAAAAAAAAGTCAATTAATACCTTAAATATTAATAATTAAATTTTAAATAGATAAATAAATAATAATAATGATAATGATAAGATTCATTAAGAAAACGAACGAATAAAAGAATATTAATAATAATTAAAAGATAAAGATGATCATATAAATTTATTAAAACATTAGTTAGATGATCTTTAATTAAAATAAGTTATAGACGAATAGAAAAGATAAATTCAAAAATAAAAATTTTAAAAAGTAGGACTTGAATAATTAAATAAAAAGAAATATTATAAAAAAATGGTTTAAGATTTTAATATATCAATTGAAAAAAAAAGATTAGGATATATAACAGAAATAATGTAAAATAATTATTTAAAATTAATTAGGAAGGATAATTAATTTGAAGATTAATGGGTTGATGGTGAAGAGTTAAAAAAATATAAAAATAAATTAATTGAAAAAAAAGACAGCATTATATAATTAGAAAAATAGCTAGAAATTCAAGTTAAATAAAATAATAAAATTAATAATTTGGTTAAAAAAAATAACAATTAATCAAACAGTCTTTGTGATTATAATATTGATGAAGACTAATCAGATGATAAGGATACTAATTATAATTCAAATGATTGAAAAGAAAATTTAAACACTAAACTCTAGATTATGACAAGAGTAAAAATTTTATAAATTTAATAATAAAAATAATAATTTAATTAAAATAAAATAATTATAATAATAATATTAACTTTAATAAAATAATATTAATAATAATAAATAGGAGAAAAAGTTAATAGAAGAGCATCTTAAATAATTAGAAAAATAGAAAGTAAAATTATTTTATAAACTTAAAAACATAGAAGAATAGAAAAAGTAAATAAATAATATTAAATATGTAGTTGTTTGTTTAAATTAAACGATGATATGCCAATACTAAATGAAAGATATAAAATAATAAAATTAATAGGGAAAGGAGGTTTCGGAGAAGTGTATAAAGCGTATGACATAGAGAATTTAAAAATAGTAGCATGTAAAATAAACATAATAAATTAGATGTGGTCAATTGATGTGAAGGAAAATGTTATAAAACATATAACAAGAGAAAACTAAACTTTACTGTAAATAAAACATCCGAACATTGTTCGACAAACTGAATTTTTCCGATTAGGTGATAATATTTGTTAAGTACTAGAATACTGCAAAGGACCTGACTTGGATCAATATTTAAAAGAGCATGAGCAGATTACAGAGAAGGAAGCAAAAGAGATAATAATTTAGATAGTGCTGGGAATAAGGTATTTACATAAATTACCTTAAAAAGTTATCCATTACGATTTAAAACCTCATAATATTCTGTTTCATTAAGGAGATGTCAAAATCACTGACTTTGGACTTTGCAAAATTATGTAAGAGAATTAAAAAGAAATTGATTTGACCTCTAAAGGCAGTGGCTCATTTTTGTATTTGCCTCCAGAATGTCTTCAAGGTTATTAGAAAATATCATAAAAGGTTGATATATGGAGTTTGGGGGTAATTTTGTATTAAATGCTTTTCAAAGTTAAACCATTAGGCAATGATTTCCATAATATTCATTAGATTAGGACTTTTTTTATTACTAATAAGAATTACCCTTTGGATTTTCCTAACTAACCTATCATTTCCAATGAATGTAAAGAGTTGATTCGCAAGTGTTTAACGAATAATGTAGGAGATAGATGGGACATTGACTAAGTTTATCATTCCAAATTTCTAAATTTATCAATAAAAAAATGATATTTATTTAATCATTTATTATTATAAATTATTTCAAGATGTTTTTAAAGTGTTTATTAGTAGTATTGATGATTTGGATTGATAAATGCATAGAATATAATAATAATAATGATTAGAAATGGACTTCAGATATAGATGTTTGATTTTCAATATTTGAAAGTGAAATTTAATAATTAATAACATGTAGTAGCAAAGACTAAGAAGTAAAGATAGTAATTTTAACATACAGTGGTTTGATTTACTTAAGCAGAAGCAGAGGTGAAGTATGGGAAAAAAAGAGTGAGGAGATGAAGTACTCTGCAGAATTTGAGAGACTAGCTTTTGAGAAAGTAGGAGTAGTAACACACATATTCCAAAACAAAATAGACCCTGAATAAATATTTTTCCAAGGCGAGATGAATATCCATTGGGTAAGTGAGGACTGTGGTGAGACAATAAGAGCTGTAAATCACGGACAATAGATAATTCATTAAGAATTCCATCCTTATCATCGCAACAAGATGCTCGCACTATCCATCAATAAGTAGTTTCCCTCCATCCTCGATCTCTATGTTAGTGAGGATCTCTCCTTCTCATGGTTCAAGATCACATCTAACGTAGTATAAGCCACTTGGGCTAATCATCATTACTAACACCAATTTCATTGTAATCATCATCCTAATCGCATCTTCATATTGTAAAATTTCAATAATCGTACCAATCTTTATCTTATTGATGATTATACTTAGTCTTTATATTAGTATCTTTTATTCCAAGATGTTCTCAGCTTTAAAATCACTAATCTTAAAATCATAATCACTAAAAAGTATTATCATTCAAATAAAGTCGATCTTTACTATAGTTATAATTGTTATAAAAGGCCATCTGAGTTTATATTCTAATAAGTCAAAATTGATGCTACAGATTCACTAATCAAAAATTAATTTGCTTTGATAGATGAAAACTAAGTTATTTTGGGAGTCGCTCTTAATAATTAAGAAAATAAAATTATTAGAAAGGGCAATATTTATATATTTGATTATGATAGTTTAAAATTAAGATTAATGTTGAAAAAAAATATAATGAATTAGTATGAAAATACATTTTAGTTCTTAAGAATAAAGCAGGTAGAAAACATTTATCTGGCTAACATAATATCTGATGATGAATAATAGAAATTAACAAAGTTCTCAAGAGATATGGGAACAACATGGGAGGATATAAAGTTAAAAAATAATAATAATAGTGATATTAATATAAATGATAATAAAATAAGACTTTTGATGAATGAAACTCGAAACAAGAAGGAAGGGGTTTGTGTGGTGATGGGAGTAGGAATTAATTAGAACAAAGAAAAAACATTTTTAAGTCGAGATTGTGGAGAGAGCTGGATAGAAGTGGTAGAAAAAGGTAGTGTTTTTGATTTCGTATAAGAAGGAGGATTACTTGTGATGGCTCGAAAGGGAATTGTGCAGAATATTGAGTACTCTTTAGATTTCGGCAATCGTTGGCATAATATTGAATTGCCCAAATAGGTTATAGTAAAGAGAATTGATTAGCTTACACTTAATAATGTAGATAACACTCTCTCTAATGTCGATAAACAAAATGTCTTTTAGTTTCTTGTTCAAGGATATTTCATACATTCTCCACTTAATTCCACTTAAGGATTCCTACTTTATCTTTATTTTCAAAATCTATATCCTTAATCTTGTCGAACTCCTAATGAATTTTCATAAGATAATGATTATTATTTATTTAAACTAAATAATTGCTAAAATGGAATGTAGACACAATATTTCTAAAGAAAACCTTAATCTATTTGTCTCAATACTTTGTTTTCATACAATCTTCATTAATAAACAAATTGTAATTGTACATTAAATGATTATACTTGTCATCCTGATTTTACTAAATTTTATGCTAACAATCAAGATCAAATTAACTAAATTTTTACCTGCATTCCTAAAAATTTTGGTTCTTATATAGAATATCAAAACTATTAAATTAATAATTAAATTTGTTATGATTCTTAAATTATTATTCCTAATGGATACATTAAAAAATAGAATAATAAGTGTATAAATGGTTGGTAATTTTAAGTAAATAAGCAAAAATGTTAATTTAAATTATCTGTTTTTATAAAAAAATATTGGTTTATAGTATCTATAATTATAGTTTTAATCCTAATTATTATATTAAGAGTAATTAATTACTAACAAGATATTAAGCAATATTTAAAAAACAAATATAGTTTCAGATTAAATGACGAAGAGGATGAATAGGAACAACTTAATATCAATCAAACAGTAAGTAATATTTATAAATTAATTATAGTTTCAATAAACAGTGATAACTTAAAGTATTTTGATACTTAATGATATTTTAAATTTATAGTTTATTTTTATTTTTAAATTAATATAAAATAACTTTAGAGAAATTATTTTTCTATTTCTATAATTTTTAATATTTGATGAAAATTAAAATTTTATTTTATTTTCATAATTCAAAAATTAATAAATTTTTTGTAATTTTTTATTTAAAATATAATATTATATATATATTATAAATAATGAATTCAGAAATTTTAGTAAATAATTTATCATCTGAAGGAGAGTTCAAAATTAATAAAGTATATGCAATTCAAATATCAAAAAATAAGTTTATTTTTAATTGTATTTTATCAGTTATAACATTAGGAGGATGGTTGTTGATTTTTTTAATTATAAGCTAATGGTCAGATAAAATATATTTAAAATTACTGTTCTGATTTTGTGATTTAAATTAGTGTAGTCACTTTTTTGTAAACTCTAATAAGGATTAAAAAACGATAGTTAAAAAAAATGTTTGTAAAAAAAAAGAAAAAGAAAGAATTTGGTTTATTGATAATTATTTAAAATATGAATATTAATAAAAATAGAAATGTTTTTAAGCGGTTGAGTTAATAAATTGTGATGTAATGACTTTATGAGAAATAAGTGAGAAGTTTGTTTAGAATATAATGACGAAATAATAAAGAGAAGAGAAAGAGGAGATATTTGGGAGAAATGAAATAATAATATAAATAGCAAAGATATACATATGGGTTCCTAAAGCATTGATGTCTCCTTTCCACTTGGTGTAGTACATAGCAGTAGGTATTTGGATATTGTATGAATTATACTCTTATGCATTTCTAATGTTAGGAGTGTGTTTGTTGTTCTCATTGGTGAACTACGGTATAGTAAGAATAAACTCTGGTCGCATTCAGAAAATGTGTGTCTTATAAGAAAAAGTGGGGATATTGAGATATAAAGAGAATGGAAAGAATAATATTGATAATATAAATGTAGATGAGATTAAAGAGAGAGAATGGGAGATAGAGGAGATAAATGCAAGTGAGTTGGTGCCAGGAGATATAATTGAAGTGAGAGAGAGGGAAAGAGTAGGTGCGGACTGTGTGTTGATCTAAGGAGAGTGCATTTTGAATGAAGGTATGCTGACTGGGGAGAGTGTGCCTATTTCTAAAGTAAGCATTGACTCCTCCTCCTCTTCCCTCTTTTCCTTTAAGGCTACTCACAGACACATTCTCTTCTTTGGCACTGATGTCATTCAGACTAAAGTTATATCTTCCAACCCCTTCCTCTCCCATAATGATAAAGTCTTCGCCCTAGTTCTTAGAACTGGCTTTAATTCATTCAAAGGATAACTCATCAGAGCCATGTTGTTCCCTTTAAATTTTTCAGATTAGTTTATCTAAAGTTCAGTTAAGTTTCTTATCACCTTTGCACTCTTCCTTTTTATTGGAAGTATTTACATTGTGGTCTTTATGATCAGACATAACTATAGTTCTGCTAATATTATGTATATTGTTTTTTATGTTATATTCTCTGTACTTCCTACTGCTTTACCATAGTTTTTTGAAGTTGGAGAAGCTCTGTCTTGCATTAGACTTTACTAAAAGCACGTCATAGCAATGGACACACATAGATTTTATTAAGCTGCAAATATCCATTTAAGTTGTTTTGACAAAACAGGAACTATCACTACTAATGGACTAAATGTTCATGGATATATTCTTAGTTTATAGTCATTAACATATAATTAATAATTGTTTAATCATAATCATTAATTATTTACTAAAAATTAACAAATATTGCTTAATAATCAATCACTCTCTTAGTTTGGGGATGTTATCACTAAGCAATCTATTATTAATAACGATTAAATAAGAATTAATCATTTACTCTTCTATAATTTTGCAAGCTGTCATTGTGTTATTATGTAAGATGATGGACAGTTATTTGGAGATTTCTTAGATATTGAAATGCTTAACTTTTCTTAGTGGCAAATTGATTCCTCAATGTAGCAAAAGGATATAAAGTTTGCAATGAAATATAGTAATAATAGTATGGAAAGTAAAACTATAATAGTAAAAAGATTATTTGAATTTGACAATGTATTATAAAGGATGAGTGTTATCTGTGAAATAGGTTCAAAACAGTATGTATTTGTGAAAGGTTCTCCTGAAAAGATAGCATAAATTAGTAAGAAAGAAACAATAGATTAAAATTTTAATGAAATGGTGAACAAATAGAGCATAAAGGGATTATGAATAATAGGATTCGGATACAAAGAATTATAGAAAGAGGATATTGAGAGATTAAGCAGAGAGGAGGTGGAGAATGATTTAATATTTTAAGGATTATTGTTATTTGAAAATCCTCTTAAGGAAGACTCAGTAGAAGTGATAAGAGAGTTGAAAAAGATTGATTTAAAAACTAAATTAATATCAGGTGATAACATCTTCACATCAATCGAAGTTGCAAATCAAGTAGAGATGATAGACAATGATAGTCACTTCTTAATAATAGATTTTGATGATGAAAATTTCAACATCAAACATCTTTATCAATCCAATTACACTCTTTGTCCCTTTCTCACTAATTAAGATCATCTAATTAACATTACCAATATCTATAAACTCATCCAGTCTTTTCCATAGCAGATGGTCGTGGCTATTAATGGACCTACTTTCAAAATCATTAATAATTTACTATAGTCTCCCATTAACTAAAATAGTCTTAGTGAGATTTAGTTTATTATGGATTATTGTGTTGTATTTGCTAGAATGTAGCCGTAGTAAAAGGCACATATTATTTATTATTATTAACATTATCTTAACTATATTACTTGTATGGTTGGAGACGGAGCCAACGATTGTGCAGCTATCAAATAAGCTAATATTGGAGTTAGTTTCATGCAAAATTAAGCTAGTCTAACTGCCCCCTTTGTAGGCAAAACTCAGTCTTTATCTGTTTTAATCAAGGTTATATCCGAGTCTAAAGTAATATCATTTATTATAATAAATTATAATATTAAATTATAATTATAGCAATGAAAATAACGATAATAAAATATGATATAAATAATATTAATAAAAGTGTAATATATAGAATAACAAAGAAATATTCCAATATTTCATTAGTTACTCATTCTCTTAACTGTTGATAATCGAAGTGTTGTGTGTGCATGGACAACAAGTGAGTAGTGACCAATGGGCTTACCTGAGTTACTTCGGCAATATAATAGTAAGTTTGCTTATTTCTTTCTCTCCTCCTTAAAATAATCTGTCCAAATACAAGCCTGACTCTAACATGAACAGTATCCCTAATTATATCAGCATCTATTCACAAATGATTTTTATTGCTGTTACGTATATTTATTATTATTATTTTTGTATTTTTCCATATATTATGTTTATTATTTATATTACTTATATTATAATTTATATATTATTTAAGTACTGGATTACAATATTTGGTGATGTCTGATTTCGGTTACACATCCCATATTGGAATGATCTCAGGAGAAAAAAGTTTAGTTCAATAGGGAGAATTATAAAATATTTATTTTTTATCAAATTGGTTTCAATTAATATTCTATCCCTTTATTTTTTATCACTCCAAGCCTTTCAAATAGTTAACATATTTTAATTATCCTCTTTGCATCTATTTTATCATCTCATTCATAAGAATTATTATTAATTGGTTTAATTAATCTTAATCAGAATCTGATATTACCTTGCTTCCTATCAATTCTATTGCTTTATATAAAACTTTCTTAATTCTTATTGGAATCTCCTTTTTAAGTTACGTTTTTGAAATGATTTTGATCTAAAATATTATTCCTAAAATATAAAAAAAAAATTATTAGAATCATAATTAAGTTTTCGAATTAAAAAACAAAAAAAGTTCAAAATAAAATTTTAATGAAGATTATAATTGATAATTATTTTTTATTTATCTTAATATATATAAATAAATGAATATTTATTTATTAATAAATCATTTTTAAACTTAAAAATAATTTTAACCTTCATTATTGAGCAATCTTTTAAAGTTTTGAAATTTATTTTATAAGTTTAATTTTTATAATTAAGGAGTTTATAAAAAATTGAAATTATTTAAAGAGTTAAATTGGAAATTCTTTAGTTATTATTGAAATAAAGGTTAATAGAGTGGAGTTGCAAATAAATTTGGTATAAAAGATTTAAACCTTAAAGAAGGAGGATAATTTGGAATAGTTTTAGATAATGGATATTTTAAAAACAGATTATTATTTAAAATAACATTCTTTTAAGAAGAAGTTGTAAAGAGTAATGGTTTGATGGGATTATGCAGATCTTTGAGAATTAGATCATTATTATCAAGATTATTGAAACTAAGAGTGGGAACGGCAAACTTATTGGAAAGATTTATATCTACATTTTTACTTTTTATTATATGATCTACTGAATCCATTGAAGTATCATTGACTCCATATGCCACATCTCTGTAATTCTATCGGAATTCTTATTCCATCCACTTATCCCATAGTTTTGATTTCTCTTCAGTTTTGTATTGTCTTTATACTATTTCTACTGAGGTTACTCTTGGTGCAGACTCTACATAAACTTAAGGGTTATCATCAAATGTAATATTGTTTTCTATGTATATTGTCTTTCCTATTAGTAGTCCTTTATTTTGCTTGCTTGGATCATTTAAATCTCGTAAAAATTTCTTAGAATAAGTTGATAGTTGTTTTGTATATGTTGCATTTGTCCAATCTTTCGGAATTTCTTAATAATTTAAATCGTGTTTATCAGGTTGTGAATAATATTTTTGGGTTAAATTTTTGTTTTGTTTTTATCTATTTTTCTTTATTTATTATGTATAGTTTTATTTATTACTTGTTTCATATATATTATTTTAAGTATTATTTTTAACTTAATTATTATCTTAATTTTATTTTTCAATTTTTTAATTCTAACCTTATTTTTAATTTTATTGTTAAATTTAATTTCAATTTATTTGAGTCAAATTTAATAAAATTTTTTCATTCTTTTACATTTATGTTATGTTAAATTTTGTTGAGTTGTTTAATTACAGTGCTAAATTATATTTTAAATTAACTAATAAGAAAATAATAAATATAAAAATCTTCATTATTTTTTGTATAAAATTATTATATTATATTAAATTTTTAAATAAATAATATAATATATATTATGGTTTAATATTCAAATAACTTTTGAGTTAAAAAAAAATATTCAAATAACTAAATAAAAATTAATTTATAATTATTAGGTAAATTCTGAAATTTTAATAATATTATTTTGAAATTGATTAATTACATATTTTCATAAATAAAAAAATCATTATTACTTATAATGTTCCTTTATCATTTCTTATTCTTATAGTTCTTTAATTTATAAAGCTTTTATATCAGTTCTTCTTTTAATTCTTTTTTTATCTTATGAAGAAAATATTTCTAAAGGAGTTAATTAATTATTTTATATCAATTTATCATTTTAATCATATCTTATTTTTTCTCTTTATTTATGTAAATTAATGTTTACAAAGTTATTAATATAAGGAGCAAACATTTTAATCCCATCTTTGAAATGATTATGAAGTGCAAACTTTTTTATTAATAATATCTTTTCATTTTATTCAAGTAATTAATTAGTTTTGATTTACAAAATAGTTTAATAAAACAAATCATTTTACGATTGATTTTTATTTACTTTATTATTTTATTCTTGAGAACTTATTTCATTTTAACTTTCTGTCTAACAGGTTTAAGTTTAGTGAATTTTTGTTGACTATTTTGAGTTATAATTATTTTCTGTTAATATTCTTTTACTATTACTGTTAATTGCTGTTTATTTATTGGCTTATTTATTTCTGATAAAAAAATTTTATTCTGATTATTTACTTTTAAATTGATTGATTCTTTTTTATTTTTATTTTTATTATTCAATATAATTTAATTAAAACTGATAATTAACTTATTATTAAGCTTATTAAAAAATATTTTTTAAATAATTATTTTAATTTCTGATTGATATTTTTTTTTAAGATTAATAGTTTTATTTTTATTTAAATCTCACTTCATACAATTTATTAAAAGATTTTTAATAATTATATGAGCTATTTAATAAATTATTAATTTTTTCATTTTCAGCAATAACACTTTATATTTTTAACAATTTATTATTATTATCTGATTAGATAATTTAAAATTTTCATTATGATTATTGTTAATTTTCAATATTTTTTATAGATATTTAACTTAATCTTAAAATACTATTATTTAAATTTTATTATTATTATTCAAATTATTTTTATAATTCCTATTTTTATATTTATTAATTTTATAATAATTACTATTATTCACATTATTTCTATTCTATAATGTAATTTTATTTTATGTGAATAATTTTTAAAATTTCATTTTTACTTAGTTCATTTTTAATAATATTATTTT
>Ga0315908_10003676_pt1 | contig 11125 bp, 10 predicted proteins | sample LakEriMetagenome_12_FD_203520 | JGI IMG/M metagenome (GOLD analysis project Ga0315908, IMG submission 203520) | Freshwater fungal communities from buoy surface, Lake Erie, Ohio, United States - Buoy 4 MA124 | ecosystem: Environmental > Aquatic > Freshwater > Lake > Lake biofilm | place: USA...
TGGGAGCACTTCTGCTTGCTGGATTATTGATACCTTGGCTCGGAAAATACGATCCAGATGAAATTAGCTCCGATCAATTATTATCGCCCAGCAGCACCCATTACTTTGGAACAGACATGCTCGGTCGCGATGTCTTTACGCGCGTCTTTGACGCAGTCTTTGTCGATATCGGAACCGCTTTTGCCGGGGTATTAATCCCGCTAACGGTCGGAACCATCGTCGGAACGCTGCTCGGTATTTCACGAAACCGCAGAGTCAATTCTTTTATCGGCTCACTGATTGATGGCATCAATGCCTTCCCATTTTTGATCTTTGTTATCGCACTCGTGGCCTTCCTTGGCGCCGGCTTATCAAGCATCATCCTTGCGCTCTCACTAGTTAACTGGGCGCGCTATGCACGTATTGCTCGAACAAGAGCAGTGGTTGTTAACCAACAGGGATATGTAGAAGCGGCACGAACTCTCGGTTATAAACCTTCTCGAATTCTCTTCCGCCACATAATTCCGAATGTTTCTTCAGAAACACGCGCTTATGCACTAAGCGATTTCACTATCGTGATCATCGCAGTAGCAGCGCTGTCATTCCTCGGCCTTGGTGTTAACCCACCACAAGCCGAATGGGGCGCAATGATTAAAGATGGTGCAAATATCATCACCCTCGCTTGGTGGAATTCAGTCTTTCCAGGCTTGGCAATTTGTTGGGCCGGAATTTCAGTTGCGGTCTTCTCCGAAGGTCTCACCAAGAGAATCGGCGAGGGCAATCAGCGATGACTTCTGATGTAAAACTCCTTGATGTAAATAATGTAGCCATTGGTATTGAACGCCGTAAGCGTGAAACTCTCGTTCTCGTGCGTGAGGCCAATTTCGACGTTAATTATGGCGAGATGGTCGGCATCGTCGGCGAATCTGGTTCTGGAAAGACGATGATCTGTCGCTCAATTATCGGAACTCTAGAACGTCGTGGAGCAGCGGTAATCGGTGGCGAAGTTCTCTTCGAAGGCCTGGATTTAAGAACTATAAATGAAGCTAAGTGGAAGACGCTTCGCGGAAAAGTTATTGGCTATGTTCCGCAGAGCGCACTAGCTGGACCTAACCCGGTGTTAACAATCGAGAAGCAGTTAGCTGAGGCGCTATCGCAGGTTGAAGGTACTGGTTCGATGAAGAATCGATCTAAGGAACTTCTAGATCTCGTAAAAATTCGCCGCGTTGACACTGTTATGAAACAGTATCCATATCAGCTCTCTGGCGGAATGAGACAGCGCGTAATGATCGCGTGCGCACTTGCTAGCAAGCCAAAGTTACTTATCGCAGATGAGCCAACCACTGGTCTTGATGTGACGGTTCAATCTCAGATCATGGAACTTCTCCGAGAAATTCGCCGCGATCTAGGCACAGCAATCATCTTGATTTCTCACGACTTAGCTTTGGTTGATGAGGTATGTGACAAGATCGTTGTGATGCACGCGGGTGCAACGGTAGAAGTTGGTCCAACTTCGAGCATGTCTAAGCCGCGCCACCCTTACACAGTCGCACTGAACTCCTCTCGTATCGATGTCGCAAAGCCTGGTGGAGAACTCATAACCATTAAGGGCAATCCACCATCGGTTGGTCGATGGAATCCCGGATGTCGCTTCGCCGAACGTTGTGATTATGTTCAACAAGATTGCCTTGTAGGCGATCACCCAGCGCTATCTGGCAAAAAAGGTGAACACCAGAGTGCATGTCTTCACGCCGATAAGATTGGAAAAATCTGATGAGTAAGCGCGATGTATTGATGGAAGTTGAAAATGTCAGCGTCACTTTTGGCTCTGGTGCAAACGCAGTTGAAGCGGTAAAGAATTGCTCTCTAACCTTGCACGAAGGTGAGCCAATCGGCATCGTAGGCGAATCAGGTTCTGGAAAATCTACACTGGCCCGAGTTATGGCTGGCTTGCAACCACCATCAGCTGGCCAAATCCGCTTCCGTGGCGACAATGTATTTAAGGGAAATAAATCTTTCCAAAGCGGAAATCGAAACCAAGTTCAGATGGTCTTCCAAGATCCATATGGCAGCTTAAACCCGCAACTAACTGGGCTTTCTGCGGTAGCAGAAGCAGTTCGAATCCATTCCAAAGTTGGAAAAGATGAGGCCGAGCAGAAGGCTTTGGAGCTTCTAGAGCGAATGGGTATTGGAAAGCTCGATGCCCTAAAGAAACCGCGCCAACTCTCTGGTGGTCAACGTCAGCGAGTGAGCGTCGCACGCGCTTTATCTGCCAGCCCAACAGTCTTACTTGCCGATGAACCAACATCAGCGATTGATCAGAGCGCGCAAGCACAACTCTTGAAACTCTTCTTAGGACTTTTAAATGATGGCCTGTCAATTGTCTTGGTCTCGCACGACCTCGGCGTTATCCGTTACTTAACAAAGCGGGTATATGTGATGAAAGATGGCGTCTTCGTTGAATCTGGCGACACCGAAACTGTCTTTAATGATCCGCAAGAGGATTACACGAAAATGCTCCTTGCATCTATCCCAGGTGAACTAGGAAAAGCGGCAAAGGCTAAGTTAAAGAGATAGATTTAAAGTTATCTAGTTAGATTCTTACGTCGACGGTGGTTCCACCATCAACGATAAGTGTTTGACCGGTAATAAATGAAGCCTCACTTGATGCCAGAAAATAGACCGCTGCTGCTTGCTCGCTTACCTTTCCAAGGCGTCTCAGAGGGATTGCCGCTAATAACTTTTCTGGACTAGTAAGTCCCCTGTCCTGAAGATCCTGCCACCAACGACTTTCAGTGAAACCTGGTGCAACTGCATTAATTCTTATTCCATCACTGGCCCATTCGACTGCAAGTGTTCTAGTCAGCGCCTCAATGCCCGCCTTAGAAACGCTGTAAGAGGTGCGCTTTGGTAGGCCAACGTGTGCGGCGATAGATGAGATCGAGACGATTGCTGCAGCGGGGGATTTCTTAAGGTGTGGATAGGCGATCTGCGATGCTTTAAATGCGCCATCTAAGTGAACAGATGTGATCTGATCCCAATCGCTGTCGGTGTAGGTATCGGTTGCGCCTTGGCGAAAATTTCCCGCGTTGTTAACCAGAACATCGAGCCGCCCAAATTTTGAAATCAGTTTTGCAATGCCGGCTTCAATATCTTGGCGCGAAGTGACATCTATCTTTAGACCGATACTTCTTTTTCCTTCTGGGTCTAACTCTTTAAGAGCTGATTCGATTTCGCTCTCATTTAAGTCAGAGATTGCAACGTTATATCCATGTGAAAAGAACTTTTGCGCAGTTGCAAAGCCAATACCGTGCGCGCTACCGGTAATGATTACGACGGGGGCTTGACTAGTCATTCAACTTCCTCACGAATTGCGTTATTAGATCGAAGTTATTTGGCTTGTCCAACGTGGTGGTCCGACTAGCGCATCTGATAGATCCGGTAGATCAGGGACTGCCAATCTAAATCCTTTGCCATCGTGCGTATGGCCAGATTCACGGCGATCTACAATCATTTCAGCTAGTGGATCAACGCTGGCACCTGGTGCGGAGTATTCGACTGAGAATGTTGGCGAATCAATGATTGAAGCAACCTGGTGATGGATTGCATCAAAAACGTGCCAAGAAATCTCTAGCTTGCTCTTGGCCATGTACTCATTTAACAAGACCATCCGAGATAAGCCGCCTTGGCAAGTTGTATCGATTCGCAACATATCAAGTGCGCCAGTTTCAATAAATGCTTGTGGGTGATAAAGATGAGTCTCGTCATCACCACTTGAAAGTGGAACATCAAGAAGGCGACGGAATTCAACTAACTCCGCGATGCTTCCTGGGATAAATGGATCTTCGACCCAAGCAAGATCTAAGCCTTTAACCACTTCATAAGCCTCTTTTGCTGTGCGACAAGACCATGCAAGGTCAGTCGATACCGGACAGAGTCCAGTTGCAAGCGCTGCTTCGAGCCGCTCGCGAGTCATTTTTGGATTTGCGCCGACCGGTAATTTCACGCCAACAGCGCCAGCAGCAACTGCGGCTTGAACTTCCCAGGCGATATCTTCAGGTCCGCGCGATGGTGGATAGCCGACAACTGCCCACTTTGGATGTTCTTTATCTTTCTTTCCAAAACTTTCTACGACGGTTACGCCTTTATGGCGCGCAACCGCATCGTGAGAAGCAAGATCAACAAGAGAAAGTCCACGAAGTGCTGCACCGGATGAGAGTGGTGCACTCATCCGTCGCATAATGGCATCGAAGGTATTGATTGGATCGCCATCAAAGATCTCTCTATATGGTTCTGTAATCAACGAATTTACAATGTCAGCAACGGGTAAGCCGCGATCAAGTCCGAAAGCTTGTCCCTTGCTTCCATCTGCAAGTTCCACAGTGACAACAGTAAATCCGCGAGAACGGATTACATATTGGCCCAGAACAACTGGTTCCGGAAGATTTAGAGTAACTCGGCGAGCCGAAAGGTTCTTGATCTTTGGGATTGCGCCTTTTCCCTGCGCTAGTGAATCAATCACGGTTCCACGGAATTCTGCGGGGAGTGAAGCCACCATCAATGGTTAGCATCTCACCAGTTACATAACTTGCATCATTTGATAGCAAGAATTTCACGCCGGCGGCGATTTCTTCAGCTTCACCAAAACGTTCCATCGCGTGCATTTCTCTAATTGATGGATCTACTCGCCCTGATCTCAACCCTTCTTCAAGGAGAGGGGTATTGATGTAGCCAGGAACAACAGCATTTACGCGGATTCCGAATTCAGCCCACTCGACTGCGAGGGTGCGAGTAATGGAATCGATTCCTGCCTTTGCTGCTGCGTATGAAACGCGGCGAGGCCAACCAAATATATGTGAAACAGATGAGAAGTTAACGATGGCACCAGGGCGTCCACTCTTAATCCAGAAGCGTCCCGCGGCTTGATTTGCGAAGAAAGTGCCATCTAAATGGCAAGAGATCATCGCTCTCCACTCTTCCGGAGTCGTTTCAATACTTGATTTATTTGTGGCATATCCCGCAGCAGCAATTAAAGCTGAGAAACCACCACGCCAATCAAGGGCGCCTGTAAATGAATCTTGAACAGATTGATAATCGGTGACATCTGTCTTGAAGAACTTAACGCGATCTTTTCCGAATTCTTTCTCTAACTCCTCAATGCGTCCCTCTTTCATATCAAGAAGGGCTGCATGCAGATCTGGCCAATCGCGCATTGCGCGTTGTGCACAAGAGAAACCGAGGCCACTAGTGCCACCGGTAACTACGACTGTGTCGTGTTCTATATCTCTGCGATTCATTTCTCTCCGATTTCAATTAGTAGGTTATAGAAATTAATGAATGATGAAAATTAATCTTGTAAGTAAAGAGTCATTTCTACTTCAATACAAAGCTCAGGGAGCATTAGGCGACTAATTTCGAGAAAAGATGAAGTAGGAAGAATTTTTGCAAAGAATTCTCCATGTGCTTTTGCAACTCCTTGCCAATCATCAATGTTGGTCATGTAAACACGAGTGCGAATTACATCGTTATAGGTTGCGCCTAACTCTTTAACAGCTCTTTCGATCTCTTCAAAAATGTATTTGGTCTGACCGTAGGCATCATTTGGGAACATAACTTTGCCATCTCGCGTGGTGGAACTTGTTCCAGCAACTTCGATGAGATTTCCAATCCTTACCGCTCTGGAATAACCAACAATTGGTGCCCAAGGGCGATTTCCATCGACGCGCTTAACTTCTCCCATTAACAAACTCCCATTCAGAAACTTGACCCTTTAAGGCTCAAATATGGCGAAATTGACTGATATCTGAGCCTAACAGTTGGGCTATATGTGGTCAATGAATTTAGCAATTGGAGATTTAGGTCAAGAAAATTAATCAAAAACTATTTTCATTTCATAGCAAAATCACTAGCATTAAAGCATGTCTCTAACTGCCAACTGCTCTTTTGATCTCAATATTTCAAGCGATTACATAGGCAAGCGAACTGGCTACATTCAGATTGGTGACTCGACCAATAATAGCGGTTGGGCCAACCACTGCGTTCCCATAACTTCAGTAAAGAATGGCAGCGGGCCACGAGTATTGGTACTTGCAGGTAACCACGGCGATGAGTACGAAGGACAGATTGCAGCCCTAGATCTTGCTCGTCGTCTAGAAGTTGCAGATGTGAAAGGTGAAGTTTTAATCATCCCGGTGTTATCTGGTCTGGCATCTGCAGCTGGTACGCGGCTCTGGCCAAATGGACAAAATTTCAATCGTGTTTTTCCTGGAAAAGTAGATGGAACAGTCGCAGAAAAACTCGCATTTTTTCTTTCAAATGACCTATTCCCTACCTGTGATTCTGTAATCGACATGCACAGCGGAGGGCGCAGTATGCACTTCATTCCAAGTATCACCATGGTCTGGGTTTCGAATCTCGAGTTGCGAAAAGAAATGCTTCGACAGTCACTCATGTGTAAGAGCGAATTCACTCTCCTTGGCGGAGAACAGCCTTCTACCAACCCAGACTCGCTCCTGCCAGGTGATGTAGTCAGACAAGGGAAAGCAGTTGCTACCGGTGAATTTGGCGGATCTGGAGTGACTACAGCGCAATCTATGGCGGTGATTAATAGCGGGCTTGAGAATTACCTTCGCGGCATGGGTGTCTATGTTGGAAAAGACGTTGCTGCCAGCGTTTACGCAAATTCGATAGATAAATCTGGAAAAATCATCGATTCCCGAGACTATTCCGTTTCATTCGCAAGTGCTTCCATAGATGGTATTTATGAGAATCGAGTTGATCTACATCAGCAAGTTGAAGCGGGAGATCTAGTTGGCTTAATTCATAATTTTAAGAACGCCGCCAATGAAGTGGTAGAAGTGCGAGCAAGCCGCAGCGGAACAGTCGCGCTGGTTCGGGGATATTCACCCGTTACAACCGGAGATGTGGTTTGCCAAATTGGCGAACTCTTTCCCGATCTTGAAACTTTTGAAAAGTCCATACAAGAAAAGAGCGCGCGATGAGCGGAACAGTTTCATCTTCTATTGACTTTGATAAGCGTGGTAAGCAATCTGGATACTTACAAGCCGGAGATTCAACCAACAACAGCGGTTGGGCAACATTTAATCTTCCGATCCACTCAATCAACTCAGGTTCTGGTCCAAAAGTTTTAATTATCGGTGGAAATCACGGCGATGAATACGAAGGTCAATTTGCAGTTGCAAATTTAATCCGAAATCTTAAAGAGACTGATATCGCTGGTGGGTTGATTGCGATTCCATCTGTTTCATACCCTGCAAGTTATGCCAGCACTCGCCTATGGGCCGATGGTACTAATTTTAATCGAATCTTCCCAGGCAATGAAAATGGGTTAATTCCTGAGAAAATTGCGCATTATTTAGCCACTGAATTGATTCCTCAAGTTGATGTCGTGATCGACATTCATAGCGGCGGCAGAGGGTTCCAGTGGTTAGAGGGCGCAACGATGACTTGGAGCGATGATAAGAAATACCGAAGTGATTTGATTAAGAACTTAAATGCGTGGAATACCCGTTACTCCATGATTTTCCCTCCACAACCTGGGACAAATGAGAAGTCACTTTTGCCTGGTTATGTTGCCAGCCTAGGAAAGAGTTTATTTACTGGCGAATTTGGTGGAGCTGGAGTTACTACCGCCACAAGCAATCGGATTACCAGAGGCGCCCTTATATCTGCGTTGAAGAGTCTCGATTTACTGAAACAAGACTTTCATAGCAAAAGTTATGATCACGAGGTGAAGGTTTCAAAACGAGAATTTATAGATATGCGCAGTAGCGACTCATATCATTGGGCCGAAGAAGAAGGTATTTATCAAAACAAGAAGAGACTTGGCGAAAAAGTTGAAAAGGGCGAAGTCATTGGCGCGATTCACTTCCCAGATTCTGCAGACCGTAAGCCGCACCTCGTTTTGGCTGCGCGCTCCGGAACAGTTGGAGTAATTCGCGGATACCCGCGCGTTAAACGTGGAGATTGCGTAACCTTAGTTGGCGATAGTTACAGCGATCTCAACCAGTTGCCAGAATAATTTTCTTTAACTGAGCGATCGCGCTCTCGGAACCATCGATAATCTGGCTGGAAATCTCAGTTAATTCTGAACTTTCGTTGTAGAGAGATGACCATTTCCGATGAATGCGGGGGATATCTATCGGATCTATCCCTATCCGATCTTGGATTCCGAATTCGAATGAAATCTCGCTGCTGGCCATATTTATCTTTGCTAACGATGGTCCCGACTCAATCTTTTCAACTTTGATTTCAGCGTTTATTTTTCTTGTACTGGAATCAAATGGATCGCCATTTACGATCGTATTTACAATCGCGGCCGAGAGATCCCACCACTGACCTTTTTGGCTCGATCCAATTAACGTATAAAGCGGATCACTTAAGCGTATTTCAATAGATTTAACTGAAACTGAATCAAGCGGCAAGTGCTTCTCGAGTTTTTCAAGTGCGTTATGCGAGAAGCCGCTATAGGGAAAGTAGCGAATTGAAATCTGATGCAGCGCATCGACTGGATTAATCGTCGGAAGCAGATCAACTACTCCGAATCGCTCACTCAATCCTCCTGGACCATCAACAATGTAGAGAGGTGCTGGTGAAGACTCTGCTGCTTCTAAAGTTGACATTGATCCCATCAGCGCTGCATGGATTCGCGTGAAACGACTTGCACCGTTCTGTGATTTTGGTGCACTCGAGCCGCCACCGATTGCTGCTGATGCAAAATGCAGGGCTTGCGCATTCTTATCATCACTTAGCTCAAGCAGATTCGCTGTTGCTAAAGTGGCACCGAATATTCCAGATGTTGCACTTGCGTGCCAGTTACGAGAATGAGCTGGCTGCAGAATTTGCGCGAAGAGGCTAGATCCGTGATAGCCAGCAATAATTGCGCGCAGAAAGTTCTTTGAATCTATTTCTTTCCTAAAGAGAAAGGGAAGTAGGGCCGAGAAGATAATTGACCCGGGATGGGTGAGCTGCTTCCAATTAACATCATCAAGATCTGAATAGCTGCAAGCTTTAGCAAGAAAGGCGATATTTGAAAGAGGTTCACTACCAAAGTTCGAAGTGAGTTCCTTATTTCCGGAAAGCACCAAATGAAGATAATCAGAGAAGAGTAAGAGTGCTCGCTCGCGGTCTGCACTTTTAATCTCAAAGGTGCGCAATGCAGATGCGATTAACTCTTGATCGGACCAGCTTCTCGAAACTTTACTCATGGCTTCGTGACTAGATACCGCCCTGCGAGCTCGCTCGCTCAATAAATTCCGTCTCAATTACACTTACTCGAGGTTTTTCTCCCTCGATTCCCTCCAGAATTAAAATCGCAGCTTCTCGACCTATTGCTTCAGTATCACGATAAACCGTTGAAATATTGTCAGAAAAGACTTCTAGATAAGGCAATTGATCGAGTGCGATAAAGGCAATCTCTTTACCCATGGTCAGATTCTTCTCTTTTAAGGCCCGACTAATTCCCATTAGTGCGCCGTGACCACCGGCGAGAATTGCAGTAGGAGCAGGATTTCTATGTAGCAAGATTCGGGCATGCGATAACGCATAATCGGCGTCAAAACCACCGATAGCCATTAGATCTGGTTGCACCTTTAGATTTGCATCCTCAAACGCTTTGGTAAATCCTTGCAATCTATTTCTAGTTGGGTAAACATTATTTGAACCAGTAACAAATGCAATCTCGCGGTGGCCTGCCTTAATTAATTGAGTCACCGCCTGATGGACTCCTGCCGCGTGATCGGCCAGAACTGCACTGGCATTTACACCTTTAACTTCACGATCAAGCAAAACTATTGGGCAACGCGGACCAGCTAAATTCTTTTTTATATATGGAGAATCTTCAGAGACAAGAGAAGCTATGATTCCATCTACTCGACGGCGACGAAGCAGAGAGAAGTTTCGGTTTTCATTCTCAATATTTCTATCAGAATTCACCAAGATCATCGAGTAGCCATTACGGCGCAATTCTTGCTCGCAAGAACGAGCGAGCAGTGCGAACATTGGATTATTTATATCTCGGACGACAAATCCAATGGTTCGAGTAACACCACTGCGCAGTGACTGCGCGACAAGATTTGGTTCGTAACCTAACTCGTCTGCAACATCTTTTACGCGCTTACGCATTTCATCGGAGACATCGGGATGGCCCGAGAGAGCACGCGAAACACTTGAGAGCGCAACCTCTGCCTTAGCGGCGACCTCGCGGATGGTTACCCGCTGATTCACCGAACGTCCGTGTTCTGATTTCTCACTTGGCACTTCTAAACTCCTCTTTAGATTTGATATGAATGCGGAGTAGACGAAATTCTTTGTGCGATTTCCTGGAAAAGATCCTGGATATCAAAGAAGTTCACACTTTTGCAGCCATTTCATTGGGAACCAACTCTTGTCAGCGCCCTGGGCCCACGGTACTCTTAACTGGAAACGTTTGCTATAGGCAAATTATAGGGAGGCACCAGTGGATCTGACCATCACGGCTATTGAGACTGAACAGATCAGAGTTCCGCTCGTCCGCACCTACAGGGGCAGTCATTACAAGATGACCCATAGATCAACGATCATCACCAGGATTTTCACCGCCGGTGGCTTGGTCGGTGAAGCTTATGCAGGCGATGAAGATGCAGGCCTTGCCGAAATTGATTCAATAATTCATGAAGAGATCGCACCAAAGATCATTGGAGAAGATGGATCTGCGATTGAGCGTCTTTGGGAGATTGCCCGCCCTGCTACTTGGGATATTTTGCGTGATCGTCGACTTGGACTAGTTGCAACTGCATCGATCGATCTCACTCTCTGGGATCTTTATGCGCGCTCACTTTCAACTCCACTCCATAAACTCTGGGGTGGATATCGAAATTGGATTCCAGTTATCACCATTGGCGGTTATTACAACAGCGAGATGTCGATCCAAGAAGAAGTTGAATCACTCGTTGAACAAGGTTTTGAAGGAATGAAATTTAAAATCGGTGGCTTGACTCCTAAGGAAGATGCCAAGCGATTTAAAGAAGCGCGCAAGTACGGCGGAGATAATTTCAGAATTGCTGTAGATGCAAATCAGGGTTACACAGTTCCTCAAGCAATTGAATTTTCACATTTAGTACAGGGAGATAACCTCCTCTGGTTTGAA
>Ga0315908_10003678_pt1 | contig 11123 bp, 21 predicted proteins | sample LakEriMetagenome_12_FD_203520 | JGI IMG/M metagenome (GOLD analysis project Ga0315908, IMG submission 203520) | Freshwater fungal communities from buoy surface, Lake Erie, Ohio, United States - Buoy 4 MA124 | ecosystem: Environmental > Aquatic > Freshwater > Lake > Lake biofilm | place: USA...
AGGGGTGGGCCCGGTTCTTGCCTGTTGATCTGCAAACGCCTCCCCATGCTCCGCGCCGTACAGCTGGCGTGCGATGATGGTGGCCCTGTCACGCACGCGGCACGCCTCGGGTACGGACAGCGGCGGCGCCGCGCCTGGCGGCAGTGGCCCGGCCGCAAAGTGGGAGCGTGACCGCGCACTGGCCATGAACGCCTGCAGCGGCAGCGGGCAGTGCCCTGCCAGTTGGACGCTGCGCAGAACACAGCGCGCGCGCAGTCCACACATGCCCCTGGTGGTGCAGCAGGGTGCATGTGACGTGGCAAGGGAGCTGCGCTGTGGGGCGGGCAGGTCCGGCGGCTCTCACCCTGAGGTGCTGGTCCAGCACGACGGGGGCGGGCGCGCCCAGCGGCAGCCCAGGCGCCTGGCCCATGTGGGGCTGAGCTGCGGCAAAGGCCTCGAACTCCGACACCATGTCGCCCAGCGCATGCGGAGGTGGGCGCACATGCTGCTGTGGCGGCACGCCTGCCAGGAAGGCATCCACATCCAGGGGAGAGGGGCCCTGCTACAGCAACATGGCAGGCAGGCAGGATGATGAGGGCGAGCAGCGCTGCACAGACCATGCATGCAAAGCCCTCATGATCGACCGGCGGCCCCTCCCCCCGTTTGAAAAACGCACACGCACAGGCTGCATGCACTCACAGCTGCTGCGAAACAAGGCCGCCCAGCGGGAGGGCCCCCCCGGCATGTGCAGCACGCTGGGCTGCGACACAGCACAGCACAGCACGGCCGGCGGCACGCTGCGCGCCTCACCGCTACTCCAGGTCCCAGACCAGGGATCGCCAGGCCCTGCGCTCCACGCGCGGCCGCACTGGCAGCCGCCTCGGGCGTCAGCGCCAGGCCCGGGGGCCCCGGCAGGCTGTGGATTGGCAGCTGCAGGGGGCGGGCAGGAGCGGGGGCGGGAGGATTGCAGGCCATGCAGTGGTGCAGAAGTTGCGGCGCGGCGCGGGGCCTGGCCTGGGGCCCAGGGCGCGGGGCCAGGCAGGGGTGCACCACAGCACGCCTTACGTCTCGTATCTGTTCTTGGGTCTTGGAGGCGCCTCCCAGCAGCTGATTGACGAGCGTGTTCACCGCATTCGAAGGCCCAGCGCCGTCCGACGTGCTGCACATGTCGGAGCCGGTCACAAAGTCTCTGAGCCCGCTCATCCTGCGCTGCGCCGCAGGGCCGCCGCAGGGAGCGACCCGGATCGAGTCAGCGAGTTACGCCCCGCACGCCGCACGCCCCATGCACCACTGAACCTAACTGGCGCGTCCGGGAGTGCTGCTGCGGCGCGCTGTGCGGTCAAATCACTGCCCGGAGTCGGGAGGCAGCTGCCCCCGCGCTGCACACAGCGACGTGCGGCCGCGCGCGCCCTGCACAATTCCTGCGTCCGTGTGTCATACCCAACCTGGGCACGCTCGTGCGCGCAGACGCGGGCTGCTGACGATCTGGCGTGACGTTCCGGTTGCCGCGGGGTGCAGGCGCCGGCGCGGGCGGGCCATGGCAGCGGCAGACACTGGTCAGGGCGCGGATGTGCCGCCGCAGCTGATGGAGAAGTTCGAGCACGTGCAGGTGGGGCCAGCCACTGATCGATGCCGCGCACGCATGGCAGGGGGGCGCATCGATGATCGCGCGCCGCGCCGCGAGGAGTGCAGAGCCCGCTACTCGCCCCCACTCTCACCATGCACTGCAGTCGCTGCTGGACGCCAACAGCCTGCTGATCCACCAGATCAACGCCAACCACCAGCTGCGCACGCCCGACGCGCTGGAGCGCAACATCGCCCTCATCCGGGACCTGAATGCCAACGTCAACACGGTCGTGGCGCAGTACCAGGCGCTGACCGACTCGCTGGCCACCAGGGGGGGTGTGCCGCCAGCTGCGCAGCATGCAGAGCCACAGGCAGCAAGCGCGCCGCAGCAGCAGCTTCAGCCGCAGCAACAGCAGCGGGGCGGGCAGTCGCAGGGCAGCCGATAGCACGAGCCGAGGAGGCTTTGTGGCAGCGAGCAGCAGCTTGCTGTTGCCCAGGTGCCCCTGCTGGCGAGCCGCCCATAGCACGAGCCGAGGAGGCTTCGTGGCAGCGCAACAGCTTGGTGTTACCCAGGTGCCCCTGCTGGCGAGCGCGTGGCGTCACCTTGCAGTGACGCGCAGCAGGCGCAAGGCTGGCCTGCCCGCCTGCCTGCTGCCTGCCTATGGCGCTGCTTTCTGCTGCCCTGACTGCTGTGCTTTCTGCTGCATCGCGTTCATCGCACGAAGGCGCTTCTTGTACTCGTCAAACGAGCCGTGGAAGGGCGTCACCGTGCCGTCTTCCACCATCCACAGCTCGTCCACGGTACTCTCAATCAGGTGCTGGTCGTGGCTCACCATCAGCACGCCGCCCTGCGATCAAATGCAGCAGCGTCAGCAACCCAGCCAGCTGGCCCACCATTCGCAAGTCGCATGGCGTTGCGCACCTCGGTCGAAGCGGGCACACGCAGCAGCAGCATGCTGCACAACGCTGTGGCCGCACCTTGAACATGGCCAGGCCCTCGATCAGCGCGTCCACGCCCGCAATGTCCAGGTGGTTGCTGGGCCTGCACGTGGTGTGCACGACAAGCATGCTGGAGGGCCCGCAGCTGTGCAGGGCAGTGGCCTGTGGGCAGTGGGCAGTGGCCTGTGGCAACCACGCACTGCATCCAGCCCGCTCCCCATGGCATCGGGCACCCCACCGCGCCACCACGGCACTCACTCATCCAGGAGCAGCATGTGCGGCTTGTCAAAGGTCAGCTTGGCGAACGCCACACGCGACTTCTGGCCACCGGACAGCTGCCACATGGGTTGCAGGGCCAGGGGGCCTGCGCGCAGGGAGGGATGCAGCTCAGGGCATGATGCGCATGCACGGCTGCGAGTGCAGCAGCCAAGCACATCAGGCCCCGCCGCCGCAGCCGAACGCCGGCGGCTTCAGCCGCTGCTCAGCTGGCTCCTGCTGGAGCAGGCCAAGGCGCACCCGTCACGCCAAAGCTGCCCAGGTGAGCCCTGGCCTGCTCATCCTTGAGCCCAGCAAAGCTCTTCATCATCAGCTGCAGCGGCGTGAGGGCCAGGTCCAGGCCGTCCACGTGGTGCTGGCTGAAGATTGCGATCCGGACCTGCACACAACCACAAGCTCCCAAGGGAGTGAGAGCCATGCGCAGCCGCGACCCGGCAAGCGCGCTGCAGCCGGTCCAGTGCGGACCAGAGCGACAGCTCACACGCCCATCACATTACGTGGGCATGTGGAAGAAGCCACCCAGTGACGCCACCGCGGGCTTGCACCCGGTGGGCTGGGAGCATGTGACACACCTGCTGGCTCCTGCTGATGTTGCCAGCAGTGGCCTCCAGGCTGCCACTGATGAGGCCCAGCAGTGTGCTCTTGCCGATGCCGTTCGGGCCGACAAAGCACAGCCTGCAGCAGCATGCTGGTGCTGTTGGACATGATGGGTCATTGCGCCAAGACGTTGCCGCACAAGCTGGTGGGGGCAGCAGCATGGCGCACCTGCTTTCAAGGCTGAGCCCAAAGTTGAGATCCCTGAACAGCTGCCGTCCTCCGGGGTACCCAAAATCAACATCGTTGAAGGATATGAGTGTGGGGCTGCTAATGGTCCCGCCCGGATCAGGGAACTTGAACACAGACTCTGCGCGCCAGGTGAGTGCTCAGCAGCCACCACCTCGGTGCTGACCAGGTCCCGCCAGGAGGGATGTGCAGCAGCGCGCACCTCACACCGTCACCCTTGATTCACCAGGGAACGCGGTCTGCCGACTCTGCTGTGCAGCTGCAGTCAGTGCACAGTGCATTGTGCGAGTCTGCAATCTGCGGGCTGCCCGCAAGCCTGCCTCACCTGGATCCGCTTCGTCCAGCTGCACATCCTGGATGCGCTCCAGGGCTTTGATGCGCGACTGCACCAGCGACGCCCGCTTGGCGTTGAACCTGCAGCAGGGAGCAGGCCCAGGCGGTCAACAGCGCAAGCAGCAGGCTGCCACAGACATGCCCGGCTGGCGGTGGTGGGCTGCGACAGCATGCAGCTGCCTGGCACCAGCGGAACAGCCAGGCTTGGTGTCGAACCTGAACTTGTCAATGAACGCCTGAATGTGCGCCTTTTTCTGCGCCACCGACTCAGCAGCCGCTGCAGCATTGCGCTGGCGCTCTGCGCGCGTCTTCATGAAGTTGTCATAGGATCCCCTGCCAGCAGGAGTGCACGTGTTCAGCCGGGCACCGCAGCATGATGCCAACGCCCAGCTGCTGGGGGCAATATGCATGCGCTGGCATGGCCGGTACGCACAGGTTTGAGACGACACACAAGCACGCGCAGCTGCCCGAAATGGGTCTGGATCAGGCCCTTGCCACTCACTTGTAGGCGGTCAGCTTGCATGAGTGCAAGTGAATGATGTCTGTGCACACGGAGTTGAGGAACTCACGCGCGTGCGACACAATCAGCAGAGTCTTGGGCCACTTCAGCAGGTAGTCCTCGAGCCACAGCACTGCGTCACCGGGTGCAGGCAATGCAAGGTCAGCATGCCGTCTTGCACGGGGGATCCATCGTGTGCACATGATTCTGGCATGCTGCGGGTGCAGCCCTTGCAACTGCAGTTTTCTCCATGCGCCATCAGGACAACCCCCCCCCCCAAACCTGCAAACAGGTCCAGATGGTTGGTGGGTTCGTCCAGCAGCAGCAGATCCGGCTCCACAAACAATGCCCGCGCCAGAGCAATGCGCATGCGCCAGCCGCCACTGAAGGTGCGGGTTGGCCTGCCCATCATCTCAGCATCGAATGACAGGCCTGTCAGGATGCCTGCAGCAGGGCAGCAGCAAAACAGGAACAAATGGTGGGCAGAGCTGGCACCTTCCAAGGTACTTGCCGCCCACTGGCAGCCTGCGGTCAGCAGGATCAGGCCCCCGCCACACAGCCTGGCGCGGACCAGCAAGTCCAGCCTCCAGCCTGCCGCAGATCACTCACTGGCTGCACGTGACTCTGCTCCATCTGCATCAATCTCTTGCAATCGTTTGTGAATGGCTGTCAGTCTGGCTGCCATTGCTGCTTCGTCATTGCTGCTGCTGGTCGATTCGCCAGGCCTGCTGTCCACAGATAGGGCCTTGACACCTGCAGCTGCCGCATCTGCACCCGCCACTGCTGCTGTCGTACTCTCAGCCTCCTGCAGTGCAAGGGCAGGGATGACCAGGCTCAGGACACAGGGTGCGCACCAAGCACAGAACAGCCCCCAAGGCACGCGAGCACCAGGCGCTCACAACTCGCAGCTGGGCAGGCGTGATCATGCTGGCCGGCCAGGCCTGCCCACCTTGTTGAGTTGGGCCATGATGCCCGCCTCCTCAGCCAGCAGCTCGCTGCGCTCCGAATCACACTCCAGCACGGCTTGCAGCACAGCTGTGTCGTCGCCCACGACCTCTTGCTCAACATGCAGCACCTGCAGCACGCTTCCCACACTCTCAGCGCCACGACAAGCTTGCAGCCGCAGTGCAAAGCAGTGCTTCCGCGCACCACGCTCACCTGCATGTTGGGTGGCAGGCCTTTGATCTCTCCACCAGCCAGCGCTCGCAAGAAGGTTGACTTGCCTGCGCAGCGCAAGCAGACAGTCGTCGGGTGAAGCTGGTGCAACTACGGCATGCGCCAGCGCCATGCACCAGCTGCGGCGCTGCTGACCGCCTGCCCACCTGCACCGTTGTGCCCAATCAGCCCGTAGCGCCTGCCCCAGGCCATGGTGAGTGTGGCGTTCTCAATCAGGTCCCTGCCGCCATTGCTGACGCTGAAGTTTTCTAAATGGATGTCCTTGGCGCCGCCCGATCCCTGCAGGTAGCCCCGCACCAGCCCAGATGGTGTTGATGGGCGGCCACGGCGGGCGCCCAGCAGGGCACAGGCATGCCAAGCAGCTGCCCATGCACAGGCATGCGACGCACTTGGCCGCGCATGATGGTGGGCTTGGCGCCTGACACGGCAGTCATGGCCTGAGCCTGCACAGCTGCAAACGCAGCTCTCTGGGCCTGCTCTTCTCTGATGGCCCGCCTCTCCAGCTTTTGCAGGTCCTGCAATGTCAGGTGGACGGCAAGTGGCACCAGGTGGCACAGCCTGGATGCAGCAAGGTTTGTTGCTGCTGCCACGACTGCCGCACCCAGCTGCAGCGCCCTTCCTGCCATGCGGCCCCGCCATGCCAACATGCATGGGCTGCACCTTGTCACTGATGGATGGCAGCTGCCCAAACTGGGTCTGGATCAGGTCCTTGCCACTCTTCATGGGCACGCTCAGCAGCTCCTTCTCGTCGGCATCTGCCAGCAGTACAGGCCCGCGCTCCAGCGCCCTGTGCCCAGTGCTGCTCGCTGCTGCGTTGGCCGGTCGGTCTGCAGGCAGCAGCACACGTGGGGGCGCGCCATCAGCAGTCAGCCACACTGCGTGTGAGTGCAGTGGCGGGCAGGCATGCTGCAGGAGCTGCGGCTGCGGCTGCTTATGCGGCGGCTGCGGCTGCGGCAGTAGCGGCGGCGGCCGCTGGCACTTTATCAACAATAGCTAGCAGCTGCCCAGCTCCTCCCACCGAGGCGTGCTGCCAGCTGCCTGCATGCTTCCCTGGCCTCCTCGTCTGTGCTGCAGCATCCAGCCTCCACCTGCACTCCCCGGGGCGCGGGGCTCATGCTGTGGGTGTGGGCTGCCGCAGGTCAGGCCAGCTGATCAGACAGCGCTCCCAGCATGCACACCAGGGGCAGGGCACGGGGGCGGGGAGAGGGCACCCACAATGAAGGGCCCCAGGTGATCGTACGCCGCCTCCCCATCTGCGCCCCACTCAAAGTCCTCGTCCTCCATGGCGGACACCAGGTAGTCCAGCATCGTGTCGTCGCCATGCGCGCCCAGCACATCCAGCACCACCGCGCGCACGGAGCCCATGCTGCACCCAACAACAGGCAGCACCAGCTGATCACGTGCCTGCCTGCCACCCCGTGGTGCTGCGTGGTGCTTTGCGGGGCAGGCCCACACTGGGACACGCTGACCGGTCAACGCAGCGGCTGGCAGCGGGGCAAGGCCCAACTGGGCCGGTGCCGCTACAAAGTGCCAGTGCGGTGGCACTGCTCAGTTCACCCACGGAGCGGCAAGGGCCGGGTTGCGGGCGTGCGCCGCATGCGCCCGCCCGACGCTCGCTGCCGGCGCCGCCCGCCGCCCCTGACGCAAGATCAAGCTGCATGCACGAGCGCGGCACTCGCTGCGCGGCCCACCTGCGCCGTGGAGCCGTACAAGTGCGGTGGTCCTGTGTTGTATGCTGCAGGAGTTAAGGGCGCGTGCACACCCTGCGAGCTGGCCGGCCGAAAAAGTTTGCGCAGCTGACGGCCCGTGGCGCAGCAAGGCTCCCAGAGGTGATGCTCAAAATGTTGGCTCAATGTGGGCTCGTGTGCTAACTGCGGTTCTGAAGGCCGAGCGCCGTGCGTGGCTTCTTCTGCAAGGCGCTCGATCGCGCTGCGATCGCCAGGGGCAGGGCGCGCCGCAGGCAGGGCTCGCTGGGGCGGCGCCGTCGGGGGGGAGCCGACGCTGCTGTTACAGAGCAAGGCACCCGTCAGCCCATCAATCGTGCCAGCAGCTGCCCCTGCGCCCAGAGCTGGGGCTGGCAAGGCGGTGCCCTTGCTCCGGTGTGGGCGCCACCCTCGCCGCTGCCCTCCCAAGCCAGCTGGGCACAGTCATGGCCAGCACATGCCTGCGCTGCCCCAGAGGGCATTCCCGCCCATGACAGCTGCTCTATTCAGCTTTGGGGTCCTGCACTACTACCAGCGTGTACTCGTAGCCGGCTTCAAACTCGGGCGCAATCATGATCTCGTGCTTCTTTGACCGCACACGAACGAACTGCAAGGCGTGCAGGGCAGCCCAGTGGAGACGCCAGCGTGCCACACATGACATGCCAGGCTGACCATCACAGCAGTTCATGTGCGGAGGACAGCAGCTTCCCCAGCACGTGCAGGGTGAGCTGAGCTGCCGGGACTGCCGGTGCCAGAGCGTGCCCAGGGCAGACCAGCCGTGCACGGCCAGGCCCCAGCCCCGCCCACCTGCAGCTCATTCTCTGCGTCCAGATTCCTGACAACTTGCCGGGCCTTCACTGTGAACTGCGACACCAGGGCTGCGTACTGCACCGTCACATCAGGCTCAAAGGACGACCTGCGCTCCAGGCGGGACATGCGTGCATGTGGTCGGCGCTGCGTGCGCGAGGTGCCCGCGGGCGCCGCTTGGCTGGGCGAGCACAGGCAGCTGGCTGGCGCGGCTGTCTGCACTGCTGCCACAGCAGCCACGCGCTGGGCGGGCGGCCCCGGAGCGCTGCCCAGAGGCTGACTGCCGGGATGCGTGCCGGACCTGATGGCTATGCCGTCTGCGTTGAGCACCACCACGCCCACCACTCCTTTGTGGCCCTGGATGCGCTTGAACGTCTCCTCCACGGCTACGACTTCTCCCATGTTGACCCTGGTCGGGTGTGGGGGTGGAAGGTCCGCCTGCGAGCGCACGCGCAGGTCGCCCGGGTGCATTTGCATGGGTGTGCATCCCCATGGACCTGCCACGCACGCCCCGGGAGCCGCGTGCGGGATGCGGAGCGCATTGAGCTGCACCTCAGTCCCTACCGCCGGCTTTGCGAGGCGCTTGGAGCCCTTTCCAGCTGTTGACCAAAAGTCAGGCTCTCGCTGGCCAGTCCGACTGTCGATTCAGGCGATTGGCGGGTCAGTGTTCGCTCGCAATGACTGCATAGCGGGCGGATAGGCGAGCACAGGTCATCACCGCAGCAGCTGCGACCACACCTTCCAGGTGGGCCCGACACGCGGACGCTCGCGCCCATTCGCGCAGCCACGGCGTCTCTGTTTGAACACAGCTGCAGTGCCCCAGCGTGTTTTGCGTGCGCGCGGCGAGCCTGCTGCGATCTCACTGGCGGAGGGCGAACTGGAGCAGCTGCGCTGTCTGAGCAGCAGCGGCAAGTGCATCTGAGTGCCATCAACACCCAGGTGCGGCCCCGGGCCGGCTCGTGCTGCCTGCCAGCGCTGCATTGCATTGCGTGCCATCTCAACACCCGACCGGGCAAATGCCTGCAGGCATCCGCTCCTCATGCGCCCGACGCGCGTGGCGCAGTGGTTCCAGAACCACCCCGTGCCACTGCTGGTCGTGGTTCTGGAGCGCAGCGTGCATGCTGTGAACACGCTCCTGGCCATCGCAGGTGCCCAGGGGGCTTGGTCCGCTCGCCACAGACAGCAGCCCGAGCAGCCTGCAACAGGCAGCTCGTTTTCGACGCGGACAGCAGCATCATGAGGTGTGCACGATCCCGCTCTCCCTCCCCGCAGGCGCTGCCATGCTGCTGTGGTCATTGTATAGTTTGAGCCATCTGCCCCCAGGCTTGGGTCCACAGCCTGCGCCCAGCCCGGCGCCCTTGCCACCCAGCCCCCTGCCCCCAGCGCCGGCGCCGGCGCCAGAGCCGTCGCCGTCGCCAGCATCTGCCAGCAGCTCGACAGCAGGTGGCCTTGGCGCAGCAGCTGCCTGGCAGCTCCAGGCGTGGGCAGAGGTCCAAGCCCTTGGCAGTCCATGGTTCCTGTATGCCTTTGGCGCCGCGGGAGCAGCCACTCTGGCGACCGCATCCACCGCACTGGTTGGCACAGTGTTCCGCAGCCCTTGCTGCCTGGGGAGCAAGTGAGTGGACTGGGTGCAGTGACCTGTGCCGTGACCGCCAGCGCACATCCCTGCACAAATCAGCATGCCCTGCGGTCTGGGCGTGTGCCCCCTACCCCCCCCCCCCCTTCTTTCGGCGTGCAGCGTGTTCCTGATGTGCCTACTGCTCACAGCACAGGCCTGCTTGGCAGTGGCATTCTTTGTGGACACCAGCTGGCAGCGGCTGCTGCCCCCGGAGACCAGCGGCGATTACGAGGTGGTCAAGGCCTTCATCCTCAGCCGCCTGGCGGTGTGCAAGTGGGCGGGCGTCAGGTGAGCGCCCGCTGGTGGGCCAGATTGGCGGCAGCATCATTAGCCGGCCGTGTCATTGCTGCCGGGTGCCTGTGCTGCTGGCTGTGGCCACCTGCTGACCGAACGCCCTGGCGTGCTACCTGCAGCGTGTTCCTGCTCCAGCTGCTGGCCACACTGTGCAGCTGTGCACTCCAGAGCGCCTACACAGTAGCAGGTGGGCATCGCTGCGTGATCATGCACGGCGCATGTGGGGCTCAGTAGGGCTGATGCAACGGCTCGCCAGCGCGTTGATCTGGTGTGCTCCTAGGGTCGCCATGTCCCCCGGATCCAGCACCCGCCTGTCCTTGGTGTGGCATGCAGATGAGGCGGCCGAGGATGAGGAGACAGACTCGCTCACTGCCAGCCAGAGGGAGCCGCTGGTGGCTGGCAGCAGCGTGGGCAGGCGGCCATCCATCAGCACGCGCAGGTGGGGCGCCCACCGCGGTTGGCTCGCGCCGCGCAGGCTCTTGCTCACGCACGCAAGCGCGCACGAGTGCAACACTTCGTTGTGATCCGGACAACACACCGGCTTGCATGTGCAGGGGCCAGTCCAGCTTGAGCGCCACATCTCCCCTGCCGCAGCCAGCGGTGCGGGAGGATGCTTGGAGCAGGCGCATGCAGGAGCAGTATGGCCTGGATACTGGCATCTTTTCGTACGACCCGGCGACCAGGGGCCGGGCGCCTGCTGATGAGCAGCCAGCCAGGGGCAGCAAATGCGCGATCATGTAGGAGGGTGCTGGGGGCGTGTGGCATATGGTGTGCCGGTCAACCCGCAGGGCAGCAGCGGACAGTGTACATCGTGTTACAACGTGTTGTTTGGGAGAGCATATTCAGCTCGCTAGGCTGACATTATTACATGAGACGGCGTCCCCCCAGGAACTGCCGGGCGGGGTGCCTACTTGCCCTGCGCCTCTGTTGCATCCCTGGCCTGGATCAGCAGCTCGTTCCGCATGTCGTCCATCTTCTGCTCCAAGCTCTCCAGGTTCTGCCCGTACTCGCTCAGCATGACCTCGTCCGCCACTGCAACCGGAGGCGGCGGTGCCGGGGTGAGCAGCGTCAGGGTGGCAGGATGCGGTTGGGGGGGGGGGGGGGGGGGGGCCGGGGCACATGAGCATGGCCGCAGTGGCTGCTGCAGTGT